>OLNF01001077.1_pt1 | contig 23925 bp, 21 predicted proteins | sample 1673061 | NCBI WGS metagenome assembly OLNF01 (sample SAMEA3136751, study PRJEB25190) | human gut metagenome
ATAAAACCCGACATCCGCCACTGGGAGAACGCTTTCACGCTGGATTAAAAAAATATGTACGGGGCGAAAGCCCCGTCCGGTCAGCAATTGCAGCGGTTCTCAAACGTGGCGCAGAACGTCTCTGCCTTGCGCTGGGCGTCCTCGTTGGAAACGTTGATGTGAGAAGCGGTGCACTGGTCCGCCGCGGTGTGATACTTGCAGTCTTTTACGCAGCAGTCGATCTTGCAGTTCGTTTTTTCGTTCATGTTTTTATCCTCCCTTGTTGGATTACGGGGAGTAGTTTCTGCGTAAATTCCCGCTTTATTCGGAGAAGGGAGGGAATATGTCCCTTTTTGCCATTGGAGATTTGCATCTCGCCATCGGCGAACCGGACAAGACCATGGAAGCCTTCGGCGGACGTTGGAACGGCTATGTGGACAAGATCCGCCGCGGCTTTGATCTGCTGCATGAGGACGATACCTGCGTCATCTGCGGCGATTTCTGCTGGGCAATGAGCCTTGCCGAGGCACTGCCGGATTTTCAATTCCTCAATAGTCTGCCCGGCAAAAAGCTGATGGTAAAGGGCAATCACGACTACTGGTGGACGACCGCGGCAAAAATGAACGCTTTTTTTGCGCAAAACGGTTTGGACACCATCTCTTTGCTGCATAATAACTCTGCGGAATGGGAAAATCTGGCGCTGTGCGGCACGCGCGGCTGGTTTAAAGACGAAGAGACCGGCACGGAGCATGACGCCAAAGTCCTCCGGCGCGAGGTCGGGCGGCTGGAAACATCGCTCAAATACGCCGGCGAGCGGGAAAAGCTCGTCTTTCTCCATTATCCGCCGCTGTATCTTCATTATACCTGTCCGGAGATACTGCGTGTGCTCTCCGAATACGGCGTGCATGAGTGCTGTTACGGCCATATCCACGGCTACGGCTGCCGCAGCGCGTTCATCGGCGAGAGCGATGGCGTCCGGTACCGCCTTGTTTCCGCAGATTTTCTTGATTTTGTTCCGTATAAGCTCAGATAATCCGTTGCAATTTGCATTTTGATTTGCTATAATGTATCGGCTTGAAATTTGCATATTCAGCCCCTGCTGAAATATAGAGAGGAGTAACCCCCACATGATTGTCAAGAACAGCAAGAAAGAAAAAAACACCGTTACCTTTGATGTCGAGCTCGACGCCGCCGAGTTTGAAAAGTATGTCAACGGTGCATATCTGAAGGCTCGCAGCCGCATCATGGTCCCCGGCTTCCGCAAGGGCAAGGCGCCCCGCATGGTCATTGAGGGCATGTACGGCAAGGACGTGTTCTATGATGACGCCTTTGATAACGCCGCGAACGACGCTTTTGCGTTTGGCGTCGCCGAGGGCAAGCTCGAGACCGTCGGCCGTCCGACCATGACCGATTCCAAGGTCACCGAGGAGAACGGCGCGCTTCTGAGCTTCAGCACTGACGTTTACCCCGAGGTCACCCTCGGCCAGTATAAGGGCCTTGAGGCGGAGAAGCCCTCCGTTGAAGTCACCGACGAAGAGGTTGACGGCCACATCGAGCGCCTGCGCAAGCAGAACGCCCGTCTCATCACCGTGGAGCGTCCCGCGCAGGACGGCGACACCGTGAACATCAACTACGCCGGCATGCTCGACGGCATCCCGTTCGACGGCGGCACGGCGGAGAACCAGAATCTCGTTCTCGGCTCCAACACCTTCGTTCCCGGCTTTGAGAGCCAGCTCGTCGGCATTTCCGCCGGTGAGGAGCGCGATCTTGATATTACTTTCCCGGAGAACTACGGCCACGATCTCGGCGGCAAGGCCGTCGTGTTCCACGTCAAGCTGAACAAGGTCACCGAGACCATCGTTCCCGAGCAGGACGACGAGTTTGCCAAGGACGTTTCCGAGTTCGATACGCTGGACGAGCTGAAGGCCGACATCCGTGCCAAGGCTCTGGAAAATGCCAAGAAGCAGGCTGACAGCGCCTTTGAGCAGGCCGCTGTGGACAAGGCTGCCGAGAATACCACCGTGGATATGCCCAAGACGCTGGTGGAGAACGAGCTGGACATCCAGATGGAGCGTTTCGGCTATCAGCTGCAGATGAGCGGCTACTCCATGGAGCAGTACGCCAAGATGATGGGCGGCGACGTCAGCACCATGCGCAACGCTTTCCGTCCCGCCGCTGAGAAGCAGGCGAAGATCTCCGTCACTCTGGAGAAGATCGCCGAGGTCGAGGGCATCACCGCTTCCGACGAGGATATCGAGGCGGAATTCAAGTCTCTGGCCGAGCAGTACGAGCTGGAAGTGGACAAGGTCAAGGAAATGGTTCCCATGGACGAGCTGACCGGCAGCATCAAGACCCGCAAGGCGATCAAGGTCATCGTGGACAGCGCCATTCCCGTAGCCCCCAAGGCCGAGGAGAAGACCGAGGAATAATCCTTAGATAGGAATAACCTTTCCCTGCGATGGTTAGAATGTTTCAAACCCCTGAAAGGAGACATTACCATGAGTTTAGTTCCCTATGTTGTTGAGCAGACCAGCCGCGGCGAGCGGTCCTACGATATCTTCTCGCGTCTTCTCAACGACCGTATCATTATCCTGTCCGAAGAGGTCAACAGCACGACCGCGTCTTTGATCGTCGCGCAGATGCTCTACCTCGAAGCGCAGGACCCCGACAAGGACATCCAGTTCTACATCAACAGCCCCGGCGGCAGCGTCACCGACGGCATGGCAATCTATGACACCATGCAGTATATCAAGTGCGACGTTTCCACCATCTGCATCGGCATGGCAGCCAGCATGGGCGCGTTCCTGCTGGCCGCAGGGACCAAGGGCAAGCGCATGGCGCTGCCCAACGCGGAGATCATGATCCACCAGCCCTCCGCCGGCACCCAGGGCCAGATCACGGACATGGCGATCCATCTCAAGCGCCTGGAAGTGATCAAAAAGCGCATGAACCACATTCTTTCGGAAAACACCGGCAAGCCCCTGGATGTGGTCACCGCAGACTGCGAGCGCGACAATTTCATGTCCGCGCAGGAGGCCATGGAATATGGTCTGATCGACAAAGTGATCGATAAGCGCTGATCGAGACAGGAAACCAAGGGGGGCGCAGGCGTCCCCCTTTTTCCTGCGTCAGAAAGAGGTGAAACGGTTTTGTCCAAAAACGATGAAAAACGAGCCATTCGCTGCTCCTTCTGCGGCAAGCACCAGGACCAGGTGGCCAAGATCATTGCCGGCCCCGGCGCGTACATCTGCAATGAGTGTGTCCACCTGTGTATGGATATTCTGGAGAACATGACGCCGCCGGAGGGGCAGATGATCGACCCCGATATGCCCGACACCATCCCCACCCCCCGTGAGATCAAGGCATATCTGGACGAATATGTCATCGGGCAGGATACGGCGAAGGTCGCCCTGTCCGTGGCGGTGTACAACCACTATAAACGGATCTATTTCGGCGGCGGCGACGACGTGGAGCTGCAAAAGAGCAACATCCTGCTCATCGGCCCCACCGGCAGCGGCAAGACCCTGCTGGCCCAGACCCTGGCCAAGATCCTGAACGTACCCTTTGCCATCGCCGATGCCACCACCCTCACCGAGGCCGGCTACGTGGGCGACGACGTGGAGAACATTCTCCTGCGCCTGGTCCAGGCCGCCGACTACGACATCGAGCAGGCGGAGCGCGGCATCATTTACATCGACGAGATGGATAAGATCGCCCGCAAGAGCGAAAATACCTCCATCACCCGCGATGTTTCCGGCGAGGGCGTGCAGCAGGCCCTGCTGAAGATCTTAGAAGGCACTGTGGCCAATGTCCCCCCCCAGGGCGGCCGCAAGCATCCCCACCAGGAGTTTATCCAGGTGAACACGAAGAACATCCTCTTCATCTGCGGCGGCGCATTCGACGGCGTGGAGAAGATCATTGAAAAGCGCATCAACCAGAAGGGCATCGGCTTCGGGGCCGAGATCATGAGCAAGGCCGAGCTGGAACGGCGGGACGTGCTCAAGCAGATCCAGCCCCACGACCTGCTCAAGTTCGGCATCATCCCCGAACTGGTAGGCCGTCTGCCGGCCATCACCGCCCTCTCCCCCCTGAGCCGGGAGGACCTGGTGCGCATCCTGACCGAGCCGAAGAACGCTTTGGTCAAGCAGTATCAGAAGCTGCTAGAGTACGACGACGTGAAGCTGGTCTTCACCCCCGGCGCCCTGGAGGCCGTGGCGGACAAGTCCGTCGAGCGCGGCATCGGCGCCAGAGGGCTGCGGGCCGTGCTGGAGGGCGTCATGACCCAGGTCATGTATGACATCCCCTCCGACGGCACCATCACCGAGGTGGACATCACCCCGGAGAGCGTGAAGGACGGCCAGCCCCCCCAGATCATCCGGGACCCGGAACGGCCGCCCCGCCACAAGCTGGGCGCTGCGGCCTTGCAGGCCCAGAGCGGTGGCCTGGCCCGCCAGGACAGCGTCGGCTGACCCAGACCCAACAACCGAAACGACACAGCAGGGCGGAGGGGGAAACTTCTCCGCCCTCTTGCCATAGTTTCCGGCCCTTTTGTTTTGGGACAAAACGGGCCGGACCCCGCAGCGTTTGCTGCCGGAAAGGAAGTGAATCCCTATGTCTGAAGAAGCAAAGAACGAAACACCGTTTTACGACCCGGACCCCATCACGATGCCCGTCCTGGCCCTGCGGGGCCTGGTGGTCTACCCCAAGATGATGGTCCACTTTGACGTGGGCCGGGAGGCCTCGGTGAAGGCGGTGGAGGAGGCTATGTCCACCAACAGCCCCGTCTTCCTGGTGGCCCAGAAGGACATCCGGGTGGAGGAGCCGGAGAAAAAGGATCTTTTCTCCGCGGGCACCATCGCCCAGGTGCGCCAGATCCTGCGCCTGCCCGGCAAGACCGTCCGGGTCATGGTGGAGGGCCAGCGCCGGGCCGTCCTGCGGACCATGACCCAGACCGAGCCTTATCTGGAGGGCAAGATCGTCCCCGTGGAGGAGGAGAAGGTCCACATCGAGGGAAAGCCCAACTCCCTGCGGGCCGAGGCGGTGATCCGCCGGGCCTATGAGCTCTTCGACCGCTACACGGAGCTGTCCCCCAAAAACGCGACCACCGAGATGCTGATGAACATCATGTCCAGCGAGGACCCCGGCTATATCGCGGACTTCATCGCCCAGAACGTCTCCATGCGGGTGCTGGACAAGCAGTCCATCCTGGAGGACCAGCGCCCGGTGAACCGCCTCAACCGCATGAACCGGCTGCTCCACCGGGAGGTGGAGATCCTGGAGATGGAGCAGAACATCCAGCGCCAGGTCCAGGAGAACATGTCCCAGAACCAGAAGGACGCCTTCCTGCGGGAGCAGGTACGGGTGATCCAGGAGGAGCTGGGGGAGGACGGCGACAACGAGATCGCCGCCTACCGCCGCCAGATCGCGGACGCCCGCCTGCCCGAAGAGGTGGAGGAGAAGCTGCTGAAAGAGGTCATGCACCTGGAAAAGCAGCCCTATGGCTCCGCCGAGGCCTCTGTCCTGCGCAACTACCTGGACGTGTGCTTAGAGCTGCCCTGGACCAAGACATCCAAGGAGCGGGCCAGCGTCGCAGCCGCCCGTAAGATCTTGGATGCGGACCACTTTGGCCTGGAAAAGGTCAAGGAGCGCATCCTGGAGTTTGTGGCTGTGAAGCAGCTGGCACCCCATTTGAAGGGGCAGATCATCTGCCTGGTTGGCCCTCCCGGCGTGGGCAAGACCTCCATCGGCATGTCCATGGCCAGGGCCTTGAATCGGAAGCTGGCCCGCATCTCCCTGGGCGGTGTCCACGACGAGGCCGACATCCGGGGCCACCGGAAGACTTACGTCGGGGCTATGCCCGGCCGCATCATCAACGCCGTGCGCCAGGCGGGCACGAGAAACCCGCTGATCTTGCTGGACGAGATCGACAAGATGGGCAGCGACATGCGGGGCGACCCCGCCTCCGCGCTGCTGGAGGTGCTGGACGCAGAGCAGAACGCCACCTTCCGGGACCATTTCGTGGAGCTGCCCTTTGACCTGTCCGATGTGCTGTTTATCACGACGGCCAACACCACCTCGACCATCCCGCGCCCCCTGCTGGACCGGATGGAGGTCATCGAGCTGCCCAGCTACACCGACGAGGAAAAATTGCAGATCGCCAAGAGCTACCTGCTGCCCAAGCAGCTCAAGCGCCACGGCCTGAAGAAGAGCCAGGTGCGGATGACCGATGCGGCCATCCGGGAGGCCATCGTCTCCTACACCCGCGAGTCCGGCGTCCGTGTGCTGGAGCGAGAGATCGGAGCCTTGTGCCGAAAAGCTGCCATGGGCATTGTCTCCGAGGAGTACAAGCAGGCCCATGTGACCGGGGACAACCTGGAAAAATTCCTGGGTACCCGGAAGTATCACCCGGAGAAGAACGGCCTGGAGAATCAGGTGGGCCTGGTCAACGGCCTGGCCTGGACCGCCGTGGGCGGGACCCTGCTGGAGGCCGAGGCCAACGTGGTCCCCGGTTCCGGCAAGGTGGAGCTGACCGGCAACCTGGGCAACGTGATGAAGGAGTCCGCACGGGCGGCCTTCACCTATATCCGCAGCCGGGCGGCCCAGCTGGGGATCGACACGGACTTCTACAAGGAAAAGGACATCCACATCCACTTCCCGGAGGGCGCAGTGCCCAAGGACGGCCCCTCCGCCGGCGTGACCATCACCACGGCCATGGTCTCCGCCCTCACCGGCATCCCCGTCCGGGGCGACGTGGCCATGACCGGCGAGGTGACCCTGCGGGGCCGGGTGCTGCCCATCGGCGGCCTGCGGGAGAAGTCCATGGCGGCGCTCCGCAACGGCATCCACACAGTCCTCATTCCCCAGGACAACGAGGCCGACCTGGAAGAGATCGACCAGACCGTCCGCAGTGCCCTGCACTTTATCCCGGTCTCTCACGTGGACCAGGTGCTGGCCCACGCCTTGGAGCATCCGCCTCTGGCCCAGGCCGAGCAGGGGGAGGAGCTGACCGCCACGCCCACGGAAGCTGCCCCGGCACAGACCGCCGTGACCCAGGCGTAAGGGAGGAACATGACCATGCGCGTGAACACACAGAACGCGGAGTTCATCCGCTCCGCCGCCAAAATATCCGACTGCCCGCGGGACCGGCTGCCGCAGATCGCCTTTGCCGGGCGGTCCAACGTGGGCAAGTCCTCGGTCATCAATCGCATTCTGAACCGGAAAAACCTGGCTCGCGTCGGCTCCGCCCCTGGCAAGACCACCCACATCAACTACTTCCTCATCGACAAGAAGGTCTACCTGGTGGACCTGCCCGGCTATGGCTACGCCAAGGTCTCCAAGCAGGAGCGGGCCCGGTGGGGGAAGCTCATTGAGCAGTGGTTTGCTGACACGTCCCTCATGACCTTGGGCGTGCTCATCGTGGACCTGCGCCACAAGCCCACCGCCGATGACTGCGTCATGGCCCAGTGGTTCAAGAACGCCGGCTGCCCCTTCGTGGTCGTGGCCAACAAGCACGACAAGATCAAAAAGAGCGAGTGGGCGCCAAATTTAGCCCGCATCCGCGAGACGCTGGAGCTGGACGAGGACACCCCTGTGATCTCCTTCTCTGCCGAGAAGGGCCTGGGGAAAGAGGAACTGTTGCAGGTCATCTTCGACCACGTCACCGGCGGCGAGGCGGAAGCCCGTTAAAAACGATCGCAAAAACCCGGCTCTGCCGGAGAGAGGAACAAGCAAATGAAACGTACCTGGGGTCTCTTCCTCTACGCCGTCTTAGCCGGGTTTTCCATCGGCATCGGCGGCACAGTCTTCCTGCGGCTGAAGGACGCCTTTCCGGGCGGCAACGTCGTGGGAGCGCTGCTGTTTACCATCGGCCTGTTTACCGTGTGTACCAGGGGCTACGCCCTGTTTACGGGGAAGTCCTGCTATCTCTTTGACAATCCCTGGCCCGCTTACCTTGGGGACTTAGCCGTCTTCTGGGTGGGCAACCTGCTGGGGGCCATGCTCATCGCCTGGCTGGAGAGCCTGACCGGCCTGGTGGGCGCAGAATCCGGCATCAACGTCACCGCCGCCGCTTTGGTGGGCGGAAAGATGAGCGCCACCTACCTGGGCCTCTTCGTCCTGGGTATCCTGTGCAACATCTGCATCTTCATCGCCGTGAACGGCTATGCCAAGAATCCCCATGAGGTGGGGAAGTACCTGGCGCTGTTTCTGGGTGTGTCCGTCTTTATCCTGTGCGGCACGGAGCATAGTGTGGCGGATATGTACTACTGGTCCATTTCCGGCGTCCTGTATGACCAGCCGGGGGAATCGTTCCTTCGCATTTTGGTCATCTCCCTGGGCAACATGGTGGGGGGCGTGTTCTTCCCGCTGCTGGAAAAGTGGAAGGCCAAATTGGATGGAGCAAAGGCTGCCTGAATCTGATTTCCTAAAAATAGCAAGCCCCGCCGAACCTGGGAATGTTCGGCGGGGCTTGTGTCTTATGGGGAGAAAAGAAGTCAGAGAATGAAATGGGAGTGTTCTCAGGCTTCGATCTCGCGGATCAGGTTGACCATCTCCACGGCGCTCAGGGCACAGTCATAGCCCTTGTTGCCGGCCTTGGTGCCGGCACGCTCGATGGCCTGCTCGATGGTGTCGGTGGTCAGGACGCCGAAGAGAACGGGGATCTGAGCCTGGAGGGAGACGGTGGCAATGCCCTTGGAGACCTCGGCACAGACATAGTCATAGTGGCTGGTGCTGCCGCGGATGACGGCACCCAGGCAGATGACGGCGTCGTATTTGCCGCTGTTTGCCAGCTTGGCAGCCACCAGGGGGATCTCAAATGCGCCGGGTACCCAGGCCAGGTGGATGTCGGCCTCCTGGACGCCGTGGCGGCTCAGGCCGTCCATGGCGCCGCCGATGAGCTTCGAGGTGATGAATTCGTTGAACCGGGCGGCGACGATGGCCACCTTGATGTTGCTGGCTACCAGGCTTCCTTCAAAAGTCTTCATGGGAATTGTCCTCCTTATATCATACGTCAGATCGTTTTTTTTGGTTTATGGATAGGAATGGGGTAAATTCTTAGTAGTTCAGGATGTGACCCATCTTGTTCTGCTTGGTCTGGAGATAGAACAGGTCGTGGGTGGTGGCGGGCATCTGGATGGGCACGCGCTCCTTGATCTCCATGCCGAAGTCGGCCAGCTGGTAGACCTTATCGGGGTTGTTGGTCAGCAGGCGCAGGGTCTTGGCCCCCAGGTCCCGGAGGATCTGTGCCCCGATGTAATACTCCCGCAGGTCCCCGGCAAAGCCCAGAGCCAGGTTGGCCTCCAGGGTGTCCATGCCCTCGTCCTGAAGGGCGTAGGCGCGGAGCTTGTTGATGAGACCGATGCCCCGGCCCTCTTGCCGCATGTACAGCAGGATGCCCCGGCCCTCAGCCTCGATTTGGCTCATGGCGGCGGCCAGCTGCTGGCCGCAGTCGCAGCGCAGGGAGCCGAAGGTATCGCCGGTGAGGCACTCGGAGTGGACGCGGCAGAGGATGTCCTGCCCGTCGCCGATGTCGCCCTTCACGAGGGCAACGTGGTGCTGGCCGTTGAGCTTGTTCACATAGCCGTAGGCCATGAAGTCACCGTACTTGGTGGGCATCTTGGTCACGGTGACGCGGTCCACCAGGACCTCGTGACGCTTCCGATAGGCCTGCAGGTCCCGGATGGTGATGAACTTGAGGCCCCACTCCTGGGACATTTTTTGCAGCTCGGAGGCCCGCATCATGGTGCCGTCTTCCCGCATGATCTCGCAGCACAGACCGACTTCCTTCAGGCCGGCCAGACGCATGAGGTCTACCGTGGCCTCGGTGTGGCCGTTGCGCTCCAGGACGCCGTGCTCCTTGGCCAGCAGGGGGAACATGTGGCCGGGGCGGCGGAAGTCCTCCGGCTTGGCGTCGGGGTCCACGCACTTCATGGCGGTGATGGAGCGCTCGGCGGCGGAGATGCCGGTGGTGGTGTCCACATGGTCGATGGAGACGGTGAAGGCTGTCTCATGGTTGTCCGTGTTGCGGGTGACCATCTGGGGGAACTGGAGCTTCCGGACGTATTCCAGGGACATGGGCATGCAGATGAGGCCCTTGGCGTGGGTGGCCATGAAGTTCACGTTTTCGGTGGTGGCAAACTCGGCTGCGCAGATGAGGTCGCCCTCGTTTTCCCGGTCGGGGTCGTCGGTGCAGAGGATCATGCGTCCCTGGCGCAGGTCTTCCAGAGCTTCTTCGATGGTGTTGTACTGAAACATAGTAGGGTGCTCCTTTCGATGGTCAATAGCCGTAGCGGGTGAGAAATTCTTTGGTGATACCGGAGGACTGCTTCGGCGCGGGGGCCGCTTCCTCCTGGGGGAAGTGGAGGAGTTTCTCCACGTATTTTCCGATGATGTCCGTTTCGAGATTCACAATGTCGCCGGGCTTCCGGTCGGCCAGGACCGTGACGGAAACGGTGTGGGGGATGGCGGAGATGGCAAAGCTCTGGCTGTCCACGCGGGCCACGGTGAGGCTGATGCCGTCGATGGTGATGGAGCCTTTTTCCACCACATACTTGAGGACCTCCGGCCCGGCGGCGATGGTGTACCAGATGGCGTTGTCATCTTTTTCGATGCGCTGAACGGTACCGACCCCATCCACGTGTCCGGCCACGATGTGTCCGCCGAAGCGGCCGTTGGCGGCCATGGCTCGCTCCAGATTGACCCGGAGGCCGGGGCGGAGGGAGGCCAGGGAGGAACGGTTCAGCGTTTCATGCATCACGTCGGCGGTAAAGCCGGTGGGGGAGAAGGAGGTGGCGGTGAGGCAGACGCCGTTGACGGCGATGCTGTCGCCCAGATGAATGTCCTCCAGCACGACCTTGGCCTGAATTTCCAGGATCGCGCTGTGGGCACCTTTGCGGATGGACTTGAGTACGCCCATTTCTTCCACGATGCCGGTAAACATTTAGGGCGTCACCTCGCTTTCTACTTCGCTTTCGATCAAGATGTCCTGACCCAGCCGGGTGAGGGCGGGGGACTTGAGGATCAGAGCTTGGTCGGGGTGGGCAAAGCCCTGCCCCCCGACGGGGGACTTGGCGGTCTTGCCGCCCAGAATTTTCGGGGCGATGTACGCCTGGACTTTATGGACCAGACCCGCCTCCACGGCGGCCCAGTGGAGCGTGGCTCCGCCCTCTAAGAGGACGCTGTCGACACCCATCTTGCCCAGCAGGGTCATGAGAGCGTCTAAGTCCACGTGGCCGCTGCGCTCCGGGACGGGAAGAATGTTGCAGCCCAGGTCCCGGTAGGGGGCCAGGCGCAGCTCCTGGGTGACGCAGGTGGCCAGGTACGTCGGGACCTCTTTGGCGGTCTGCACGACCTTGGCGGAGAGGGGAGTGCGCAGGTGCGAGTCGCAGATGATCCGCAGGGGATTCCGGCCGCCCTTGATGCGGCAGGTGAGCTGGGGGTCGTCCGCGAGGACCGTATCGACGCCCACCATGATGGAGCGGAAGCGGCTGCGCTGGGTGTGGACGTGGCGGCGGGCTTCCTCGCCGGTGATCCACTGGGAGGCCCCGGTGTAGGCGGCCAGCTTGCCGTCCAGGGTCATGGCATATTTCAGCACGACGTAGGGGCGGCCGGTCTGGATGTAATGGAAAAAGACATCGTTGAGGGCTTTGCACTCGGCGTCCAAGACGCCCTCAGTCACGGCGACGCCGTGGCTGCGTAAGATGTCCAGGCCCTTTCCGGCGACCAGAGGGTTGGGGTCCCCGGAGCCGACGACCACGCGGGTGATGCCTGCTTCTAAGATCGCGTCGGTGCAGGGCGGCTGACGGCCGTGGTGGCAGCAAGGCTCCAGCGTTACGTAGATGGTGGCCCCGGCGGGGTCCCCTTGGCAGTTGGCCAAGGCGGCTCGCTCAGCGTGGAGGTCGCCGCATTTGGCGTGGTACCCCTGGCCGATCACTTGGCCATCCTTCACGATGACCGCCCCCACCATGGGGTTGGGGCTGGTCCAGCCCGCGCCCTTGCGGGCCAGGTCGAGGGCCAAGGCCATATACTGTTCGTCTGTTGTTCGTGCTGTCATGGCTGCGCCACCTCCGAGAGAAAAGAAAAAACACGCGCTGGTTTTTGACCTCCAGTGCGTGTTTTGAGCGTGCTCTATAAGACCCACAGAGCAGCCTGCCCAGCTTCTATTTGCCGACAAAAAACTCTGAAATGAAAAATCATCCCAGAGCAATCCACGACAAACAGAGGGGACAGCCTTCCCCGTGTTTCGTCACATCTTCTTCCATCCAGACTATCACTGTCGGTTTTGGAATCACACCAAATCCTGCCTTGCGGCTCGCGGACTGTACCGCCGATCGGGAATTGCACCCTGCCCTGAAGATCGCTGTTCACTTGTCTGCTAACACGTTACTCCCGCGAAGGGGGATTTGTCAAGCCTCTTGTGGTGGAAATTCGTGATTTTATCGAAATTGCACAATGGTTGGGGGCGGCTAAATGAGACGGATTAGGCGATATGACAACAGGAAGGCAGTCCGACCGCCGATCCTTTTTTCGGAGCAGGAAGAAATTGTAAGCCGTCGCTTTTTTGAAAAAGTTGCGCCCAACCCCTTTGCAAACCGGCCCAGTTATAGTAAAATAACACCAAGAGAATGTCCGTTGGCCAGCAAGGCACGGGCGAGGAAGGAGGCCCGCTCCCGCCGGGGCGGGGAGATACCAATGGAAAAACCGAGCTATCAGCGTATCTTATTGAAAATCAGTGGAGAGGGTCTGGCCGGCGAGCCGGGCCGGGGCATCGACTTTGCTTTCGTCCGGGAGGTGGGCCAGGTCATCAAGGCCTGCGTGGCCCAGGGGGTCCAGGTGGGCCTGGTCATCGGCGGCGGCAACTTCTGGCGCGGCGCCAAGGACGGGGGCGGAAACATGGAGCGCACCCGCGCCGACCAGATGGGGATGCTCGCCACCGTCATCAACAGCCTGGCCGTGCAGGACGTGCTGGAGCAGATCGGCCAGCCCGCCAGGGTGCTCACGTCCATCCCCATGGGCCCTGTGGGGCAGATCACCTCCCGCGCCGCCGCTGAGGAGCATTTTGCTGCGGGCCGCGTGGTCATTTTTGCCGGGGGCACCGGCAACCCCTATTTCTCCACCGACACGGCGGCTGTGCTGCGGGCGGCGGAGATCCAGGCCGACATGATCCTGCTGGCCAAAAACATCGACGGCGTGTACAGCGCCGACCCCAAGAAGGACCCCAACGCCGTCAAGTACGACTCGATCACCTACGATCAGGTCCTGGCCGACCACTTGCAGGTGATGGACCTGACGGCGACATCCCTGGCCCTGGAGCATCACATCCCCGTGATGATCTTTGCCCTGGCCGACCCCCAGAACATCCAGCGGGCTGTGATGGGCGAGAAGATCGGCACCATTGTTGAGGAGGAGAAAAAATGATCAAAGAAATGTATCAGGAGTACGAGCACAAGATGAAGAAGACCGTGGAGGTCGTCATCAGCGACTTTGGCGGCGTCCGCGCCGGCCGCGCCAACGCCTCCGTGCTGGATAAAATTTCCGTGGAGTATTACGGCACCGAGACCCCCATCAACCAGGTGGCCTCCATCTCCGCCCCCGATCCCCGCACCCTGGTCATCCAGCCCTGGGACGGCACCCTGCTCAAGGCCATTGAGAAGGCGCTGCTGATCTCCGAGCTGGGCATCAACCCCCAGAACGACGGTAAGGTCATTCGTCTGGTCTTCCCCCAGCTGACGGAGGAGCGCCGGAAGGAGCTGACCAAGCAGGTGAAGAAGTACGGCGAGGGCGGCAAGGTCGCCATCCGCAACATCCGCCGGGACGCCATGGAAAAGTTCAAGGCCATGAAGAAGAAGTCTGAGATCACCGAGGACGACCTGAAGGAGTGCGAGGAGACCATGCAGAAGATGACCGACAAGCGCTGCAAGGAGATCGACGAGCTGACCGCCAAGAAGGAAGCCGAGCTGATGGCCGTGTAAGCTGCGTTTTTTGCACGCAGATGCAAGGCAGTCAGACAACGAGTAAGGATAAAAGAAACAATAAGCTTATGGCATTTTGGAATCGAAAAAAGACGGACTCGCAGCCGGGGACAGGGGAGGGGCTGGACCTCTCCCGTCTGCCCCGGCATGTGGGCATTATCATGGACGGCAACGGCCGCTGGGCCAAAAAGCGTGGCCTGCCCCGCACGGCCGGTCACGCAGCCGGGGCGGAGAGCTTCCGCACCATCGCCTATTACTGCAAGGACCTGGGCATCCCGTACCTCACGGTCTACGCCTTCTCTACGGAGAACTGGAAGCGGCCGATGGAGGAAGTCTCCGCCATCATGGACCTCTTGCAGAACTATCTGCTGGAGGCTTTGGAGAAAATGGAACGGGACGGCTTCCGCGTCCACTTCTTCGGCGATTTGGAGGGCCTGCCCCCCAAGCTGCGGGACCTCTGCCTGCGTACCCTGGAAGAGGGCGACGCCCTGGACGGCACCCGCTTTCAGGTCAATGTCTGCTTGAACTACGGCGGCCGGGATGAGATCCTCCGGGCGGCCAAGGCCTGGGCCTCCGACGTGCAGGCAGGCCGCCAGACCCCGGAGGCGCTGACGGACGAGCTCTTCTCCCGCTACCTGGACAGCCGGGGCGTGCCGGACCCGGACCTGATCATCCGGCCCAGCGGCGAGCTTCGCCTGTCCAACTTCCTGCCGTGGCAGTCGGCCTATGCGGAGTTTTATTTTACCGATGTGCTGTGGCCCGACTTCGGTCCTGCCGTGCTGGACCAGGCGCTGATCGACTATCAGCGGCGTCAGCGCAGATTTGGAGGCGTGTAAACCGTGAAAAATCGTATCCTCGTGGCCTGTGTGGGCGTGCCCATCATTTTGGTGGTGCTGTTCGTTCTGCCGGCCCCTGTCACCCCGGCGCTCATTGCCGTGCTGTCTGCCATCGGCACCTATGAGGCCCTCCATGCCATCGGCATGAACCACCCCCGCATCTCCCTGTACACGGCCATCATCGCCCTGGCCATTCCCTTTTGGGTCTACTTTGGGGAGCCTCGGCGGATCGGCCTGCTGGTGCTTCTCATCTACCTGGTGGCGGTGTTTGCCGAGGCCTTTGCCAGCCACCTGCGGGTCAAGATCGACAAGGTAGGCGCGGGCTTTTTCTTTGCCTTCGTCATTTCCTACTGCCTCTCCTCCGTGGTGCGGGTGGGGGCCTTGGAGCTGCGGACGAGCTATATCTTCCTGCCCATCCTGCTCCCCTTCGTGGTGGATGCGGGCGCGATGATCTCCGGCATGTTTTTGGGGAAGCACCAGATGGTGCCGCATCTCTCCCCGAAGAAGACGTGGGAGGGGTCCATCGGCGGACTCATCACAGGTGTTGTCATTGCCATTGTCTATGGCATCGTCTTCCACTTCATCACGAAGGTGGAGGTCAACTATTACTTCCTGGCCGTGTACGGCATTCTGGGCGGCGTCATCACCGAGGTGGGCGACCTGGCCTTTTCCTATGTCAAGCGCAACCGGAAGATCAAGGACTTCGGCCACATCTTCCCCGGTCACGGTGGTGTGCTGGACCGCTTCGACAGCGTGATCTTCTGCGCCCCGCTCATCGAGCTGCTCATCGGCTGGCTGCCTGCGTTTAAGTGAGGTTTTACCCTATGATGACAAGAACCCTGTCTGTGTTGGGGTCCACCGGCTCCATCGGTACACAGACCTTAGAGGTGGCCGCATCCTGCGGCCACCGGGTGGCGGCCCTCACCGCCCACCACAACATCGACCTGCTGGAGCAGCAGGCCAGAGCGTTTCATCCCATCCTGGCAGCGGCTGCGGACCCCACCGCCGCCGCTGCTTTGGCATCCCGGCTGTCTGACACGGACATTCAGGTCCTGGGCGGGGAGGAGGGCGTCTTAGCCGCCGCGGCCCTGCCCCAGGCGGACACCGTCGTGACGGCGGTGGTGGGCATTGCGGGGCTGGCCCCGACCCTTGCCGCCATCGACGGCGGCAAGCGCATCGCCCTGGCCAACAAAGAGACGATGGTCTGCGCCGGTCCCTTGGTCACGGCGCGGGCCACGGAGAAGGGGGCGGAGATCGTCCCGGTGGATTCCGAGCACTCCGCCATTTTCCAGTGCTTGCAGGGAAGCTGCCGCCCGGAGCTCAAGCGCATCCTGCTGACCGCCTCCGGCGGGCCGTTCTTCGGAAAGACACGGGCGGAGCTGGAAGGCGTGACCCCGGCTGCCGCCCTCAAGCACCCCAACTGGTCCATGGGCGCAAAAGTCACCATCGACTCGGCGACCCTGATGAACAAGGGCTTGGAGCTGTTGGAAGCGATGTCCCTCTTCGCCGTGCCCCCGGAGCAGATCACCATCCTGGTCCACCGGGAGAGCATAGTCCACTCCGCCGTGGAATACTGTGACAACAGCGTGATCGCCCAGCTGGGTGCCCCGGATATGCGCCTGCCCATCCAATATGCCCTCTCCTGGCCGGACCGGGTGCCGGGCCCTGCCGATCCGCTGGATCTCTTCACCGCCGGGCATCTGACCTTTGCCCAGCCGGACTTGGAGACGTTCCGCTGCCTGGCCCTGGCCATTCGCGCGGCGAAGGAGGGGGGCACGGCCCCGGCCATTTTAAACGGAGCCAATGAGGTCGCCGTGGCCCGCTTCCTGGCGGGGGAGATCGGATTTTTGGACATCGCCCGCGTGGTGGAGCACGCCCTGGACACTGTGCCCAGAGCGCCCCTGACCCTGGAGGCCGTGTATGCGGCGGACCGGGCTGCCCGCGCGGCGGCGGAGGAAGCCTGCCGGTAAACCGAGACACGGAAAAAACGAGGTGTTGTTTTGCTCTATATCATCGTTGGCATCCTGCTCTTCGGGCTGCTCATCGCCGTCCATGAGTGGGGCCATTTCATCACCGCCAAGCTCTTGGGGGTCAAGGTCAATGAGTTCGCCATCGGCATGGGTCCTGCTCTCGTCTCCTTCCAAAAAGGGGAGACGCAGTATTCCCTCCGCCTGCTCCCCGTGGGCGGCTACTGCGCCATGGAGGGTGAGGACGAGACAAACGACGACCCCCGCGCCTTTTCCAGCAAGGCCCCCTGGCGGCGGTTCGTGATTCTGGCCGCCGGGTCCTTTATGAACTTTGTGGCGGGCTTTCTGCTGGTGGCCCTGCTGTTTACGGCGGCGGGGAGCTATGCCGTGCCCGTCATCCGGGAGTTTGCCGAGGGCTTTTCCTGCGCTGGGGCAGACGGCCTGCAAGTGGGGGACCGGATCCTGTCCATCAACGGCCATACAATTTCCGTCTATCAGGACGTCTCCACCCAGCTGGCTTCCGCCAGCGGGGAGACGCTGGACCTCGTGGTCGAGCGGGACGGGGAACCCGTTGTATTAAACGACCTGCCCCTGACGCCGAAGGAGTACACGGTGGACGGCCAGACCGTGACCATGTACGGCATCTATTTTGACAAGGAACAGGCCACCGCCTCCGGCGTGCTGGTCCAGAGCTGGAAGACCTGCGGCTATTTTGCCAGGGCCGTCTGGTCGGGCCTGGCCATGCTGGTGACGGGGCAGGTGGGCCTGCACGATATGTCCGGCCCCGTGGGCATCGTCTCCTACCTGGGCCAGGCGGGGAGCCAGGGCGGCAGTGTGGCCGCCGGGATGCAGAACGTGTGCTATATCATCGCCCTCATCGCCGTGAACCTGGCCATTATGAACCTCCTGCCCCTGCCTGCCCTGGATGGCGGGCGCATCTTCCTGCTGATCGTGGGGGAGGTGTGGCGGCTGCTCTCCGGGCGGAGACTGGACCCGAAGTATGAGGCCTGGATCCATGGGGCGGGCTTTGCCCTGCTGCTTTTGCTGATGGTCGTGGTGACCTTCAGCGATATTTGGAAGTTGGTGACGTAAGACATGACGAAACAGATTTTAGTCGGGGGCGTGCCCGTGGGCGGGGGCGTTCCTGTGACCATCCAATCCATGACGAACACCCCCACCAGCGACGTAGAGGCGACGGTCGCCCAAATCCGCCGCCTGGCTGCGGCGGGGTGCCAGATCGTTCGAGTGGCTGTGCCGGACATGGCGGCGGCCAAGGCTGTGGGGGCCATCAAGGAACAGATCGACCTGCCCCTGGTGGTGGACATTCACTTTGACTATCGTTTGGCGCTGGAGTGCATCGAGGCCGGGGCGGATAAGGTCCGCATCAATCCCGGCAACATCGGCGGGGCAGACCGGGTGAAGGCCGTGGCCATGGCCTGCGCCCGGAAACATATCCCCATCCGCATCGGGGTCAACGGCGGGTCCCTGGAAAAGCCTCTGCTGGCGAAATACGGCGGCGTGACGCCCCAGGCTCTGGTGGATTCTGCCTTTGGACACATCGCTCTGCTCAACCGCTATGACTTCGACGACATTTGCGTCTCGCTGAAATCCTCCTCGGTGCCCATTGCTATGCAGGCCTATCAGCTCATGCACGAGCAGTCCTACTACCCCCTGCACCTGGGCGTGACCGAGGCGGGGACCACCCACATGGGGACGCTGAAATCCGCCGCCGGCATCGGCGGCCTGCTGGCCCTGGGCATTGGAGACACCCTGCGGGTGACGCTGACGGCAGACCCGGTGGAGGAGATTTACGCCGCCCGCGATATTCTGAAAGCCATCGGCCTGCGGAAAGAGGGGCCGGACTTGGTGGCCTGCCCCACCTGTGGGCGGACGAAGATCGACCTCATCCCCCTGGCCCAGGCGGTGGAGGAGCGTCTGAAAACCGTGACAAAGCCCATCACCGTGGCCGTCATGGGCTGCCCTGTGAACGGCCCCGGCGAGGCATCCGCCGCCGACGTGGGCATTGCCGGGGGGAACGGGAAGGGGCTGCTCTTCCGCCACGGGAAGGTCATCAAGCAGGTGCCCCAGGAGGCCTTGCTGGATGAGCTGATGGCCCTCATCGAGGAACTGCCCTGACCCGGTACATCTAAGAGAAAGGAACCTGATATGCCAGAAAAGAACCTGCCTTTTTTTGAGATGTTTGCCTTATATACCCCGGACGCGGCCCTGGCTGCCCAGGTGAAGGCGTGGCTCGTCACCGGTGCGGTGATGGACCGGAAGGCCCGGACCATCGAGGTCCAGCTGCTCTGCCCGGCCATGCCGGACCCGGCGCTGCTGGCCCGCCTGAGCGGAGAAGTGGCCCAGGCTTATGGCCTGGCGGGGGTCGTGTTTCAGCCTGCCTGCCCCCAGCCTGTGGAGAATGCGCCCATTCCGCCCCCGGACGACAGCGACGTGCCGCCCCCGCCTGCTGATGAAGATGTTCCGCCGGAGCCGGAGACTTTGGTGGAAGCTGCGCCTGTTGCCCAAGCGCCTTCTCCCAAGCCGGAACCGTCCCCGGCCCTGAGCGAGCAGCAGCGCCTGTTTCAGCAGACCGAGGCCCTGCGCCAGAAGGCCATGAAGGAGGCCATGCAGGCCCACGCCAAGGAGCGGGGCTTTTCCTCCAAGCGCATTTACGGCACCCATAAGATCCGGAAGGTCCCCGTGCCTATGAATACGCTGGAGCTGGACATGGGCATCGTGACGGTGGAGGGCGACGTGTTCGCTGTGGAGCACCGGGAGCTGAAAAAGCGCAACGCCTGGGTCATCAGCTTTGACGTGACCGACTGCACCAGCTCCATCCGCGTGAGCAAATTTATGCCGGGGGACGAGGGGATGCCCATTGTCAACGGCGTCAAACCCGGGATGCACCTGAAAATTGCCGGGCGGCTGAACCTGAACCGCTTTGACAACGACATGGTCCTGGAACCCCTGACCATCGAGACGGCGGAAAAGCAGGTCAAGCAGGACAATGCCCCGGAGAAGCGGGTGGAGCTGCACCTGCACACCCGCATGTCCGCCATGGACGCCCTGCCCGACACCAAGGACGCGGTGAAGCGGGCCATCGCCTGGGGCCACCCGGCCATTGCCATCACGGACCACGGCGTAGCCCAGTCCTTCCCGGACGCCTGGAGCGCGGGCAAGGGAAAGTGTAAGGTCCTGCTGGGCACGGAGGCCTATTACATCAACGACGTGGACGAGCGCCTGACCGTCCGGGGCAGCCTGGACCAGGACCTGGACGAGGCCATCGTCTGCTTTGACCTGGAGACGACGGGCCTGGACAAGGAGACGGAGGTCATCACGGAGATCGGCGCTGTCGTCCTGGAACACGGGGAAGTGAAGGAGCGCTTCCAGACCTTTGTAGACCCCAAGCGCCCCCTGGCCCCCAACATCATCCAACTCACCGGCATCACCGACGAGATGCTGGTGGGTGCCCCCAGCCAGGAGGAGGCCATCCGGGCCTTTCTGAACTTCGTGGACGGGCGGCCCTTGGCGGCCCACAATGCGGAGTTTGACATCGGCTTCATCCGCAAGGGGTGCGAGACTTACGGCATCCCCTTTGAGCCGACGTATCTGGATACGCTGCCGCTGGCGCAGAATCTGCTGCCGGAGCTGACGAAGTTCAAGCTGGACATCGTCTGTCAGCATCTGCACCTGCCGGACTTCAACCACCACCGAGCGTCGGACGACGCGGCCATGGTGGGCTATATGCTGGTGCCCTTTACCCAGATGCTCCGGGATCGAGGGGTGCAGACCCTCCAGCAGGTCAACGCCGGCCTGGCGAAGACGTCCTCCCTGGGCAAGGCCAAGCGGATGCCCAAGCATCTTATCGTGCTGGCGAAGAACAAGGTCGGCCTGCGGAATCTCTATAAGCTCATCTCTCTGGCGAACCTGAACCACTTCCACCGGAACTTCCCCATCATGCCCAAGAGCGAGATCAACGAGAACCGGGAGGGCCTGATCCTCGGCTCCGCCTGCGAAGCAGGGGAGCTGTACCAGGCCATCATCCGGGGGAAGGACTGGGGGGAGCTCAAGCGCATTGCGTCCTGGTACGACTACCTGGAGATCCAGCCCCTGGCCAACAACGGCTTTATGCTCCGCCCGAACAAAAAGGGCAAGTTCATCGCTAAGAGCTGGGACCAGATCAAGGAATGGAACAAGATGGTCGTGCGCCTGGGCGAAGAGCTGGGCAAGCCTGTCTGCGCCACGGGCGATGTGCATTTCTTAGACCCGGAGGATGAGATCTACCGGCATGTCCTGCTGGACAGCAAGGGCTTTGCCGACGCCGACGCGCCCACGCCCCTCTACTTCCGCACGACAGAAGAGATGCTGGAGGAGTTCTCGTACCTGGGCAAGAAGAAAGCCTATGAGGTCGTCGTGACCAACACCAATCTGGTGGCCTCCTGGTGCGAAGAGGTGAAGCCTCTGCCGGACGGCCTCTTTGCCCCCAAGCTGGAAAACTCCGCCGAGGAACTGTACAGCCTGGTGTGGGGCAAGGCCCATGAGCTGTATGGGGAGGACCCACCACAGATCGTCAAAGATCGAATCGAATTGGAGCTGCCCGGCATCATCGAGCGGAAGTATGACGTCATCTACATGTCCGCCCAGAAGCTGGTGCAGAACTCCTTGGAGCATGGCTACCTGGTCGGCTCCCGTGGTTCTGTCGGCTCGTCCATCGTGGCGTTCCTGTCGGGCATCACGGAGGTCAACTCCCTGCCACCCCATTACCGCTGCCCCAAGTGCAAGCACGCGGATTTTGACGCCGGGGCAGGCTTTGGCTGCGGCGCGGATATGCCAGACGCTGTCTGTCCCGTCTGCGGGACGCCCTATGTGAAGGACGGCTTCAACATCCCCTTTGAGACGTTCCTGGGCTACGGCGGCAAAAAGGTCCCGGATATCGACCTGAACTTTTCCGGCGAATACCAGGCCAAGGCCCACCAGTATACCTTTGAGCTGTTCGGGGAGAACCACGTCTTCAAGGCCGGGACCATCGGCACCGTGGCGGAGAAGACCGCTTACGGTTACGTCAAAAAATATCTCGCCGCCCGCGGCATCCAGACGACGAAGGCGGAGGAAAACCGCCTGACCCTGGGCTGCACCGGCGTGCGCCGGACCACCGGACAGCACCCCGGCGGCATGGTCGTCATCCCCCAGGACCGGGAGATCTACGATTTCTGCCCCGTCCAGCACCCCGCCGACGATCCGGGCAGCGACATCATCACGACCCATTTTGATTACCACAAGATGGAGGACAACCTCCTCAAGCTGGACATGCTGGGGCACGATGACCCGACCATGATCCGCATGATGGAGGACCTGACCGGCGTCAATGCCAGAGAAATTCCGTTGGACGATCAGGACACCATGACCATCTTCACCAACTCCGCCCCCCTGGGCTTTGAGAACGACCCTGTCCTGGGTCCCACGGGGGCCGTGGCGGTGCCGGAGTTCAACACGAAGTTCACCCGCCAGATGCTCTGTGACACCCAGCCCAAGCGGTTCAATACGCTGGTCCGTCTGTCGGGCTTCTCCCACGGCACGGACGTGTGGTTGGGTAACGCACGAGACCTCATCGTCTCCGGCACCGCCACCGTTGACTCCACCGTGGGCTGCCGTGACGACATCATGCTCTACCTCATGGAGCAGGGGGTCGAGCCGAAGATGGCCTTTGACATCATGGAGGCCGTGCGAAAGGGCAAGGTCAAGAAGGGCGGTTTCCAGGACGGCTGGGAGGACGCCATGCATAAGGCCAATGTGCCCGATTGGTACATCGAGTCCCTGGCCAAGATCGGCTACCTCTTCCCCAAGGCCCACGCGGTTGCTTACGTGATGATGGCTTTTAGAATTGCCTGGTTCAAGGTCCACCGGCCTTTGGCGTTCTATGCGGCCTACTTCTCCATCCGCGCGAAAGCCCTGGACGCCAACTGTATGTGCCGGGGCATGGACGTCTGCCAGCGGAAGATGAAGGAGATCGAAAGCAAGGAAAAGCCCGCCGACGTGGAGGAGAAAATGCTCATCACGCTGGAGGTCTGCTACGAGTTTTATCTGCGCGGCTTCTCCTTTGAGCCGATCGACCTCTACGAATCCGACGCCACCAAGTTCCTGATGAACGAAGAGAGGAAGAGCCTGCGGCCTCCCTTCTCCGCCATCCCCGGCCTGGGCGAGGCGGCCGCCCTGTCCCTGGCCGAAAATCGAACGGGCCGGACCTTCATCTCCCAGGAGGAACTCATCGCTGCCTGCCCCGGCCTCTCCAAGAGTACCGTGGAAATGCTGCGGCAAGCCGGTGCCCTGGGCACGCTGCCGGAGACAAGCCAGATCAGCCTGTTTTGAGCCTAATTTATGCCATAAACACAGAAAAAAGTCGCGCAAAGCATCTTTGCGTGACTTTTTTCGTGCCATTTGATAGGATGGAGGCGAGGTGAAGACCATGACGATCGGAAACAACATCAAGAAATTACGCACCGCCCAGGGCCTGACCCAGGACCAGCTGGCCGAGCGTCTTTTCGTGACCCGGCAGACCATTTCTAGTTGGGAGCGCTCTGCTTCTCACCCCAGCTTGGAACAGTTGGAGGCCATTGCCGCCGCCTTGGGGGAGGATGTGATGACGCTGCTCTACGGCCCAAAGCCCAAGTACCGGCCCAGCCGGAAGCGGGTGGTCCTAGCGGTGGTGCTCATTGCGTTAGCTGTTACAGTGCTGGTGTTGGGGGCTGTGCTGCCGCCTCAGGTCGAAGGCTTGGTCATGCGGCGCAGACCGGGGTGGCTGTTCTATATGGTCGCCTTTCGGCTGGTGGAGGGCCTGTTGCTGGGCCTGGGCATCGTTGGAGCGGCCTCTCTGCACTGGCCGCTGGGCTTAAAGGGGAAGGAAAAGCGGCGGTGTTTGATCGCGGCGCTGCTGTGTCTGCTGGTCAGTCCGGCCCTTTTTGCTTGGATTCGCCTGGGGCATTGCCCCTACCCCATCTTTTCGTTTTGGATGTACAGCTATGAGGGCTTAGAGCTGTTGCTGGGCTTGGCGGCGGGGGCGCTGGTGTTCTTAGCGGGGATGCCGACAAAACGGACAGAATAAAACAAGGGCCTGCTGCAAGTTTGATATGCTCCCCATAGAGTAGACACTCGAAATAACAAAAATTCGAGACTACA
>OLNF01001082.1_pt1 | contig 23883 bp, 44 predicted proteins | sample 1673061 | NCBI WGS metagenome assembly OLNF01 (sample SAMEA3136751, study PRJEB25190) | human gut metagenome
TTGAAACAATTTAGTTTCAAGGCTTTTATTGGTGGAGATGGTGGGAGTCGAACCCGACACCCTAGTATACGCTAGTATGCACTGATTGCATAAAACCCTTACTTTTCAACAGTTGTTGCAACCGGTGTCTACCAGTACATACTGGTGCATAGGGAAATAATGTTACACTCCCGTTACATATCATCCATTGTATTGATGTAGCCTTCATCGCCCTTCTCGACGGCTTCTTTGGCTGCCTGTACTGCCCGCTCCAGCATTTCTATATTTGGATGATAACCTTCTTCATCGTTCATATGGTTGAATCGGTACTGCTCCAGTATAAATTCTGCAACATAAATTCGCTCCAACAATGGGTTGCTCAAATGTGCCAACATGAGTTGAATCACGGAAGATGGACTTGACCCGTGCATTCCCGAAAATATCTGAACCAATGCCTTCTTATCCTCGATGGTCAAGTTCTCGGTGATGAGTTCATAGAGCTTTGCTATCTTGTCTGCATCCTGCATTTCTTCCAATTTGAAATCATTAGGATATGCGTATATCAGTAGGTAGGGTATCGGATTCATGCCAACGCCACGGAACCATTCTATAACCTTGGAACACGGCGGCTCACTCTTTCCGGTCTCCCACTTCCGAATCGTCTTCACGTCGACCTGCAATAGAAATGCTAGCTCTTCTTGTGATTTCTTGGCTTTTTGCCGTACGAATTTCAATATTTCGTGAATTTCTACCTTCATTCTAAACACCTCCTATTGCATTTTATCACTTTTAAACAGGGTTAAAAAAGGCTTTTTTTGTCGTATTTTTCACCCCGAAAATGGATTGTGCTTTTTTAATGTAAGGTATAAAATCGCCACATATTACTTGTAATCATGAAAGGAGTATGTGTATGACTAATTACGTTAATCTTATCGGCTTGTTATCTCATCGTTGCAAGAATTTCTTCGTTGTGAATTGCGATGGCGTGTTCATCAGATGCGTTGGTGCAGATGTTACATATATTCCGCTTTTCTCTTTCGTTGAAATCAAAGGTTTCCTTGTAAATACCGTGCAAGGATACGTTAATAGGACTGCTGTTTACGTTGAAGCATTGGCGGTTGTAACATGAAAAAAGAGCCGGATAACTCCGACTCTTTTTCCATAGAACTCGTATTTAATGAAAGGAGGCGCTCAATGATACCTAGAACGCATGGTAAAATTCACAGTTTTATTATACACCTCTTTCAAAGTTCATGCAAGAACATTTGTTCTCTTACTGCTTTGTAATGTCGATAGCAAGATTGTTTCCGGTGACCGCCTGACCGCCGATAACAATAGTAAGAGTCGAACTGTTCTTACCGCAGTACACCCGCACGATGCCACTTGTTCCAAGCGTGACGGTATCGCCGATTGCCTTGATGGTCTGTGTAGCATTCATTCCGGGAACGGCTGTACCGTCCTGATAAACCGCCATTGTGACGTTTCCTACCGCAGTTCCTACCACCGTAGCCGTGACCGCAACATCATAGTAGCCTTGCCCGTTCAACTCCATGGCGTTGTTCGCCATTTGGCAGCACTGCCCAAACCGTCTAATGATGGTATTCGGCTGATAGGTTCCACCTTCCGGAATCGTCGCCGTGCTTGTGTTCACTGCATAAATCGCACTTTTGCAACTCATAATTCCCTCCTTGGCTATATGCCTTTACACCCTATTAAATAGCGACTCCGCATCCGCAGTTACCGAACGGATTAGAACCACTGCAATAAGTAGTAGCGTTAGGGTATCTTACGACACCGCACATTGCATTCTGCATCTGAAGCTGTGTAACCTGTGCCTGTAACGACTCAATCTTGTTCTGAGATAATGCGTCAAGAATCTTCTGAGTCTGTGCTGTAGTGTTCGCATTGATGTTCGCCGTATTGATTGCTCCGTTATAATTCACTCCGTCAATACCACGCTGGGTAATGCAACAACAGTCAGAAATTCTGTTCTGCGTCTCATTGAAGTTTCTCAAAGTCTCATAACCGAGATTTGAAATGCCGTTCTGCACGCCCATGTAATCGTTCTGAAGGCTATCGTTCAGTCTTCCCACGCTGTTCTCCAGACCGTTGAAGTTCATCGCATTACACAATCCCGCTTCCGTCACTGGTTCAGACTGATTCCCTCTATTCCAGAATCCGCCTCCCATCATCATGAGAATCAGCAAAGCGAAAATCCACATTCCACCGTTGCCAAAATAATCATCATTATCCTTTGTCACGGCGGCAATGTCAGACAAGCTCATGTTTTCCATTTTCTTCTCCTTCCTTCGGATGTTCCGAATAAATAATTAAAATATTTTTCACTTGCAAGTGTTAAAACTGATTGGTATTTAAAATTTTGGCGATTTTTATAAATAGGAATTTGTTATTTAATGCTGTTCATGAATTCGTTCACGTCGATTCCACGTTCTTTGCATATCGACCGGACCATTTGTTCCGCTGACATTCCTTTTCCGGATAGCATACCCATTACGTTCTGCATCTGCCTTGAATCATTCATCATGGCTTTTGCTCTGTTTGCTAGGTCTCCGATTTGGTTGTTCTGATTCTTGAATATGCTGCTGCCCATTTAAAAATTCCTCCTTAAACTGTTCAAACTCCGCTTTGGTGATATACTCCGGAGCTGCTGCCGGTGTAGCTGTGACTTCCTCGAACCGGAATACCCGAATCGTCGGAAACCCGGCACCGTCCGTTGACTTAAGGTAGAAGATATCTTCCGCCCCATCGAATAGCGCTACGGCACTGTTAGGGCGCATCTGATACGCTTTAGCGCCGTCAAGTCCGGTTACCCGAATAAGCTGTTCGCCGTATGGCTGCTGATAAAATCCGTACATGGCTTTTCTCCTTTCTTGTGATAATGATAAAAAAAAAGACGGCAGCTAATCTTTCGATTAACTGCCGCCTTACTATCACATTATTCACTTGTAAACTCCACGTTGCCGTGGAGGTAGGATTGGGTCGGATGCCTGCACTTCATCATACTTCCGTTTTAACCGGCTGATAATCCGGTCTATCGTCGATACCGATAGGTTCAATTCCATCGCCTGTTTTATTCTGCTCCACCCTGCCGCCCGTGTCCGAATCACGATTTCTTCGTCTTCCGATAAGTTGGCTTGTTCGATGAATCGCTCAAGCACTATTTTTGTCCATATTACTTCGTTAGTCATTATTTTAACCGAATTCTCACATATATTTTCCGCTTCTCATAGCTTTTCTTCCGTTTCGGTCCGTAGTTTTTGGCTTTCACGTCGGAACCGCCCGCCGAATACCACAGCGGATAGCCGTGTTTGCTTTTGCCGGCATAGACCATTGTATGTGGTTTGTTGGCAAAACCGCAAATATCGCCCTTCTTAAGCTTTGCGTACCTCCACGACTTCCGGGGGTATGCGATTTTTGCCTTCTTCCGGATGCGGGAGCTGCCGGACCCGTGAATCTTTGTATCAAGCCAAATGTATTTTCCTTTAGGAAGCACGCCGATTGACTGCAAGCCAAACGAAACATATGTAGCACAATTCGTTCTCTTGTTCTTCAAGGCGCTTGCTAGGCTCTTGCAGGCATGGTTAGCCGAATACTTCACGTGTGCCTTAATCATCTTTGCGGCGTTGGTTTTCAGTGCCGTCAGCAGCTTGTCTGCTTTTGTGCTTTTCGGGACTGAGACAAGACGGACGTATTTCTGCCCCTTTGAGTCCTTCCAGATGGTCCATCCCTTAAGTGCCGGAACGTAGATATAATAGCCTTTAATCCTTCTTGGATTCCATACCGTTAACTAAACCCATTGATAGGAATGCACCAATCTTATGGGTTATCCTTGAAGGTGAATGTTCCTTCGTCGTTTTCCGCATCTTCACGGTTGCAGCGCTTGAAGCAGCTGCCGCCGCCGCTCTGATTGCCGGAATTTCGGCACGAATACCATTAGCAAGTCCCCTGCCGATGTTTACGCCTACGGTGTGAGCCTTCCCGGCTTCTCCCGACATTGCGCTATTGATTGCGTGCATTCCACTTCTTGCGGCGCTTACTCCGCCTCTCATTCCGCTTGAAATGCCAGAACGGAAATTCTTACCGATGGAAGCCGCCGCCGATTTTGCCCCGGATGCTCCCGAGCTGAAAGCGCTCTTTAATGCTGACATTGCCCCGGATGCAAGGCTTTTAAGTGCGCCTAACCCGGACTTAACGACGTTTACACTTGTAACCATCTGTTTCAAACTGGATGCCGCTTTTTGGGATTGTGAGGCGATGCCCGATACCTGCGTTTTGACTAGCTTTAGCGCTGCCGCAAACATGAGCATAACAGCCGCTACGGCAACTCCAGCCGCCAGTAACACAAGGATTCCAGCACCGGCAACGCCAGCCACGGACCCGAGAGCCACAAGCACGGCACCAGCAACCGCCGCAACTGCCACAACTGCAAGCAATCCGCCGGCTAAAGCAAGCAATCCTCCAGCCGCCGCAACTCCCGTTGATGCAATCGCCGGAAGTGCGCCCGCCAGCTTTACGATTCCGGCACATAATAGGTATACGCTGGCACCGATAAGTGCTACGCCGATTCCGACAAGTGCTATTGTTGCTCCAAAAGCGACCATTCCCGGAATAGCAAGATTTAAACCTTCTCCGAGTGTGGAGAAAACAAACGCTAAGGCTGCAATGGCTGCTGTCATGCCAACGAACACGGCGATTGATGCCGGTCCTCCGTTTGCTACCGTCGTTGCCGCCTGTGCGAGTACCCAAAAACCAGCGGCTACTACAAGGATTGCAGCACCGAATACAAGGAAGGTTGTTGCAGCCTGCATAAGCTTGTTTCCGGTCTTTGCGACCGTCTCACCTGTCGAGGATGCCGCCTTTCCTGCATTGGACATTCCGGCTGCACCTTCTGCCAGTGTTTCGCCCACTTCCTCTGTGGCTTTTTTGGCGCTCCGCTTGAAGATATTCAACCCTTTAACCGTTGTGGTCAGCTTCTTAACAAGCGGCTCACCCATGGTCCTTAAAAGTCCCTTTCCGGTTGTCTTTTTCATGACGGCACTGATTGCGCCGAATCCCATGGCAATCTTCGGAAGCCACGGCGCTATCTTTGTCAGTTTGTTCAGACCGTTAGACACCTTCTCAATGACCTTAAGAAGGGCATTAAGAGCCGCTGACGTGGCTTTAGCCGTCAATTTAAGCACGTCCATAAAGCCTTTGTTCCGGCTAAGGGTACCGGCGAACCGTTCAAAGGCTCCGGCTGTTTTTTGTAGTTGTTTTCCGGTCCCTTTGAAGATTTTTGATAGTCCTCCGATGCCTTTATCTACAACGCCCATCAACTTTGTGATTCCACCAATGGCAACGTCGGAAATTACCTGCCACGCCGGTGCCAGTCCCTTTGACAGTGTAGCTGTCAAGCCGTCTGCCGCTTGCCCTATCGTTTTATAACTTTCTGCCATCTTAGATAGGTCGCTATCGTTTGCCAACTTTTCCATCGCTTTAAAGAAGTCTTCCGTCTTTACTTTGCCGTCTTGCACGTTCTTAACCAGCTCTGTTGTTGTCATTCCCATTGCCTGTGCAACCTTTGCCATTCCGGCGGGGGTCTGTTCAAGAATCAGTTTGAAGTCTTCCCACTGGACTTTAGGTTTTGCCGCCATCTGGGTTGCCTGCATCGACAAGGTCTTCATTGCCTGTGTCGGGTTCTGTGCCGCCGCCGCAACGTTTCCGAAACCTTTAACGAGGCTTGTCGATGTTTTCTTGTTAACTGCGTATAACTGCGCATATGTTGCCGCCATGTCTTTTGATGTGTACACGGTCAACCCAGCGTAGTCTTGCAGGTCCTTTTTTGTTTTGGCGATTTCCTTGCGCCCCATGCCTGACATCGCCATGTTAGAGGCAAAAGACGTCCACGCACTGTTTGTATTATCCAGCTCTGACACAAGGCTTTTAAGGCTGCCACCGACAACGCCAACCGCCTTTGCGCCGATTCCGGCGAGTGCTCCGAATCCGAGCCCGCTTTTAATTTTTCCTCCGAGCGTCTGCGTTGTCTTGTTCGCCGCTTCAAAAGTGCTTTGGAAGTTCCTATCTTTAGCCATTAGGACGGCGGTTACAATATAGTCGCTACTGCTCATTCTTCCCTCCTTTCTTCTTTCATTTTTCTGCTGATAGCAAGAAATCTTTCGTTCCGCTCCGTGTCGTATTCCCGCTCTACCTTGTCCAGTTCCTTCTGATAGTCGTAGAACTTGTCGAACGTTTCATATACCGGTTTGGTCCGTGTCTTTCCTGCTTTCCGGCTTGCCTTAGCCATGAAGTTCAGATAGGCGAGCTTGTGAACCCACATATCCTTATCCACCGTGCTCAATTTGTGCGCCTTACAAAGCAGTTCATATTCCGGGAACGTCAGCCGGTCCACTTCATCGAAACTCCGGAACCCAAAAAATCTGAAACAATCTTCTGTGATTTTGGCTATCAGCTTTTCAAAGGTCATGGACGACTTTAGTTCTGGTTCTGCTCTTCCACCGCTTTCTTGATGGTCCTGTACGCCTTCTTCGTACAGTTCGCTTCCGATAAAAAATCGGTCACCCGCTTAAACACTTCATCAATATCGGTGTTCTCATCCTCAAACCAATCATTAAGAATGGAGATATTCAGCTTTGGAGCCTCTGTTTTGTTCGCAACAAAAAGAACCTGCTGCAGCGCTTCAAGGTCCCCATCCATGAGCTTAGCAATGTAATAATTCAGTCCAACATTCTCTTCTTTGCCGCCCCATGCATCCATGGAAACAGTAACCCTCTGATTCATCTCTCTAATGAAATTCATTCCAAACTTAACCGGGTATGATGTGCCGTTGATTTCAATATCGTACATATTAATCCTCCATATACCAAAAGCGGGGAACAATCGTCCCCCGCCCGCTTAAAACCTATGCTCCTACTGTAGTGTCTTTGAATACATAGGAAGCCATGTCTGCCTGCGTGTCTGTTACGGTAACGTTGCCCTTTGCGCCCGCTCCGTTGATTCCGAATGTGAGAGATACCTCGACCATGTCCTCGGCGTTTGCTGTTCTCTCAATCTCTGTCAGATACCCCTGAAAATAAGTGCCCTTGTACTGGTTTGTCTTACTTTCAACCGGCTCATCCATGTTTGCTTCCCATACTTCAATCAATTTGTCATTATCCAATGCAGATTCCAGCTTGTCCAGCATGGTGTCACCCTTTGCCAGAATGGAAGTGCACGTGATTTCGACCTCCGCTGTTGCCGGGGTTCGAATAGTGCCGTCCTTCGTTGCTGTAGAATCCGCATCCTTCGACTTCGTTCTGCCGTTCTCCGTAACAAATGCAATCTGCTTTGCTGCTTCCTTCGATGCATCCTCAAGAAGTCGATAAAGATAAATGATTTTCTTTCCTGCAATCGCTGTTGCCATAATTCTTCTCCTTCTTTAGCTGTAGTAATATTCTGCCTCGATAATTGCGTGCATTAATGGTTCCGCCGTGCTGTTGTCTGATATGATTTTCTGGCTCAAGCTCCGCAATGTGTAGCCAGTGCCGCCGTACTCCTCGAACTCCCGGCAAACCTCCATCACTTCTGCAGCAATCCGTGAGAGCGTGCCTCTCTTTTTCGAATCGTTCTGCCATACATGGATGTTTTGCGATACCGTGCCGATTCCGCTTCCCTTAACCATCATATCCCGCATCGTGTTATCTGCGAGATAAACAAAAGGGTATGGCGCATCCTCAGAAGGCATACCGCCGTCATACACGCTTAATCCGAGTGCTTCAATCTTCATTTTCAACCCTGTAAAAAGGCTTTGCTGTGCATCCATCATTTAAACAACTTCCTCAAATCTCTCACAAACTTCTCTCCCGCTTCTCGTGCTGTTGGCTCCATGAACGGCTCCGGCGGCTGCCGCCTTGTTCCGTACTCGACACAAGCCGAATAGTCCTTAAGCGACTGAATGCCAACCGCTAGACCTTCTAGGTAAAGGTCCGTCTTTAGGTCGTCATAAATTCCGCCCTGTGACCGCTCAATTCCGCTATAACCGCCGTAAAATTCACCGCCCGCTGACTTTTTGACGGCGTGCTCTTGCGCCGTCTCCAGCAAGGTTTTTTCTTGGTGCCGTACAACTCGTTTAATGTCGTCCAGTGTGGCGGCTTTTTCTAAGTTGTCCTGCAGCTTGTCGAGACCTTCCCATTTAATATCCATGCTGTACCTCCGAAACAATAAACGCTTGCTTTGTATACAAGTCGATTCTCTTGTCCACCTTGTATAGCTTTTCGCCGATTCGAATATAATCAAACGGTTTCTCATATTTGTTTTGCAGTCGGACCGTTAACGATTCCTGCGGTATGGTGTCGTATATCATCCGTATCATTGCGGTTTCGGTTTGGTTGACTGAAGCCATCCTTGGCACCTCAGATGGCTTCAGACGGTCATAATCGCCCGTCTTAGCGTTGTAATCCGACTTCTCGGTATAGAAGTACACTTCTTTGTCAAATCTCATATGAACCGAATCCTCCCCCTTCTCGACGTGCCTTTGTTTTCGTCAATCCACGCTTGAATGTCGCTTTCGTAAGGCGAAAAATCGTCTCCGCTGAAACTTTGTGATTCGCCTTCGACGGTATGGGAAGAAAGCCCCTCTGAACCAATCCGGTTGAATCGAATAATGGATACCTCCGTCACGATGTACGACAGCTGAGCGGGCACCTCATCAGTGCCCAGCTTTACTTTCAGTCTGTCGCTCGTGATATCCATAATGGTTTGCAGCTTCTTCCTCTGTTCGTCTCTGGCATTCTGCATATTGAGCAATTCTAACAAGTCTTCCATGTCGTGCCTTTCCGACTACTTCGTCCTTTTGCCTTTCACGGTTTTTGTGTTGCACTCCTCGGTGTACTCAATCAGCGGAAAACCCGGCTTGTTTTTCGAACCAGCCAGTTCTTCAATTCTGCCCTTATTTACACGCTTTCCAGCTCGTGGGAATTCGTCACCGATTTCATAAATGTACGGAATTGAACCGTTCTTCGTTTCGGTCACATCCTGCGTGTCTGCGAACCGATGAATAACCACATAACCCATTACTAACCTCCTATGCTACCGTAGCTGTAACCTTTGCAACCGCCTTCTTATTAGCCGGGAGAATGTACTCACCAGCTTTTCCGGCGCCCTGCAGTGCCACACCGTCGAAATCCTCGGATTCGATGGTTCTAGCAGTCTGAATGCCGGTGAACGCCTTTCCGATTCCGGTGATGTAAGCGTAAATACACTCGTTCTTCTGGAACATTGCATCCGGAATAACCTCAAGCTGAAAACCCTTGAAGGTGTTCACGGTGTTGTTGTCCACGTTAACAGAACTACCCTTTGCGGTAGTCATGAGCTTGGAGTCAACAATGATGTTCCATACATCCGGCGTAACCTTTGCTACCTTGGTACCAACCGCACCAATGTTCACAAAGTACTTTGCGAGGGCGTTGAATGCCTTTACAACCTCTTCCTCGGTGAGTGCTGCCGCCTCGATTGTTTCAGCGGCGCTATCGGAAATGAACTTTCCGTGGTGAGTGTTAAACTGATTTGTCTTTGCCTGTGCCTGCAGCTCAAGACGGTCAGCCACCGCCGTGTTGAAGTCGTTGTTTACCGTGTTCCGGTCGATTCCTTCGTGGAAGCTCCAGCCCCAGCTGTAAGGAACATCCGCATTGGTATAGATAATCTCGGTTCTGTTGCCGAATCTGTTGGACTTTCCCGTTCCGGTTCCGAATGCAGTGTTCTCCTCGGTGCTGTAAGTGCCTACCGCTACCGGAATGTCGGAAGTCTTAACGCTGAATGCGGTCTGATTTTCCTGAATTCCGTCCAGTGCCTCGATACCGCCGCCGAAAAAGTCTCCAAAGAACGCTCTGCTCTGGAATACCGCCTGCATAAGGTCCTTAAATTCCTTGGTATAACGTCTTACTGCCTGATTATTGTTTTCACCTGCCATAAATTACTCCTTTTACTTCCTGTACTTAGCAATCCGCTGTTCAATTTCGCTCAGTGGTTCCGCTCCGGTGTAAGATTTCGGCGTGGTACCTGTCGCCCTCTGTCTTTCCCGGATTTCAACCTGCGCATTGACCAGCTTCACGAACGCTTCCACCTGTGCTTTTGTGTCCTCTGCGGTGGTGCCTACGACCATGTCCAGAATATCCTGTGTAGCATCCATGCCCTGCTCCTTGAGAATCTCACCGGCAACCTTGCCCAGTGCGATTTTCTGCAGCTGTGCTTCCATTTCCGCAATTTTGCGGTCCTTCTGCTCTGATTCATAGGCGGCTTTCTGCTCTGCGTTCATTTTTGCCAGCTTGACCGCCTCCGCTTTGGCATCCTCGATAGCCTTGTCGGTCTTTTCGCTCCATTTTGCATACTTCTGACCGATGATTTTATCAAGGTCTGCATCCGAATACTTCTTTTCCGGCTCCGCTCCGCCTTTCGGCTCGGTCTGAGTGTTCGGCTCGGTATTCGGTTCAGTGTTTGCGTTTGTGTTCTGATTGTTCATTCCTTCTGACATAATTTCCTCCATTTGTTTTACATCACAATGCTTGATATTCCATACAGTTTAATGTCGTGAATGCTTGGACTCACCCGAAAAAGGGTATATAAAAAATCGCCCTGTAAAGAACGATTTTCTGACTTAGGTATAATTTATTGAGTTGTGATTTAAAAGCCGTTTAAAGCCGTTTTAGGACTACTTCAAGAACTCTGGTACATCTTCGGGTTTAACTGGCTCTGGTGAACCTGCATATACCCATAGAACATGCTCATATTCATCTCCATGAACGAATATAAAATCATCTCCTACTACCTTATACACTTCTGGTCTCCCATAAAAAACTGGTTCTTCATGGTCTTGTATATAGTAATTGTCATAAACATTCTTAAAAACGCTCTTTACCCCCGGTAGAAAATTCTGCTCTTCATACCATTTTTCTAATCTTTCCGCATCCGTCATTTCTTGTGCTCCTTCATGATTCCTCCAGCATATTCTTCCATCGGTGATTTATCATCTAGCCTGAATAAACGGTTTTTCCCTTTTCCATATTCTTTAAGCATTGTCAGAAATTGTTCCCCTGTATAATTCGTGTTCGTTTGTGGGTCATACATTCTGAGTTTTCCATTCTCTTTGTAGATTGTAATAATATGTCCTCGGTCAGAACCATAAAAGAAGCTCCATGAAAATCTTTGCCCCTCTCCGATAACTTCATTCATCCAGTTTGCCATTTCAAGTGAATTCATGTTTGCCTTTGGCGGCTTTATGGTATCACTTTCCCGGCAAGCTGTACCATCAGCATTCTTCCAGAAGTTCCACTCACCTCTTGCAAGCACCTGTTGTTCCATCGTTCCTCTTGGTAGTGCTTCTACATTGTACCCTCTTCGCCTTAGCTCATATACTGGAACGCATGATTGACAGTTTCTAAAATACGGACTGCCTTTTATTCCGTCATAGTTCGGATTACAGTTCCCAGAATCAGCTTCCTCATGTGTCATTGGACTTCCTAGCACTAATTCTAGCACCAACTTCCCTGCCTTGTAAAATGGTGCTGTTGTTTCTCCGTTTATCGGGCTTCCTATTTCTTCTTTGTTTCCACCTCCGAATGAATCCAACCACTTCTGATACTCTTCTTCATTCTCATACGGTGCCGTCCTGCATCTACAGTTCGGATGCATTGGCGGCGCATTCTCTGCCGGTTGAAAATCAGATATTTTGAAATGCTTTTTGTTTAGGGCGTTGCATATTTCACACGATGCCGTGCCGTATGCTAGGAATTCGAACTCTTCCCATCCGTTCGCCTTGTACGAATCAATCTGAGCCTGTGTCTGAACACGGACCATTTCAGTTCGAACCAGTCTCATTGCTTCCCTTGCCGAAACACTGAAATCCTTCCGAATCTCCGCCGCAAGACTTTGATAGCTCTTACCGCCAATCAAGCCCTTTGTGAGTATCGTGGATAGCTTGTTTCTTAAGGCTTCCTGATTGCTCCATATGCGTTCGCTGAATGTTGCATTCATGAAGGACTGCCCCACTAGGCTTTTAGCTCTTTCGGATGCACCTTTAACGCCGTCCCCTAAGATTCCCGCTTGCCGCTCGAACTCCTTCACGGCTTCCTCGGTCAGCTTTTCTCCGGTCAGCTTCTCTAGGTCGTCGAATCCGTCTATCATGTGCAGTCCGATATCCGCTTTTAAAAGCTCCAGCCGATTAATCCGCATGGTTGCATTGTACAGCCGCATAAGCTCGTTAGCCTCATCGCTGAAATCACGTTCCTTGACCATTTTCGCCGCCCTTGCCTCAAAAGCCTTTACATCGAACTTCGACACTCTCTTTTTGGCTTCCGCTAGACTGATTCCCTCTTTATCGGCGTACCGCTGATAGAATGATTCAATTTCCTTTTGAATTTCCGGGACCATCCGCTCGTATATCTGCTGAATTTCGGCATCGATGTTTTTCATCGTATGCTCGTTTACAACCGCCTGCCGGTCCTCTCTACTTCTCCAGTAGTCCCGGTTCTCCTTCGTTTTCGCCAGAAATATTTCCTGCGTTGTTTTCGCCATTTACTGCCCCCATGGTCTGCTGATACATGCTCAACTGCTGCATCTGCTCCTTTTCTTCCTTTTCCATCTTTTCAATTTCCTTCTTCACGTCCGGAACGATGGAGAGCACGGATAGCTGCGTTTCCTTCGATACGATACCTTCAAGCTGTGAAGCGGTCTGTGCTTCCTCTTGCAGATTCTTTGGAAGATTCCGGGTAAACTTGATGTCGATATCCCGCCACACCTCTCTGTCAGCCACGTTGGTTGATAGGCTTGACCAAATCTTGAACCGCTTCCTAAGGCTCTTTTCAATCTTCCGGTCGAACGTAACGGCGAGATTGCTCATTGCCTGCAGCTTGTAAGCCAAAGCTACACCGGAGCTTGCGTTTCCGAACTGTTCGTCTGAGATGTTCGCAACCATAGATATCTGATATATCAGATTTTCAAGGCGGTTCAGCAGGTTTTCCTGCGTTCCGTCTGCCGTTGGTTTGGTCATGAACTGAACCAAGATATCCTTTGCATCATCTGTGCCGTAAAGATTGATGATTCGGCTATCCCGGATGCGGTACACGTCTTCATCGTCCAGCTCGGACCCAAGGACCGCCAAATATGCCTCCGCAAAAGAATCAACATCATTTGCCTTCTCTCCCAATGTCCTGTTGTACGTCTCCACCAGTCCAGCCACGCCCTCAAAAAGTCCGATGCGCTCCTCGTTCAGTCGCCACTCAACGCAAGGGATTAAGCCGTATGGGTTCTCTTTGTCGCCGGTTAACTTTCCGTTATCAAAGTAATAAATCGTGTCTGCCGTCGCTGCCATGCCGTAAAGCACACCGTTGTTCACGCCGTCCACCGTGTGCCGCCCGTACTGAATCATCATCAGTGCCCGGCGCTGTACTGTATCATCGACAATGCAGAATAGGTCTTTCGGGTTGTATGCAACTACTTTGGTGTTTGTCTCTTCGTCCTGATAAAAGAACTCCCAAGCGTGCCCATAGATGCAGCACATTTTCGCCATTTCCGAATCGTGGTCGGTCATTTCGTTGTTGCGGTAGAATTCTGCCAGTCGTTCATCCTCTGAGTCTTCCGGTGCAGTGCACTTAATAGGCACACCGTAGGCATATCCTAGGAAGGTGTCAGTGATGTACCGGGGGAAATTAACCGCCAGTCTGTTGTCGGGCTTCCAGTTTTCCTTTTCCGGCTGCCTGTAGACGTCATGAAACCCCTTGTAAAGGTTTTCAAGGTATTCATAGCGCTTGAATTTGCTTTCATGCTTATTAATGTACCCTTCTATCAACTGAGGCGTGATGTGCTTCAGTATTGACGGGTCAGCCGTGATTGGCTTTGGTAATTCGTATGGTCTTTTTGTATGCATTAGATTCCCTCTTTGAATCCCTTTACTTTAACTTTTTCTTGTCTCATGATTGTATAAGTGAAATATCGCATCGCATCCATGCAGTGGTCATGCTCTTTCAGCGGTCTATCCTCTCCGGCATCCGTCGACTTCAAATCCCACATATAAGAATGGAACTCCCGAATGGTATTCACGCAATCAGAAACGAACATCAGTTCTCCTCTTCCAAGTGCTGTTGACGTGTACCGTATGCCGTCCAGTACGTCGTTCATTCCACGCTTGACCGTGTACCCATTCTTCCTGAGTTCTGCAATAAAAGAAGTGGCTGACGGGTCAACGATAATCCTTTTCGGTATCGTGCCGTCTAGCCACATCTTCATGTCTTGAACAAATTCGGCATCCGTTTTCTGCTTTAGGTTTTCCCGCCCGGAATAGCAATACTCCCGAATGCATGTCCATATGCCTTTTATTTTCGCCCACATAAGGAAAACAGTTGCATTCTGTATTCCGTAATCGCACGACACGTAAACATTGCCCACGGGCTTGTATTTCTCCTTTGTAACGTGCCTGTTTTCACTGAACATATCATAGATAATGCCCTCCGCTGCTACCCACTCTCCGAGGATATACCGCCGATAGAACACGCCTTGATACATGCTCCGGTATCTATCTTTGATATGCTCCGATAGGCTCCGGTTGTCATCCAATTCGAAATGCAGATACAAAAGATTCTTTTCTTCCTTCCGGTCTATCCAGTTCACCTTGAACCAGTGGAACGGCGTCGACGGGTTGCAGTTGAACCACCATTTCGAACCTTCTACGGAACAACGTGCTGTTGCCTGATTCACGAATGATTCCGGCATCAGTGCCACTTCGTCGAATAGGACCCCCGCAAGCGTGACGCCCTGAATAAGGTTCTGCGAGCTTTCGTCTTTGCCGCCGAATAAGTAGAATGTGTTCACGTTGTCGCCGTGCCGAACCGTCCACTTGTTTTCGATGCGGCTCTCTGATATCTCGTAACCCATATCCGGTAAAACATTCTGCATTGGTGACAGCACGTTTCTTCTGAGCGCCCCTAATGTCTTACCGCATATGGCGAACTGCTCCCCCTCGAATGATTCCATCGCCCACATGATGAAGCTTGTTCCCATCGCTACGGTCTTTCCGGAACGGATGGAGCCATCTGCAATGATTCCGTCCATATCGGAATACTTGCTTTCGCTATTCCACCATGAAAAGATGCTGAACTGTTTCGGGCTTAATGGCTGCCATCTGAACATTTCTCCACTTCCTCAACTGCTGCGTTCAGTGCCTCAATGAATCCGTTATTCAGTTTCACATCGGATTTCTGCTCAACAACATCCTTTTGCCCTAAATATTGTTTTCCGAGCCAAATTGCCATCGTCGCATTTCTTTCTGCCATCTTCCATTGGCTCCTTCTTAGCGCCATCTTTCCGCACGCTCTTTTTTCCTTGAAAACATCCGCAAAGCTCTTTTTGTATATCCTCTTGCACCAACGAAGCAATGTATCTTTAGACACATCAAAAACCGCACAGATTTCTTCCTCTGTGCATTGTATTCCGCACAATGTCTCGAATTGTCGCCGGTCTATCTTGTCCTGAGCTTGCTTTCTCTGTCCGATAGCCATAACTTACACCCTCCATTCTTAAAGCGTTAAATTTTGTTTAATCGGTTTATCGTCGAAGCATATCACGTGAAAGTCTGCGCATGTCGGCTCGTCTCTTTTTTTCTTTCTCAGCTAAATGTGCTTCGTAGGCTTTATCTGCCAAAACTCGACGAGCTTTTTTCCGATTCTCGGCTAGGGTTCCCTTGCGGTACCTGCTCTCATCCGCTTCGTAGTTGTCATACAATACTGTTCTCCATCAACCTTTTCCGTCTTCATTTTTGTTTCTCCTTGTCAGTGGTGTTTGCAATTTTTGCAACAACCACTTTTTCCTCCTTATACAAGCAGTTTATGCTAGTCTTCATACGGTTTTGGAAGCTCCATCCACGCTTTGCATTTTCTCGCCTTGTTGCACGAGACCTAACAGTGTTCGCCAGCTCACCTCGCCACCTATTCCGTCCTCAATCATGACTTCCGCCGTATCTTTAAGCGCTTCCCACATCATTCTGTATTTCAACTTGTCGCCTCCTAACACTCATTTAACACTCGATATAACTTATTTCTTAACTAACTTATAACTTCCTGGCACGCTTCAAACGCTTATATTTCAAGGCTTTTCCGCATTTCCTTGACTAATTCCTTGACTTTCGTTGACTTAATACATCAATTAATACATCAATTAATACATCAATAGTCTTGTGTAATCTTGTGTAATCTTGTGTAATCTTGTGTAATTACTCAACATGCAACTATTTCAGATCGCCTACATCACGAACCATTTTCGTTACCTCACGAAAATGGTAATTACTCGACATGCAACTATCTATCCAGTGGGCAATCTTCCGGCTTGTATTCCGGCCACAACTCGCACTGCGACAAGCGGTCACCGAATTCGTCTGTCCACTGTTTCAAGTGTTTGCACATGTCACATCCACCCTGCTTGTACGGTTCAGGAAACTCCATCCACGCTTTCACTTTTTTTGTTTCATTGCTGTTCAGACCCCATGGGTCCACCCCTCGCACTTCCAATTCTCCTTCGTACTCTAAAATCCAACCAGCAGCGACATAGTTTTCACGGTGCCTTTCGTCAAATATCGTAAATAAGAGATTTTCTTGCTGTGGTATTCCGCTCAAATCTCCGTCAATAATCGAAGTCCATTTCATATCCATTTCCTACACCTCCCTGATTCTAATTCCGTACTGATATAACATCAGTTTCCGCTTAATAATGTATTCCTTCGTCCGGAAGCCTTTCACGTCCTCTACAACCGTCTTAATTCCCTCTTCGTACTTGAAATCCGCCTTGTAGGAACATTCACGCTCAATCAACTTCCCGCTCTCGTCACGTTGGGAAGGAATGAGCACAAACTTCACTTGTCTGCTCAGGTTCTTAATCACTCCCGCCTTTTCCAGCAGTAGAAGCTCCTGATAGCGGTTTGCTTCCTTCTTCGAATCGAATGTCTGACCGTCCACGACTGTTTTCTTGCTGTTATACTTGCTCACTCTGCACCGCCCTTCACTTCAATATCCACCATGTAGCCAAGTGTATGTGCTATTTCAAGAAACTTGTACCATGTGATGTTCTCACCGTGTTCCCAGCGGCATATCGAACTCACGTCCGAATACACCGCCTCAGCAAGCTCCGTTTGCGTTAATCCTTCCGCTGTCCGCATGGTCTTAATCAACCTTGCCAATGTCTGCTCTTTCGCTTTCATCCCGTCCTCCATTAAATTTTGCTGCAATCTCACACGCACACGCTGCATATCCCGCAACATCAACGTAGTTGTCCAAGTGGAGTGGTCCCGTAGACACCCTCGCCGTCTTTAGAAGCACCATCATCATTGCCACGTCGATTGACGTTACGGGGGTATTAAGATAGAAGCTCCACAAGTTCGCTATCTTCTGAAAGTTATCTTCCACGTCTCCATAGGTCTGATTCCGTGCTCCGTTCACAATCTCACACGCCTCTCTCAGGCACTTTTCTCTATCGTTCATAATTGCTCCTATTTCGTTTATTTTTTGTCTTTGGTATAATTTATCGGCTCTGTACTTTTGAGCCGTTCCATGTGCCTTAAAATCCGTTCTACGGCTATTCCTGACCCGATTCAATCATTTGTGTAAGGTATTCCATCTTTTCGGTTTCCATCCAGTGCATCAAACTTACCTCCAGCGCTTCCCTCACCTCTTCGTGATTCTCCAAGAATCTCACAAGATTGATATCCACGCCGTCCACGTCAAAGTTGCCCTTGTACACATCCAAGTTGTACAGCAGATTTGCGGCGCTATCAGTGGCACGGCAAAAGCCTGCTAAGAATGCCTTATCTTCCGGACTCAGCTTTTTCAGGTCTTCGTTTGTCAGTATTTTAATCACATCTTCCTCCTTTGCCCGCCCATGAAGGGCGGGACTTGTCAACATTTGAAAAATAACCGATTTTTGTTTTATGTAGAAATAACTTATACTGATTTATTCATCCACCTTTCGGATGATTCCCTTCTTGAGAAGCTCCGTGTCAGCGTTATAGGTGATGCATTCGTGCACCCTGTTCGCTCTGCCTGCTTCTTCCACGCTCGTGTCGAGGGCTCTAGCGCCGTACTTTTTGCTGCTTTTGACTTCGTCCTCGCCATCGTTCCACAGTCCGTAGGTCGGGTTATTACTTACCATTGGCTTCCTCCTCGACGATGGCATCCCATCGTTCCGCTTCCTGCTTCCGGCGTTCTTTGACGATTGCGTCGTCTTCGTCCATCCAGCCACGAATCCAAGCGTAATCGTCGTGGCTTTCGATTGCCTTCATGCTCTTGTACCGACTGAATCGTTCAATGTAGCCGTCTGCTTGTGACGGTATCAACTTGAGCAATTCGTCCAGTTGCTCTTGTGTTAGGTAGACATTGTTGAGTTTTCCACATGGGATTTTCCCTTGTGTGTGATAATTCTCTTTATCTATATCTTCTTTCTTATTCTGCTGCGTGACGTCACGTGAAATGTCACGTGACATTAACAACGCTTGCTTTTCCCGCTCTCGCTGTTTGCGTTTTCTGATTCTGTTTTGTTCCCGAATCTTCTCTAACCCCTCTGTGTTTTGGTATACATCCCAGTTCGATATGTGTATTACATCGGAATCTATATCAATCATTTCGAACTGCTGAAAAACACTGAGCGCAAGTCTTATCGTTGTCAGTGGCGTGTTAAACTGCTGGCTTAACATTTCTTCCGTGTACGGAATTTCTTTCGTAAGATAGATGCAGCCGTTATCGTTGCATTGTCCAGCCAAACACAACAACTTCACCCATACAAGCAGTACCGATGTTCCTTCTGGCATGAATTCAATTTGTCGGATTTTTCGATTGTTGAACATATCGACTGACAACTTAATCCATTTCACATCTGCCATGACCTTACCTCCTAGAACGGAATATCATCATCGCAGTTAACGAATGCATCCGGGACAGGTTCGAATTCCGGCTGTCCCTGTGGCTTCTGCTGACCGCTGGAACCGTTCGAACCAAGGAACTGCACCCTGTTTGCGACAACGTCGGTTGTGTACACCGTCTTTCCTTCCCGGTCCTTATAGCTTCCGGTCTGAATCCGCCCCTCGACGGCGCACTGTCTACCCTTTGCAAGGTACTGGTGGGCGTTCTCTGCCTGCTTCCGGAATACGACGATTCGGATGAAATCAGCCGTCTTGTCCTGTGTAGGTCTGTCCACCGCCAGCGTGAAGCGGCATACTGCAATGTCTCTGTTCTGACCGCCGTAGGCAAGCTCCGGGTCCTTCGTGAGTCTTCCGATAAGTACTACGTTATTCATTCTTTTGACCTCCTATCAAGTTATCGATTTCCTTCTTGCTCATGGTTTCGATGCCTTGAGCTTTGCATTCCTCCACGACTTCGTCTATCAGCCGTGCCATCGCTTTTGTGTCGTATTCGCTCGTTCCGTAAAAAGCTCTTAGGTTGTGATATCCCAATGTTTTCTTGCATGGTCCGATATCATCACAGAACCACGCTATCCCGTGGCTACTCCACACGTCCGAAAAGGCGCTTTTCGCATCCGCTCTGACCGGAATTACGTAGTATTGACCATATTGTCGAACGAAGAATTTGTATAGCTCTACGGGGCTGTTTTGGACCTTCTCGGCGAGTTTGTTCAGAAGCTGCCACATGTAAGCGTTGGCATCCAATGTACGCTTCTTCCTTCTCGGTTCGATTTTCACCGTATACTCTTTTTCTGGGTCAACCTTTCCGGCGTTCTCGAATATTCGCTCCAGCTCCTGCCGGTCGTCGCTCACTATGGTAAGTTGCGCAGACCATAGCGAGTTTTCAAGTTTGATATCCTTAATCTTCATCGGCAGCCCCCAAATAGTTCTTCCCGAATACGGCGGTAAAGTTCTCCGCCGGATAATAGGTTTCAAACTGTTTCTGACCCCATTCGTGCAGTTCGTCCATGAACCGCCGGTTGAAGTGAACTCCTTCCGGCGGTTCGTTATGATGCTTGTGGCAAAGCCAAACTGTCAATCCGTACTTTTCGGAATTCTGCCGGTTTGCTGCTCCGAACACGTGGTGCTTCTCCACATAGGGACTTCTGCATATTAGGCAGCGCTTCTGCCCTTGCATGATTGACTTCATCGCTTCATCCCCTCCATCTTCTTGTTAAGCTTCCGGCTGGCATCAACATAATCAGCCTCGGTCATGTCCTCGACCGTGTCCACGTGGTAATACCCGAGGAAGCTGTCAATGTCCGATTCGGACTCTTCGAGCATCCGCTTAATCACTCTAGCCTCATGCGGCTTGATTCGTTCGTTCGCAATGCTCGGTTCTTCCGGTTCGCTTTGTTCGATGGATGGATTACCCAATCGGTAACAGAACTCCTTTGTCTTGGTGTTGTAGATTACCAGCTCCGTGATTCTGTCGCCGGTGTAGCCAATGTTCCGGACCTCGAAGCGGTCGTTGCACTTGCCGTCTTTGATGTTGCAGTATTTATCCTGAATCCAGATGAACGGCGCCGTGTACAGCTCCCGTCCGATGCCCCAGTTAAAGCAAGCCCGCTTGAAGCTGTCGGATGCAAGCCCCTTCTCTTTTTCGCTCCGGCTTTCCTTCCCTGTATCTTCCTTCTCAACCCACTGGTTCTTTTCGCTGTCCCAAATGGACACAATGCAGTTAGCGTTGTCCCGGTTGTGGTGTCTTTGCCAGTTCATCGCCCCGACTGTCTCATCAAGAATGTTTTGGTCGCATCGAGCGTCCTTGTACAGAAGCAGCGTTAAGCCGTTAGGATAAACCTTCTGGACTCGGCAGTCGATTTCATCTGCCTTAAGTTTTCGGAATTTCAGTTCCATTTCGTTCTCCTTCCTAAAGTGCTTGTCTCATCCATTCGCTATAGAGCGACTTGTTAATGTCCTCAATGGTTTCGGTGTCCTCGTAGTCCTCATCCGTGATTACTTCCTCGCCACAGCAAGGGCAATAATGGAATGTTGCCCAGAATCTGACTCCGAGGTAGTCTTCTCTCATTTCGCCCTCCTCGGTGACGTCTTCGTCGGAGTAAAAGGCTCCGCAATTTTCGCATTCGTATTTCATTTTTGTTCTCCTTGTGATACAATAAAGATGGTTGTTTTGATTAGTCCATGCTTCGGCATGGGCTTTTCTCTTAGAATGGCAGTTCTGCCCATGCATAAGCTCCGTTGTTCGGGTTCTGCCCAAAGCCAGCCGCATAGTACGATAGGCAGGTGTTCCAGCCGTATGCGACAGTGTACTCAAGGGAAGTGACGCTGCGAACGGAACCATCATAACGGAACTGAGCCAACAGATAGTAGCCATCTTCCTTTGGATTCTCACCCTTGTTCCATACGATTTCCTTGTGAATTTTCATTACTTTTCCTCCTTCTCCAATACTTCCGTAACCATGCTGAAGCAGGCTTCAAACACCACTCTCAGTACTCTTTCGTCGTATCCTTCTGCAATTGCACCTCTAGCAATTGCCCTTCCAGCGGCTGCATACTCAGAGAACAGGCTATCAATCATTCCTCCAACGGTTACCACGCCAAACTCATCGGTCTTAATCATCTTACATACCTCCCCACAAAATCATTGCTACCATCATCAGTGTTCCAATCGTGCCTCCGATGTACATTCCCAGCGTGTCGCCGTTGTACTCCTCAGCCGCTTCCTCTTCGAGGAACGCCTTAATCTTCTTCCAGAATTTGGAATTCTTCATAGTCTGTTTCACGCCCCTTTCTGAAATCATCAATTCTGATTCTGATGTTCTTCCCTACCCTGTAGTAGGGGATTGCATCGTTCCGGACTAACCGGTATACCGTGTCAGTGCTGATGCCCATCAACACACTGAATTCCGGTACTGTTACGAATCCGTACATATTGCCCTCCTTTCGTTGGTGTTGTTTATTTAGCAACGCTTAATTCAAAAAAAAATCTTTCATCTCTTCGATTGAATCGATGTGAAGCAGGTCTGATAGAACCTTGATTTCATACCCGGTGAACTGTCTCTTCCCGGAACGCTTAAGCCTAAAGGCTTGCCGGCTGATTCCTAATTGCGTTGCGACGAACGCCATCGTATATCCGCACTCACGGATACGTCCATCAAGCTTACTAGTATTAACCATGTCCCCTCCTTTCGTTGTTTATTTTATCAACATTATACGACACGAGCTATATAATGTCAACATTAATTTCCGTTTTTGCAACTTTTTGTTGCCTTTTTATGGTACTATATCCTAAAAGTAGATGTAATGGAGGTGCCTATATGGATAATAAAAAAATAGGTCAAAGAATTAAGCAGGCAAGAGAAGCGCTAGGAATGACACAAGCCGAGCTTGCCAGACGAATGGGTTATTCTGCTAGGTCTACCATCAATCGCATTGAAAACGGCTCCCAAGCTTTCCCAATGAAAAAGCTTGACAAGTTTGCTCAAGTATTAGATGTAACGCCCGCTTCTCTCGCCGGATTCACGGAAGCGGATATTCCGGACGGACTCAATAAGGAATATTACATCGACTATATTCACGATTCAAACAATCCTGACTTCCTAGCTGCCATTGAAGGCACCCCATCCGATGACCTGTGTATTAAAATAAAGGCATCCGACTTAGACGATTCGGAAGTTGACTATATGGATAAGCAGCTCGATTTTATTGTTGGGCAAAGGAAGTGATATTATGCACATCAAGCAATTAGAACGGAATAAATACCGGGTATGGGTAGACTTGGAGCCGGACTATACCGGCAAAAGAAAGCAGAAATCAAAAGTTTTTCACGCCACATCAAAAAAGAACCTCAACGCTCAAATAGATGATTGGGTTGAGTCAATCTCCGGCATATCCTCACAATGTAAAACAGTGTCGGATATGTGTAGCGCAGTATGGAATCAGGTTATAAACAACAAATCACAAAATACCGTGTACGGCTATAACGCTGCACTTAAGAGAATCAATATCACCATGGGAACGCTAGATTTGCCGAAATTAACACCTAGGACCATTCAGGCGTGGATAGATGACCTATCTTTAACCCTGTCCCCGAAAACCGTGAAAGATACCTATTCCATCCTCCGCCTTTGTTGTTTGATTGCGGTTAACTGGGAGCTTCTGAAAAGTAATCCGTGCCACGACGTTATACTTCCATCAAACAAGAAAAAAGAAATCCAGATACTTTCGCCGGAAGACTTCACCATTTTCTGTTCCCACCTCGACGAAATACCACTTGACCAAAGGGTCTGCTTCGAACTTGCGCTTTTCGGCTCGCTCCGGCGGGGGGAGATAATGGGAATATTAGAAGATGAAATACCGGACGATGGACGTTTCTATATTCAGCGAACTAGGTACATGCATAGGATAGGGAACGAATTTGTGAAGGATACCAAAACATCATCCGGCGAACGCTTGTGCATCCTTCCGGCGCCAGTGATTCGTGACGTAAAGGCGCTCCGGAAACATCACATAGAGCAAAAATTGAAGCTCGGTCCGTTGTGGACCGATTCGGACTACCTAATTAAAGAACAAAATGGTGAAGCTTTCCACCCGGAACAGTGCGCCAAAAGATTGAGTCGTTACATGGAGCGCATCGGACTTGAATCGATTACCTTTCATGCTCTCCGTCACACGTACGCTTCCATCTGCATTTCAATGGGCGCTGACCCCGCAACCGTTTCAAAGCGCATGGGTCACGCTAATGTTTCAACGACACTCGGAATTTATACGCATCTATTCGAGAAGAAAGAGGAAGAAGATAAACTAGCTTCCGCATTGGGCGAAATGCTCTCAAAATCTGTGGAAAAGTAGGCGAAAAATTTCAAAATGTTACATCTGTGTTACTTTTCAAAATAAAAAAACCTTGAAACAATTTAGTTTCAAGGCTTTTATTGGTGGAGATGGTGGGAGTCGAACCC
>OLNF01001087.1_pt1 | contig 23754 bp, 28 predicted proteins | sample 1673061 | NCBI WGS metagenome assembly OLNF01 (sample SAMEA3136751, study PRJEB25190) | human gut metagenome
TACCACTGGTGTAAATTTTCTCTTTTTGACTAGTCCTATTTATATGCTAACATCAGATCTACTAACTTTAGATTTTCTATCTTTAAATCACCATCACAAACAACAATATGTTTGTCTTTTATTTCCCCAACAAACGCTTTATACGCTTCACCAAGAACACTTATATATTTCTTTCGCTTTCCATCTATGATTTTTACAACATATCTAGTTTCACTTGTTTTTCGGATACGCATTTCTCTTTCCGTTCCATCAATAGGTGAAACAGAAACGACTTTCAGATGGCTTGTAATGTAATATCTAAAACCATTATCACCTTCACCAATCAACTGGTATAGCTCCTCTGATTCGCTTGTTGGAAGTTCTCTGTCACTCTCACGAATGACGGGAACGAGAATACATCCGTTATAGACTTCCTCGTTCCGAATCATCTTAGAGAACTGAGCATTTGTGATGCCCAACTCCTTCATAACATCTTTAGCAGATACGATTCCACGTACATTAGATATATCTGTTTTGTCCAGCATGTAATATTGCACTTTTGCCCCTCCTGTTTATTTCGTCTCCTCGAAGCCTAAGTAATCACCCGTGTAATCACTCGTGTAATTACTCGATTCAAGCTTCTTTTCTAGCTCTCTAACTTGATACACTAGACTTTTGTTTTCATTTGCCAATGTTCTGATTCTTCGCCTGTATTCTTCATATTTGAAAACACATTTAGTCGCTTTATCTTGTTCTTCCTGAATTCTTTTTCCAACATATAGGCTATATAGAAGAAGTGTTGCAGCACTTCCCCACATAAACCCACAAAACCAATTAACCATTTAATCACCTTCTAGCTCTAAATCCTTGATTACAACACGCAATTGATCTGCATATCTAGTAATGAATATCATTCTGTCTAAATCGTTTGCGTCCAAGTCATAAATAAATGATTGTAATTCGTTCGATAGACATGTAAGCAATGTTTTTTTATTTATGAAATCATCTGATATTCTTTCAATTCGCTCAGTAAGTTCTGATGTCATTTCTAATACATCTCTAAGTCTTTGAAACATCAATTTCTCTTCTTGAGGTGTATAGAACAAAAGATATTTAAAATGTTCATTTGCTTTATCACTAATCGCTAGTAAAGCTTCTACTTTGTTATCCATGTTTACTCCCTTTCTACGCTCCTAATATTTCTTCCCTTACTCGTTCCATTTCCTTTTGTACATCTGCATATGATTGATTGCTTTCTTGTGCATAGAATTTAGAATCAAGCTTTACAGGATTGTTTTTATTTCTTTTTGTCCATTCATCATGTACCCATTTTTGAAGCACTAGCGAATGGTTCTTGTAATTCTTTCCTGATGTCTCAATATATTCATCAAGAATCTTTATATGTTCATCCAAAGATGATCCATATAATTCTAATAAGTGTGTGTGTTCTTTATCAGTTAGTAAAACGTGCTGATATTCTCCGTATTTGTGTTTGTGTGTATATACATTAATGTTATTTTTATTTAATTCATTTTTAGTTGAATTATTATTTAATTTAATAGGGTTTAGATTTTCTATTTTTAGATTATCTACTTTTAGATTTTCTATTTTTAGATTTTCTAAATTCCGAGGACAATCAATTAATGTATATTCCCAATCAACAATTAAGTTTCCTTCTCTTATTGGTTTACGAACTAAATACCCTTTTTCCATTAGCTCTTTTAAGCCTGTACGAACACTAGATATTCCATCAGTTGCCAACGCTTTAATACTGTTTTCTTTAAAATCCCAATTTTCAGGTAAACTTAACATTTGGCAAAATAAGCCTTTTGCTTTGTAAGATATATTTTTATCGTGAAATATCTCATTATTAACGTGAGTGTACCCTGTTTGTAGGTTTTTCTTTAGTTCCGCCATTAATCACACCTCCTAACATTCAGACCCTATGTAATAATCGTAATAAGTATAGGCAACACTAAAGGCGCTCCATATGTCTGCTTTAAATCCGTAGAAGTATCCAGGATTCTTCTTCGTTCCTTTTCCTTTATTAGGAGTATCTTTAGCGAACAAATCAATCAATGCTTGTCTTATAGTTGCATCTGTCGCTTTCATAGAGTGGCATAGAGCCATTTTTTCTTCACTTCGATATACTAACGATGGGTAAATACCAAGTGATTCAAATTGCTGCAATAATCGTCCTACAAAGTAACAAGTTTCAAATGTAGTTTGACCTACAGGCATACCGAAACTTTGTATTCCTTCAATTGCTACATAATCAATTGGATAATTTTCTTCTTTCCAACTTGAGATTTTCTCTTGCAATTCCAAGTTAGATATTTTCCCTTTATCTACAACTGCCGATAAATCATTCTCTACCACAACAAATGCACTGTATTCATTTGCTGGATCAATACCTAAAATCATCTTATGCACCTCCAATCTCAAACTTAGTAGCATCCATCTTTTTCTTTGTCGCATTCATCTTGGCTTCGATACTTTCATAAGCAGTTTTGAAACGTTTTAAATCAGAATCAACTTTCGCAAGCTTAGTTCTTTCATCAGCTACTTTTTGACAAGCTAATGCTTCAAAGAATTTAATACTTGGTGCTTTTCCGTCATGGTCACGTTCCCAAGTGCTGCGTTCTACATAGATAGCGTTTGTCATTTTATTTTCAATATCTGCTTTCAAGATGTTCGATTGCTCCTGTAATCTAGCCATCATTTCACCAATTAAGAACATTTGATTTGCAAGGTTTTCAACATTTAATGCCATTTCCATTACTGCACTTTCATCAGGAATATAAGCATCAACTAAGATTGAAAGTTGTTCTTGGATTTCTTCATCTTTCCAATATTTAACTTTGAATGGGTTGTATTTAAACAGCAGTTCATTTTGACTTAGCATTATATTTCACCTCTGATTCATCAATATGTCCGTAGATACGTTCTAGGTACTTAATTGCAATCTCTCTCAATTTCTTGCCTTTAAGACTTTCTGAGTCCATAATTCTATGACAACGTTGGCAAGCACAGACTAGGTTTTTTTCATATCCTAGTCCGCCATTGCTTCTTGAAAGAATCGTGTGTGCTAATTCAATGCGATATGTACTTCCACAAAATATGCACATTTGGTCTCTTTCTTTTACCAACTTTCTAGTTTTTAAATCTATATCTGTAGCTTGGCTACGTTTTGATTTATACAAGACTTACACCCTCAGGTTGCGGTTCATCAGGTTGTGAATATGTTTGTGGTTGAACAGGTGCTTGTTCAATTGGTTGTGTTGGTTGTTGGATTGGGGTTTCATCCAATTTCATATCCACATTCATTTCTTCCTCTGAATACATCTGTTGGAAATCGTTAGGGAATGTTTCTCTCAACGCTTGAGTAATCGCAACTTTACGAATCATTGTTGCAGCTTTTGTACTCCATTGAGAATTAAGTTTTCCATCCTTTGTTTTTCCTGCATATTCTTCAAAAGATACTTCAATATGGGTTGGATGTGATACGTTCTTTCTAAATACATCTGCCCATCCACCTACAACTTCTTCACGATCTTTTAAGTAGAAAGCACCTTTTCGGTAAGTTAATTCACCACTTTCGTTATTAATTACAATGATTCCAGCATCTAATCCATCAAACTCTGAATTTCTTTCGGCACGTTTCAAGAAAACATCTTTTGAAACTACCATTTGAGCTGGTGAAGTGTTTCCATACTTGATTAAGTAGCAATCCTTGATGAATGGATTCAAGCCTTGTGATTTACATAGGTTGATGAAATACACAACTTCTTGGTCTGAGATTTGACCATTTCCGTTTACTAAGTAATTTCTTACGATAGCTGGAGATAATTTAACTTTTTCTCCGTTGGCAGAAAATTCTACCAATTGATTGTCGTTTTTCTTTGCAATATTGTTTTGTAACATAATTAACATTCTCCTTTTTCTAAAATATTGACTTTCACATCATGTTCTTTAATAAATTGATTCAAAATCGGATTAAACGCTTGTAGCTCTTCCGTAGAGCCTTCAAATCTAAACACGCAATATCTTCTCGCCTCTGTTAGATTTTGAGCCTGAGGGGTTTCAAATGGAGTCTGAGAAGGAACTGCATTTTCTCTTTCCATTTGAGCTTGTTTAGATTGCTCAATCTGAGCATTTACTTTTTCTTGAAGTTTTGCTTTAGCTTCTTTGATTTCGTTAATACGTTCTGTAGCTTTAGATAAATCCAAAGTCTTACAGAACAATTGGATAACTTGTTCTGCTTGTAATTCATCTTCGGGAAGTGAAGCTTCAATGAATGATAATTGTTCTTCGGATTTCAAGAACTTGTTATTCAATGATTCTTCAATTTCTTTAGGCTTAACAGACTTGTTCAAATATCTTTCTTCAAAAACTAATTCAAAAGGATATTTGTTGTTGGTCATGTTTAACCACAACTCTTTAATCTGATTTTTCTTCAATTCTTTCTCTGCATTATCAATATCATTGATTCCAACACCCAATTTATCGGATGTTGCTTTGATAGTCTTTTCGACTTGCATAATGTCTTTCTTGTCTTGTAGCCACTGAGCGAATACATCATTTTCAACTTGCTTACGTTTATCAGATACAACTTTCACTAAATTGTTAAGTGATGCTCTATCTGTCTTTGCTTGCTTATAGTTGTTTTCATCAACCACGTAATCGTAAGCTTTCAATCCTTCTTGGATTGCAGGTAATAAATCACTTGCATTTGTGTACACTTTTCCGTTTTGTGCACGTACCTCTAAATTAAATTCCATATTTTCATCCTCCATTTTTTTATATAGACAATGTGGTTCTACATCATTTACGAAGTACCTATCCCATTTTTCTAACATTGCTTGTTTTAGATCGTTCATACTGTCTAAAGCTTCTTCTTTACGATATGAACGCTCAATGATTCGTGCATCACCATCTGTAAATCTTAGTTCTACACAATAAATAACAAAGTCAAAATCCGTAACAATCAATCCTTCTAATGTTTGACAATAGTAGTTGTCAGGAACTGTTTCGTTTCCTTTAGAACCCCATTTCTGCAAACTATGAGAATTGATTATCTTGGATGTTTTGATTTCCAAGATTCCACGCTCACCCGTTTCTTTGTCATAAATCAATCCATCAGGACTGTATCTCAAGAACTCATGTTCTTTAGAAACAAGTGTTACGTTATCCACGTATTGCACATCCAACTCAGGATGTTTAGCTTGGAACAATGTTCTTAAACAAGGTTCAGCGGTATTTCCGTATTCGATTGCATCATTTGTAATCTGTTGTGAGCCGAATTTTTTATCGTGCCACAACTGATTAAGCGTTTTCCATGGGTTTAAATTCATGAAACACGCTGCATCAGACCCTCCGATTCCATGACCACGTTTCTTTAACCACTCTTCGTGGTTTCCATACATTTCAACGCTAAACTTTTCAGTGTCTTGGTAAAGATTCATTTTTTACCCCTCCCCCTCAATTTACAAACCTCTAATGTACCAGTTTGCGAAAACTGTAAATGCAATAGCTAGTGCGAATAAAACAATTGAACATATGTAATTGAATTTAGCCATTCCATTAACCATGCTCGTCTGCTTCATGCTCCTAACTTTAGTTGCATAATGTGTCTCGTAAGAGTTGTTTGCAAAAGAAGGAAGCGTGATACAATCACCCAATTCAACTGCTTTTTTCTTTGCAGTAGATCTAGAAGCAGGCTTCTTCGTCACGTTCTGCTTTGCAGAAGTCGTAGCAGTAGTCTTCATAGTCATATTGTTCTTCCTCCTCTTCTTCATCTTCATCAATAAATCGGTTATCTTGAATAACCCTTAAATCATCTACGTCCATCATTTCTCACACCCCACTACTTCTTTAAATTCAGGAAACATCTTTACGAACAGTTTTGTTGGAACTTTCTTCGAATCAATCACCTTTGCTAAATTGGACTTTTTATAGTCCTCAGATTCACAAATAAGATTCAACATTTTGTACGCTGTTTTCTTAGAGAAACCAAGCGCCATAATGTCTTTGTACCCAAGAAGAACTTTCATTCCACAACACATCTCTTTCCAACTTCAAAACCACATACATACATGGTTGCGCACATAATAGAAGCCTTTTCTAAATCTTCTTTTGAACATCCATTCTTAATTAGAATGTCCAATACTGTGCCTTCCGCTTTTTCAGATTCTTTAATAATTTCAGTTGTGCTTTTCATTGTGACCATCCTTTCTGTTGACATCTCATTTTTGATACGTTTAATTTAAAAAAATTTTTGCTCTTTCTTCCAAATTATCTATATGTAATATTTTGCAAATCTTAAGAGCATCTTTTGTTGTTGTTGATAAAGACCCATTTATCTTTAAACTTAACGTATTTTCATTGATTCCAAGCTTTTTTGCCAACTCTTTCTGAGACATATTGTTCTTGGAAAGCCAATATTTAATTAAACTTTTTTCCATGACATCACCTCCGACATCTCATTTTTGATACATCTATAGTGTATATCATTTTTGAGATGTAGTCAACTTTTAAATGATATTTTTTTAATTAATACAATGAATTGTCATTGCAATAATAAGATATAAAATATATAATTTTAGTAGATTGGTGGGGGTGAGAACACGTGCAAGATAATGCTTCTGAAAGAGTAAAAATAGCGATTGATCAAAGTGGATATTCTTTTGTAGAATTACAAAAGAGAACAGGCATACCACAAGCTACTATACAAAGATACGCAGTAGGAAAAACCACAAAAATCCCAACAGATGCGATTAAGAAAATAGCCAAAGCGACAAATGTATCCCCTGCATATTTATTCGACATATGTGATGATCCTCATTATTATCCTGACTCAAATAAAAAAAAGAATTCTATACCTTTATATTCCTCATTATGCTGCGGAAAAGGTTTGTTCATAAACGATAATATCGAAGACTATATAGCCGTTCCCGATAGGTATATAAATTCTAACAAAGAGTACTTTGCTAATATTGCAAAAGGTGATTCCATGATTGGAAAAGGAATCAACGATGGAGACATATTAATATTTGAGAAAACAAACGTGTTGGAAAGTGGACAAATCGGCTCTTTCTGTATCAATGATGGAAATGATTGTGTATGCAAGACATTTAGAAGATTAAATAATGGAATAATTGTATTGGAAAGTGCAAACCAAAAATACGATCCAATAATTATTGATGTTACTAACGAGTGCTTTAGAGTTATTGGAAAACTAGTTTGTAAGTTCAGTAGTGTAGAATAATAATAAATTTCAAAGAACACACTTAAATGTGTGTTTTTATTTTTTCCAACAAAAAAAGCACTAGAAATTAATCTAGTGCATTGTCTTTATCCATGAATTTTGCGATTCCTTTATCTGCTTGAGGTAGCCAATGAGCATAAACGCTCAACACAGTGTTTAGATTGTCTCCTAGTCTTTTTGCAACATCATACAAGCTAAAATTAGAACTTCCATCTCTTACCATATTGCCAATCATATAAGAAGCACATGAGTGTCTTAAATCATGTATACGAATAGTAGGTATTTGTTCTTCGTTGTTTTGGTTAGCTGCTTTAATAGCTCTTAAAAGATATGTTCTGACTGCCGTATTCGATATTGGAGTGTCTATGCCGAATATAAATGATTTATCAGGGACATCCAATAATTCCTTATAAGCTTTGAAATTATCACATAAGAAGCTTGGAATCGTAATTGTTCGGTAACTGTTGTTAGTTTTTGGAGTGGTAACCTGATGCAAATCTTTCGACCATGTCTTGTTGATCGTGATTGTTTTGTTCTCAAAATCTATATCTTCCCAAGTTAAAGCAAGTGCTTCGCCTATTCTTGTTCCGTTGTAAAACTGATTTTTAAACAATAGATTGTACATAGGATTTGTAACAAATGGAATGAATAAATTGAACTGATCCAATGTCCAATACTTCATTTCGTTCTTTTTTGCGTTTGGGTTTTTGATAACTTCTACTGGAGCGCATGGATTGGTTTCCAAATATCCTTTTTGAACTGCATACCTAAACATCTTGTTTAATCTGTTAAGATAGTTGACCGCAGTATTGGAATTAGACTTACGAATCATTAATTCCAATGCATCCTCTAGATTGCTAGTTGTTATCTTTTTTATCAACGTATCTTTACCGATAATATCAATCCATCTTTGCAAAACTCTTGTTTGAGTGTTGTAAGTGTTGTCTTTGATTCGTTTCTCAGTGTACTCTGAATATAGAGTAAATAGTTCTTCCAGCGTAAGATTTTTATAAGGAGTCTTAATATCGGCTCTAAATAGTATTTCTGCCTTTACTGCATCCTTCTTTTTTGGAAAGCCACGCTTTTTATACTGCTTCTGCTTTCCGTTCATCATCTTGTACGATCCGTAAAAATACCACGTACCTGTTTTTGTGTCTTTCTTGACTGCCATTTCCTTTTTCCCTCTTTCTGATAGATAAATTTTATAGATAAATTAGAGAAAAAAGGTAAAAAATGAAGTTATTTTATGCCGTTTTCATGCCAAACAAAAAGAAAACGCTTTAGATAAAGCGTTAATCCTTTTTCTGGATAAATTCTAATAATTGCTGAGCAGCAATATTTAAACCTTTACGGTTTGATTTATCGAATCCTAAGTGCGTATAGATTTCACCAACAAATACTCCGTTGTCTTCTAGAGCCTGGAACATTGTGTCGATGATTGGTTCACAAAGCTCTTGTTTTTGCATAGGACCAAATGGGTTTGCGAAATATGTAGTTGAAATACCAACTTCTTGTGTTGTACCCAAAGCCATACGCTTACCTAACTTACAAGTATCTTTTACTTCCTGAACAGTTAATTTCTTTAGACCAAATTCATTTGTGTAGTTGTTTGCGTATGCAAATAAGTCAATTTTATGGTTGTGAACAACAACACGATATGGAGCCGCTGGCTGAATCATACGTGCGTTTGGATTTTCTGGAGCCATGAAAATTGAACGGTCCATGTCACGATATGGAGTACCTGGATCCAAGTCATCTAGACGAATGAAGGCACCAATTTCAGTACCCTGACCATATGGAACACCATCTTCTAAGTGAATTGTTCCCATATCATCAAATACAACTTCAACTTCACGAATCATATCTCCGGCTGCCGCTTTTAATGCTTCAATCGATTCAGATTTACCAGCACCACTATCACCCATCAACATGATACCTTTCTTAGTTCCATCTTTTAAATAGATGTTTACGAAAGCACCATGGATTGGTAACCATCCCTTTTTCATTTGTGCCAAGTTGTGTAATGTTAAACACATTTTCTTTAAATATCCAAAGTATTCGATACGAGGATTATCACTGATACATCCTACCCAAATATCATTGGCTTTATCATAATAGAAGTTTGTATCGTCATTTCCATCATCGTTACCAAAAATAACAACTAAATCTGGTTTTTGCGCACTTTCTTCTTTAGTAGCTAATTCAAATAAGTTAGCCATACTCAATGCACTAGACATATATTTTGAGTTGAAGTATACGAAACATAATAAAGCTCCAACTTTACAAGGATAACAGAACCAGTTTGATTCTCCCTTTTTGAAATATGTCATAGGTTGTGTATCAATTTCAGTAAACATACCTGTACGTTTACTTGATTTTGGATGCAAAATCATTGGAGTTCTTAACATAACTGTATCGATCATTGGAATATCTTGTAAAGCTGCATATTCATCAGCCCATACTTTATCCAAAGTGTGAACAGAGAAACATGCATTTGTTCCTGCTTGAACCTGACGATACACTAAGTTTGGTCTTCCCATTAATTTTTCTTCAAACAAACGATATGTACGAAGGAATAAATCATTTGAAGCTGAGTCAAATGCCACTAATGTATTAATACCAAAATCCGTTGAATTATCACTCTTCATATATCCAAAACGTTGTAAAGAACGCCAAGTACGATACATCTCTTCAATAACATCTAAAGTTGCATCTTTATCTGAAAGATAATATTCATCTTTTAATTCTTCACAAGTAAAGATTGACAATAAACGTAAGAAATGACAGAAATCATAGGCTGCTTCTTTAGAAGATAATTCACCATTTTTTGTCAAATAAGCATACATATTCGCATTATCTGTTTCCTGATATTCAATGAAATATTGAACGAATTTTGCGAATGTATGAGACTTTAATAAAACCTCACGACTCTTTGGATACGCCAAATTATAGTTGATAATAACCTGATTGTTAAAAATTTCAATTTTATTCTGCATAATTACACTCCTTTAACTATGACTAATATACATGAAAAACCTTTGAAAGTAAATGTGATTCTAAATTTTTTGTTTATATCTCAAGTACAAGCGTTTACATGGCGAAAACTTTTTCGATTTCAGAATATACATCCTCAATCGCAATTTCACTCTTTTCACCTGTATAACGATCTGTCCACTCTAATTTTCCTTCTTTGACACCACGACCTACCGTAATACGATAAGGAACACCAATCAATTCCATGTCTTTGAATTTAACACCTGGACGCTCATTACGATCATCTAAAATTACATCGAACTTGTGTTCTTTACAATATTCATATAGATCATTGGCAATCTTAACTTGTTCTTCGTCCTTTAAAGATACTGGAACAATCGCAAGTCTAAATGGTGTAATTTCAATTGGCCATTTAATACCAAAATCATCATGATGCTGATCTGCAACGGCAGCCATACATCTTTCTAGACCAATACCATAACTTCCCATCCAAACTGGCTGTAATTGGTTGTTGGCATCTGTATAGTAAAGATTCATACTCTTCGAATATTTCGTACCCAATTTAAATAAGTTACCAACTTCAATACCGTGTTGGAAAGTTAATTTCTTACCACACTTAGGACAAATATCCCCTTCTTTTACCTGACAAAGATCTGCCACTTCAACAGGCGTAAAATCTTTACAGTTCACATTCTTAATATGACGATCTGATTGGTTTGCCCCTACAATGAAGTTTTTCATATGTTTGATTTGACGATCCATATAAACAGGACAATCAATACCGACTGGACCTGCAAAACCAACACGAGCATGTGTAACTTGTTCTACTTGTTCAAAGCTAGCCATTTCCATTTCATTAGCACCCAATAATTTCAATGCCTTTGTTTCATTTAATTCACGATCACCAGGAATACAGAATGCGATGACTTTTCCATCTACATTATAAAGTAATGTTTTGACAAAATCACTTTCCTTCTTACCAAAGAAAGCAGCCACTTCTTCAATTGTTTTTGCGTTTGGCGTATCAACAACTTCCATAGTAAGTTCTTCTTCACTAGAATCTTGCATAGTATCTACTACTTCAGTGATTTCTAAGTTGCTAGAATAGTCACAACCAACACATCCAACAACAACGTCTTCACCAATACTTGATAGAGCCTGATATTCTTCCGATAATAAACCACCCATAGCTCCTGTATCGGCCTTAACAATCTTATATTCCAATCCTAAACGATCCATGATACGGCAATATGCATCATACATTTTGTTGTAGGCTACATCCAATCCAGCTTCATCCACATCAAATGTGTACGCATCCTTCATGATGAATTCACGAACACGAATCAATCCATAACGAGGACGAGTTTCATCACGATATTTCGTTTGAATCTGATATAAGTTATATGGGAAATCCTTATAAGATTTTCCATCCATACTACTCGCTACCGCAAACAATTCTTCATGTGTTGGACCCAAAACATAACGCTTATTATAACGATCACTCAATGAAAACATATTTGAACCAAATGCTTCACGACGACCCGATTGTACATATACATCTTCCGGAATCAATGCAGGCATCAATAACTCTTGCGCATCTTTCGCATCCATTTCTTCACGAATAATATTTTCAACTTTAGAAAGAACCTTCTTTCCCATAGGCATGATCATATAAATTCCGTTTGAACATTTCTTGATCATTCCTGCACGCACCAATAAATTACTTGATACGCTATCTTCATCTTTCGCATTTTCTCTTAATGTATAAAAGAAACTCTGACTTAATTTCATCTTTTCTTACCTCTTCCACTATCTAATCTTACGAATCATTGCATCGACTTCAATAGGCCCAGACCACTTCGTATATACGATCTGCATCGGCTTATTACAAGCCTCTAATACATTCTTGTCACTATCATATACATCTGAAACATGTACGATCGTACTTTGAATGTGAGGACCAAATATTTCTAAATCCTGATTTGGCATGAAATGATTCTTTACTTGTAAAGTCGCCATCTGACTTTCTTTATCATAATCCTGTACAATGGCTACATATTCCTGCGTTACCGTTTCATCATGATCTTGATACAACTGCACCTTATATCCAGGAAGCCCATTATAGAAGCCCGGCCCTGTCGGTCGATTTTCTGCCTTTGCGATTTCCTTTTTTACACGCTCAATGATTTTTTCATCCGCATGCCCATGCTCATAAATATAATCAATCAACATACGATAGCTAGAAACAACCGTAGCTAAATAATAAGCACTTTTCATACGCCCTTCAATTTTCAAAGACGCTACACCCATATGGATGAAATCCTCAATATAATCTACTGCTTGTAAATCTTTTGAAGACATGGAGAATAAATTAGTTGGATCACTAAGTTCGGTTTCACCGTCCATCAAATGATATTTCCAACGACAACTTTGTGCACATCCACCACGATTCGCATCACGAAGCGTCATATGATTACTCAATACACATCGTCCTGAAAAAGAAATACACATGCCTCCATGAATAAAGACTTCAATTGGTAATATATTCTCTTCACAAATCGAACGAATATCCTCCATTTGACATTCTCTAGCCAGTACAACACGGTCCATGCCCTTTTCTTTCCAAAATCTTACAGCACTTGAATTTGTAGAAGAATGCTGCGTAGATACATGCACTTCAAACTTGCAACCAAGCTTTTTAGCCAACATCATAATGGATGGACTTGCCACAATAATCGCATGCACACCAATCGAATCCAACGTTTTTAAATAATCTTCAATACCATCAAGATCCGATTCATGTGGAAGCATATTTACAGTTACATGCACATGACTATTATGTGCATTCGCAAATTTGACTAATTCTGCAATTTCATCAATGGAAAAGTTACTTGCACGCGAACGCAAACTAAACTGCTTACCACCAATATATACGGCATCCGCCCCATATAAAATCGCAATCTTTGCTTTTTCTAAATTTCCAGCAGGAGCTAATAATTCAATTTTATTCATTTACTTGCTCCTCCTTTTTCTTAATTGTCTCTTCCAAATACCAACGATTACTTGATTCATCATCCGTAATTTTAATGCCTTGTAAAGCCAAATCATATAAATCTAAGATTTCAACCGTCCAATCATCATCAAAGAACAAAGAATCAATACGGAAACGATGCATTCCTACATCTGTAAAATCCCACATTTCCTGTAATGAGTTGATTGGCATTTCACTAAAGATATGTGTACCCGATTCATCTTGCACGATTGGCATACGTTTGTCACGCGTTTGTTCAATCAAATCATAATGACATGGTAATGAACATACCGGTTTATTCACTGCTTCTAAATAGTTAGTGACCAAAGGTCTTCTTGAATAAAGAATTGAGAAATAGCCATGCACTAAAATTTCTATATCCGGATTATGAGTACCAATACTTACTACTTCTTCAAGACTTAACTCATGTGCTAAAGATACAGATTGAATCCCCAAAGACATATAGAAATTTACATCTGCACTTGAAGCCACCAATGTTTCAGGTTGATAAATCAATTTGGATTCAATCCCCAATTGTTTTGCCTCATAATATAGACCTTCATCCGCATAATAAATACCATCCACATCCAATTCTTTAAAAATAGAAAAGTATTCACGAACACCCGATAGATCTTCATCCATACATAATCTTAAAAAGTTGATATATAATTTTAGGCCAAGCTTTTTACACTTCTTCTTCCAAAGCTGTAAATCCTCTTTTTTTACCGTAATACTCGAACGAATCGAATAATGTTCAACACCAATGATCACGGCATCGGCCTTTGCTCTTTTTAATTTTTCTAATGAATCAATAGAATGAATTGTTGTTATAAACATAATTACTCCTTATCAAAACATACAAAGTTATTTTACCACAAATGTGATTTTATGCCTACTTAACCTCCTATTTAAATCGGACTTAATTTCATGTATACTTTAAATGTGAACAAACAAACACTTATTGAAAGATTTGAAGATTATACTGAAGACACCAAAAAAGAAGAAATATGGTCGGATAAAATCATTGGAGAATAAGAATTGTAGAAAAAAAGAATGCCATTACGACATTCTTAACATGGCTAGTTCAATCTAGTCTTTTTTAATGAATTCAACCAATTCTTTAGCCGAATATACGACATGATCTGCCAAAGGCCCACTTGTCTGATGATGCCGGTTAAAATGAATCGTCTTCATGCCTGCACTTTTAGCACCTTGCATATCGTTGATATAATTATCCCCTACATAATACCATTCATGAATATCTTCCTGCATCGCTTCCATACACTTTTTAAATGCATTCACATCCGGCTTCGCGACACCAATTTGACCACTCGTAAATACATTTTCAGTTTTAAAATAATCAAAGACATGAAGTACTTCTAATTTCATTCTTTGATGCGCGTCCTCTCCATTTGTTAGAATCGCCAGTTCATCTTCACAATTCGTGAAATAATCAATCAATGGTGCATCCATTTCAATATGATGCTGATAATATTTATAGCGAGACTGAAACTCTACAGCTTTTGAATGAGAAAAAATAATCCCATACTTTTCACAAGCCTTTTCAATACGATAAACACCAGATTCATCAATCGTAATCTTTCCTTGTTGAAGATCATCAAAAATCATATCTCCAAACTTACGATAATCCGCATAAAATTGATTCATATCCACATCTACATCGGGAAGAAATTCTTCCATGCATTTGCGAAATGGCCAAGATAAATCATAAAGGGTATCATCACAATCAAACATTAATTTCTTCATATAATCACCGAATGAAATATAACATAAAAGTGAAGATTTCACTACTGAATCTTCACTTGATTTAAACATTTACGAACATGACCCGACTGTCCAGTTACCTCTTCATTTTCAATCAAAGATACATGCACAGCTTCTTTACAAGATTCAATGGCTGCATCAAATACAATATTGATCTTATTGTCATTGATTTGTTTTAAAGTATGTATTTCTTCAGATCCAAAGCGATTAGCTGTACTAAAGGCAATCGCAATATCACCTGAACCATTGCCCATATGTGATCCTGTTAAAGCTAAACCGACTGGCATTCTGTTACAAACTCTATGAAGCTGACGATCACTTAATGGAGCATCCGTCGCAATAATCATCATAATCGAACCTTTTTCTTGTTCTAAAGGCAATTGATTCCCCTCTACTTTATCTAACAAATATTGTTCTCTTAAGCCAAAATTAGAAAGTACAAGTACACCTAGAGTATATGTATTTCCATCAATCTCAAAGACTCTTGAACTTGATCCAATACCACCTGACATTTCAAAACAAGACATGCCTCGACCTGCTCCAACACTGCCAAGTTCAAACTCTTTTTTACAATCAGCATACGCATCATATACATCTTCTTTTGTAACAACACAATCACGAATCGAATTTAGATATCCATCGTTACATTCTCCAACGACAACGTTAACACTTGTTAAATCTTCATTTTCTTTAACCATGATATCCACTAAGGCTTGTTGAACAACACCCACATTTAAAGTGTTTGTCAAACAAATATAGCTTTCTAGTGTTCCCAACTCCATAATTTGTGGTAAGCCAGTCGTCTTTCCAAAACCATTAAGAATGCTGCATCCACAAGCTAGCTTTTGATGAAATACATCTTCAGCCGTACGAATAAATGTAACACCGGTTTGATGCGTTCCTGAACAAATTGTCTTATGTCCAACCATTACACCTTCTACATCTGTAATTCGATTTAATTTTCCTTTTTTCATAATTAAACACCTCTTAAAACCATTATAGTGAAATCCCACAAAAAAAAGAAGCCGAAATCAATCAGCTTCTTCATTTATTATCTTACTTGTAAAGTTCTACTAAACGTTGTAAGTGTTCGTAACGTTCTTTAGCTACTTCTTCTGACTTAGCAAATAATTTTTCTGCTCTTTCAGGGAATGGTTTCACTAAACGAGTGTAACGAGATTCGTTGTGTAAGAAGTCTTGGTAAGTTCCATCTCCTTCTTTAGAAGTTAATGTGAATGGGTTCTTTCCTGCTTCTTTCTTAGCTGGATCAAATGAGAATAAGTTCCAGTATCCAGATTTAACAGCTTTCTTCATTTCATCTTGACAGTGGTTCATTCCACCCTTAGCAATACCGTGTAATTCACATGGTGCATAACCGATGATTAAAGATGGTCCTGGATAAGCTTCTGCTTCAGCAATACATTTAACTGCTTGTGCAGGGTTAGCTCCAAGAGCGATTTGTGCTACATAAACGTATCCGTAGCTCATTGCGATTTCTGCTAAAGATTTTTTCTTCATTTCTTTACCAGCTGCAGCGAACTGACAAACTTCACCGATGTTAGATGCTTTAGAAGCCTGTCCACCAGTGTTTGAATACATTTCTGTATCGAATACCATAACGTTTACGTTTTCACCTGATGCAAGAACGTGGTCTAATCCACCGAATCCGATATCATAAGCCCATCCGTCTCCACCGAAGATCCAAACAGATTTCTTAGCTAAGTATTCTTTCTTGTCTAATACAGCTTTAGCATCTGGGCATCCAGCTTCAGCAGCTTTTTCTACTTCAACTAATAATGCTTTTGTTGCTTCTGTGTTAGTACGAGTATTTTCTTTAGTTTCCATGAATTTTTCGAATGCAGCCTTGAATTCAGGAGTTGCTTTTTCGCTTTCGTTCATAGCACCTAATTTTTCGATAGCTTGTTCACGTAATACTTTTTGTCCTAATTGCATACCGAATCCGTGTTCAGCATTGTCTTCGAACAATGAGTTAGCCCATGCTGGTCCTTGTAAGCTGTCTTTGTTTACTGTATATGGAGATACAGATGCTGGACCACCCCAGATTGAAGAACATCCAGTTGCATTTGATACATACATGTGTTCACCAAATAACTGAGTAATTAAACGAGCATAAGATGTTTCAGCACATCCAGCACATGATCCAGAGAACTCTAACAATGGTTGGTTGTATTGAGAACCCTTAACAGTATCATCAGCAAATCCAGAATCTTTCTTAGATACATTAGCTACTAAGTAATCGAATACTGGTTGTTGTTCAGCTTGAGATTCTTGAGGTACCATCTTAATAGCTTGTGTTGGACATACAGTGATACATTCACCACATCCCATACAATCTAATGGAGATACGCTCATTGTATATTTGAATTCTGTAGCTTTTGGTTTAACATCAGCTAATTTGATTTGTGCAGGAGCAGCCTTCACTTCTTCTTCGCTCAATAAGAATGGACGAATAGTAGCGTGAGAACATACGAATGCACATTGGTTACATTGAATACATTTTTCAGCATCCCATTCAGGAACTGTAACAGCTGTACCACGTTTTTCGTAAGCACTAGCACCAGTTTCCCATTGACCATCGATGTTACCAACGAATGCAGATACAGGTAATGAATCTCCATCCATTTTGTTAACTGGTTCCATGATGTCTTTAACCATCTTAACTGTTGCAGGACGTCCTGATAATTCAGGTCTTGGTGCATCAGCTTCTGGGTTAGCCCAAGATGCAGGGATTTCAACTTTGTGAGTTGCACCTACACCAGCATCGATAGCTTTGTAGTTCATTTCTACAACTGCATCACCCTTCTTAGAGTAAGATTTCTTAGCAGCTGCTTTCATGTAATCTACGGCTTCTTCAATTGGCATAATGTTAGCTAATTTGAAGAATGCTGATTGTAAGATTGTGTTTGTACGTTTACCCATACCGATTTCGATAGCTTTATCGATGGCATTGATTGTGTACAATTGGATATTGTTGTCTGCGATATATTTTTTAGATTCAGCAGGCATGTGTTTGTCTAATTCTTCGTCTGACCATTGGCAGTTGATCATGAATACACCACCAGGTTTAACGTCTTGAACCATCTTGTATCCATTTACTACATATGAAGGGTTGTGACAAGCTACAAAGTCAGCTTGGTTAATGTAGTATGGGCTACGGATTGGCTTGTCTCCAAAACGCAAGTGAGAAATTGTGATACCACCTGTTTTCTTAGAGTCATATTGGAAGTAAGCCTGAATGTATTTGTCAGTGTGGTCACCGATGATCTTAGTAGAGTTCTTGTTAGCACCTACAGTACCGTCTCCTCCAAGACCCCAGAATTTACATTCAACAGTTCCTGGAGTTGAAGTGTTAGGAGCTGGTTTAACTTCTGGCAATGATAAGTTTGTAACGTCATCCACGATACCAATTGTAAAACGAGGTTTTGGTTCGTCTTTTAACAATTCTGTGTAAACAGCGAATACACTTGAAGGTGGAGTATCCTTAGATCCTAAACCATAACGACCACCGCAAAGAGTGATGTCATTTAATCCTGCTTCACGAAGTGTTGTAGCTACATCTAAGTATAATGGGTCTGCTAGAGCACCTGGTTCTTTAGTACGGTCAAGTACTGCAACTTTCTTAGCTGTCTTAGGAAGAACTTTTAATAAGTGTTTGCTTGACCAAGGACGATATAAACGAACCTTAACTAAACCAACTTTTTCTCCTTTTGCAGTTAAGTAGTCGATAACTTCTTCAGCAACGTCATTGATAGAACCCATAGCGATGATTACACGATCAGCTTCAGGATCTCCATAGTAGTTGAACAAGTCATAGTTTGTTCCTAATTTTTCATTGATTTTACCCATGTATTTTTCAACTACAGCAGGTAATTCATCATATGCAGTGTTACATGCTTCACGGTGTTGGAAGAAGATATCTCCATTTTCGTGAGAACCACGCATAGTTGGACGTTCTGGATTTAAAGCGTGTTTACGGAATTCCTCAACAGCTTCCATTGGACACATTTCTTTTAAATCTTCGTAGTCCCATTTTTCGATTTTTTGAATTTCGTGAGAAGTACGGAATCCATCAAAGAAGTTAATGAATGGTACTTTACCTTCTAAAGCAGCTAAGTGAGCTACTGGAGATAAGTCCATAACTTCTTGTGGGTTAGTTTCACATAACATAGCGAAACCTGTTTGACGACAAGCATAAACGTCTGAGTGATCACCAAAGATGTTCAATGCGTGAGTTGCAACTGTACGTGCAGATACATCGAATACACATGGTAATTGTTCAGCAGCGATCTTGTACATGTTTGGAATCATCAATAATAAACCTTGAGATGCAGTGAAAGTATTAGTCAATGCACCAGCAGCTAATGATCCATGAACTGCACCAGCAGCACCTGCTTCTGATTGTAATTCACTTACAACTACTTGATTTCCAAAAATATTTTTTTGTCCAGCTGCAGACCATTGGTCAATAGAGTCTGCCATTGGACTAGATGGAGTAATAGGATAAATTGCAGCAACGTCTGTAAAAGCATACGCAACGTGAGCCGCAGCCGTATTTCCATCCATAGACTGTTTTGCTCTAGGCATTAATATTTCCTCCTTTATAGATATTCAATACCATAGTTTATTATACGAGCTTCATGTCAAATTTTAAAGGTAAAATTCACTGTAGAGGTTAGTCTTATCTAATTTGTAAGCGTATAAAAAAGAGACGTAAACACTTGCTTACATCTCTATTTTCATTATTATTCTTTACCTAATAATTTGAACATGTTCTTTTTATAAACTTCAACACCAGGCTGATTGAATGGGTTTGAATCATTCATCAAAGTTGTCATTGCAATGGCCTTGAAGAAGAACATACACATATTACCAAAGTCATAAGAAGTCATACCTGGCATAGTTAATAAGATATTTGGAACTCCACCAGTTTCTTCATGTGCCTGCAATGTTCCTTTGGCAGCCATTTTATTAGCCCAGTCAACACTCTTACCAGCTAAGTAGTTCATTCCATCTTCATTGGCTTCATCATTAGGGAACGTTAAGTCAATCATTGGTTTTTCAACATATAAGTTTGTTTCAAACAATACTTTCTTACCTTCCTGAACAAATTGTCCTAAAGAGTGTAAGTCTGTTGAGAAGCATACTGAATCCGGTAAAATACCCTTTCCATCTTTTCCTTCACTTTCACCAAACAATTGTTTCCACCATTCTGCAACCATCTGCATTTGAGGTTCATAGTTTACTAACAATTCAACATCATATCCTTGATTTTGAAGAATACGACGAGCTACTGCATATTGGTAAGCAGGGTTCTTTTCAAGATCTGCATCTCCATATTCACCCATACCATCATGTAAACCTTTCATCAAAGCATCGATATCGATTCCAGCTACTGCGATTGGTAATAATCCAACTGGTGTAATTACTGAGAAACGACCACCAATATCATCAGGAATTACAAATGTTTCATATCCTTCTTTATCCGCTAAAGCTTTCAATGTTCCTCTAGCTTTGTCTGTAGTGGCAATAATACGATTTTTCGCATCTTCACCATATTTTTCTTCCATAAATTGTTTCAAGATACGGAAAGCCAATGCTGTTTCAGTTGTAGTTCCAGATTTAGAAATAACATTTACAGTAACTTCCTTATCTTTAATATAGTTCATAACTTGTGAAATATAAGTAGATGAGAAAGTGTTTCCCATATAAATAATTTCAGGCTTGTTGTCACCATATAAACCATTCATCATTTCAATGGCAGCACGAGCACCTAAATAAGATCCTCCAATACCACATACAACGAATACTTCTGTGTTTTCACGTACTTTTGCGGCAACCTCTTTAATGCGACTAAATTCTTCTTTATCATAATTGTTAGCCCAGTTTAGCCAACCGATAAAGTCGTTACCCTTACAAGTACCATTTTGTAAAGCTTCATCAATTGCGCGAACTTGATCTTGATAAGCCTTTACATCTTCTTTTAAGAAAGCATGATTTAAATCTAACGTAATCATATTTATTTTCCCTCCATAGCTATCCTAAGGATGATTATACCACGATTTAACATTGTGTGATATAATGATTTTTGTTAGGAGTGTGAGTTTATGATACCATCGTCCTTATATCCGCTAGTCACAGCTCTTTTGAGCAATGTACTTGCACAAGTCGGAAAAACGGTCGTATATTATTATAGAACTGGCAAATGGGACTTACACTGGGTCATCGCAAGTGGCGGCTTTCCAAGCAGTCACTCATCAACCGTAACGGCCCTTTCCCTTTCCATAGGAATTCAGGAAGGCTTTGATTCAGCCATATTTGCCGTAACCACTATCTTTTCCTTTATTGTCATGTATGATGCATGTCACGTCCGCTATTATTCAGGTAAAAACATTGAATTAACGCAACAATTAGTCAAAGATTTACGTGAAATGACAGGACTTCGTTTTGATGATCCAATCTATCAAGAAAAATTAAAAAATGTTCTTGGTCATAAATTTGTCGAAGTCATTGGAGGATTTGTGGTAGGACTTATTGTCCCATTGATTTTATGTCCACTATTTTTATAAGTTAGGAGTGTTATTTTATGGATACTGTAGTAGATAGTAAAGCCGTTAATGATTGTTTGGATAAGATTCGTCCATATATCCAACATGACGGAGGCGACATTGAACTATTAGGAGTTGATGAATTCAACGTTGTCTATGTTTCTTTCAAAGGCGCATGCCAAGGATGCATGATGGCCTCTGAAGATTTCTCAGGTGGAATCAAAGAATTATTACTTGAAGAAGTACCAAACATCCGTGATGTAGTACTAGTAGGTTAAGATATCGAAAGATATCTTTTTATTTTTAGGAGTTTTGTTTATGTACACCAAAGAACAATTACGAAGATTATTAATTCCGTTGATGTTCGAACAAGTTTTAACCGCATTAATGGGATCTGTCGACACCATTATGGTCACCAACATAGGTTCGGCCGCTATTTCCGCCGTTTCCCTTGTCGATTCATTAAATATTTTGATCATCAATATGTTTGCCGCCATGGCAACTGGAGGCGCCATTATCTGCGCCCAATACTTAGGATCCAACCAAAAAGACAAGGCCAACCAAGCCTTGAAACAATTGATTTTTTCCGTAACCCTTATTTCTATACTGATTACCCTACCATGCATTCTATTCAGAAGACCCCTATTAAGCCTAATCTTTGGATCCGTAGAAAAAATGTGATGGACAATTCTTTAAGCTATCTATTCATCACGGCACTATCCTACCCCTTCATCGCACTATACAATGCAGGTGCTGCAAGCTTTCGAACAAGTCAAAATTCAAGACTTCCCATGGCCATTGCGTTTGGCTCTAACATTCTAAATATACTTGGAAACATCTTTTTCATCTTTACCCTAAACTTAGGCGTAGCCGGAGCTGCCTTGTCTACACTTCTTTCTAGAATTCTCAGTGCTGCCATTATCCTGATCCTTTTAAAACAGCCCAAACAAGATTTATATATTGATTCCTATTTAAGTATCCGTCCAGAAATTGAAACAATCACAAAAATATTAAAAATAGGTATTCCAACCGGCATTGAAAACAGGATGTTTCAATTTGGAAAACTCGTCATTCAATCCACTGTATCTACAATGGGAACAACGGCTATTGCCGCACAAGCTATGGTTGCCATGCTTGAAAGTTTTGCCTGTCAAGCAAGCATTGGTATTGGACTTGGTATGATGAGCGTAGTTGGAAAATGTGTAGGTGCAAAAGAATACGAACAAGCGAAACACTATACAATCTTACTCACAAAATATGCATGGATAGCCTGCATTATGTGTTGTGCTATGATCATGTTTCCAATTCAACAAATCACAAGTCTTGCTGGAATGGAGACAGAAAGCACAAAACTAGCCATTTGGCTAACACGCATTGTCTTCACTTATAAGATGATTTTCTGGACACCCTCATTCTTACCCGGCTATGGCCTGAGAGCGGCTGGCGATGTAAAATTTAGTATGATCACATCCACACTATCTATGTGGATTTGCCGAGTTGTAGTTACTATCTTTTTAGTTCATACTTTTCGCATGGGACCTTTAGCTGTATGGATTGGTATGGGGGCCGATTGGACAATTCGCTCATTCATATTCTTAGCTCGTTTTAAATCGAATAAATGGCTAGAACATAAGGTCATCTAACACAAAAGGAGTAGTTCACGCTTAATATCTATGAGATGCATATATTTGTGCAACTATTTTTTTTGTGCAATATCGTATTTATTTTGATAGCATGATAAATATAAATATAATAAAAAATTGATGATGAATTCAGTAAGTTAATGTATGAAAAAATAGGCCTATTTGAAAAGAAATTAAAGGTAGTGGTTTTTAACGAAATGTGTCTGAAATATGTTAACTGTGAGGATTGTTCAAAAGATAAAACATGTACTATTTATTTAAAGGAAATTAAAGACTTTTTTAGAAAATGGAGTTACGTGTCCTAGATTTTACGGGAATTATTTTTACATTTATGAAAAAATCACTTGAAATTCTACCGACAAGAAGAATGACACATATAATTTAGAGCGAAAGAGAGATTTGCTAGAGCACATTTATCAAATAGGCAAAGGAGAACATTTGAACCTCTCATCACTGAAGTGACGAGATTCTTGGAAACAGGTTTCTATC
>OLNF01001095.1_pt1 | contig 23618 bp, 15 predicted proteins | sample 1673061 | NCBI WGS metagenome assembly OLNF01 (sample SAMEA3136751, study PRJEB25190) | human gut metagenome
CTTCCTTGTTCGGTGTGCGTGTGATTGCAAGAATACTTCTTGCAGCACCCGCAATATCAATAGAACCGTTGGTACGATAAAGAGGGTTGGTATCTCTCATCTTGTTCATATGAGCGATAATCACAATGGCACAGCCAGTATTCTTCGCAACCGCAATCAGATGATTAAACTCTGCCCTTGTTTCGTTGGCATTGTTCATTGAACAGTTCTCTCCGATATAGGAACTCATCGGGTCAAGAATTAAAAGTTTTGCGTGATACCTTTCGATTGCTTCAGCAATACGGTTATCTCCAAAGGATAAAGATTTTTCATCTTCTTTGATGAAGATAAGATTTTCTCCGTTCCCACCGGCAGAGTTAAAACGGGGGACTACCGTATCGTCTGCATCATCTTCCGTTGTCTGATAGATGACTGTCATAGGCTCTGTTTCTTCTTCGGTAAAGGGGAGAGGTTCTCCCTTTGAGAGCAGGGCGGCTATGGAAAGCATTAACTTGCTTTTCCCATCGCCAGGATCGCCCTGCAAGAGCGTAACCTTGCCGAACGGAATATACGGATACCACAGCCATTTCACTTCTTTCGGTTCAATCTCACTTGCCTTGATAATTTCAAGCGGTACATTTACATTCATCTCATTTTCCATTTTCATCATTGTTCTTCGTTCTCCTTTTCGATAAATACTTCGGGCAGAGCACCACGATACAGCGGAAACTCTGCTTACAGTCATTACTGCATTTTCTGCAAAGTTCGTTGTAGGTAATGCGATTTCTTTCATTCAGAAACAATGCCCACTCTTGTTTCCGTTTCTTACTCATTCTCGGCATATCAATCCTCCTTTCCGCCTGAAAACAAAAAACCACAGGGAAGATACTTACTGCCTTGTTTCTGTCATTTCTCGGGGCGAAAATCGGGCAAAATTGCCTTTCTAAGCCTTTCAAAAAATCACACAAGGTATTTGTACTAACCTGTGGTTATGTATAAAATTGTAGGGTTTGGGGTAACAAAAAACACCGTATTTCTACGATGTTTTTCGTACTTCAACTATTGTTGTTTCACCAAACTAATCTTTATCTTGTCCACGACACTTTAACGCTTTAATTAAAAGATATTTCGACATCATTTAATAATTGTATTTATAGCGGACTGCACTGCTTTATATCTTCCTTCATCTGATAATGATGCCAAGCAGGTAATCAAATATTCCTTGCCATCTTTTTTATAAAGAACAACAATATTATAGGAAGATGCCATAGTTCCTGTTTTTATTCCTTTTACATTTTCATTATAGTACGGTGACTTTTTATCTAAAAACTTATTGGTATTTTTCCAAGTAAATTCACCTTGTGGAGTTTGAATTGAGAAAGTGCTTTTCCCTACACATTCTTTAACAAAATCATAATTATAAAGCTTCAAGGCTACACGATTAATATCATCCAAATGTGTATCGGCTGACATAGCTGCCCCGCTCGGATCATTATACAAATTTGTTTTAGAATAGCCTTCTTCAATTAAATACTCACTTAGCTCTGTCATAAAATAATTTATATATTCCGTTGCTGTATAGCCCTCTCCTAATTCATTTTTAGCAATATAATATGCCAACGAATAGGCAGCATCGTTTCCCGAAGGAACAAGCATAGCTTCCATTATTTCTTTTACTGTGTACTTCCCAACTTTTAGATTTGCTAAAGATGACCCAGCCGGCACAAGATCCAATACCTCTTGATTTACTTCAATAACATCTTCCAAGTTAACTTTTGTCAAAGCATAGTCAATGACAAATAGTTTTGCCAAACTTGCTACTGTGGGCAATTGGCTATCTCCCTCGTAAAATAAATATTCACCCTGTTCAATATCATAAACAGAAAACGAAAGAGCGTCCTGAGGAATGTTAAGCTCATTTGTACTCAGTTGAAAATCGATTTTTTTATACACATCCTTAAAAAAATCAAAACGATAAATCCCTGTTTTATATAATCCAACTACTGCTACAAACGCTATAAGCAAGACTGTTGTAAAAACCATTATTATCTTTATCTTTTTGTATTTTCTATTCTTCTTCATACTCTCACCTACAAATTCATTTCGTTATTCCTAATAAAATACAACCTTCCATTAAACATTATAACAAAAGTCATCATTTTTTTCAATACTTCAAACTACTTCGACTACACTCACAACTTAATGACTTCTTGAATACTTCCCGAAAAAGAAAACTGCCATCAATTAAGACAGCAGTTCCTTTTCGGCTGGTATGCTATTAGGAATACACAATATCGTTCAATACAATCTCATCTGCACAGGCTCGGATATTATTCATCAATCCGACCCATCTCATCATATCCTCCGCTTTCAGTTGTTCCGTCACACCTTGTTTTCTTGCCATTTCCTTTATCAGATACTCCGCCATATTACACGCCGAAGTATCAATTTCAGCAAGGTGTTCATATAACTTTCCGCTTGTAAGCAGATTGCAATATAAGACTTTCCTATGCTCCCTCAAATATCTTTCCCTCATTCTTCCGTATTTTGTGAGCGTAGGCGGTTCTTCGTTTTCTATCGTCAAGCAGGGATAGTAATAATCTCCGATGAGTTCGTACTGGATACCAGTTCTTTCGTCTGTAATAAATCTTTGCATTCTGATTTCTCCTTTTGCTTCTTGTGATAAAATTCCAAAGATTTCTCGTTGTGATTTTGCTTTTGACATTCCTCGGAACAGAATTTCTGCTGACTGTGTGTAGGCCAGTAGGTACTGCCACACACAGCACAGACACGCTGACGATAATAATGATTTCCTTTTTCAGCTTCTCTGTCGGCTTTTGTCTTGTCCTGCCTTGCCTGATAGCAACAATCTTTTGAACAGAATATCTGTCGGTTACTTGTAGGCACAAACTCTTTTTGACAGTGAGGACATATCTTTGTCTTGACGATTTCTCCACCGTTTTCAGCGAGTTTTTTCGCCTTTCGCTTCTCTCGGTAGGCTTTTTCACGCTCACGCTGTTTTGCCAAGCGTTCCATCTCAATCTGTTCTTCCTGTGCCTTTATTTCAGCAAGTTCTTCTTCTGTATAGGCAATATCGACCTGCCCGACATAGTTGAAGTAAATATCAACCTTTTGTGTCCTTGCTTTTCCCACACCCTCTGCTTCATAAACCACAATCTTGTCAATGAGTTCAGCAAACATCAAATCGGAAATTTCTGTCGGCTCTTTGCACTTGCGAATTAAAGAAATGAAATGCTTAATATCAACAGCATTTACTTTTTCTTCGGTAAGTTCCTTTTCCATTTCCTCAATCTTCGTTTCCAGCTCAGCCTGTTCGTCATCGTACTGCTTCATCAGTTGCTTATACTGTCTTTCGGGCAGTAATCCCGAAACAAGATTTTCATACAAGCCACGAATAAGTTTAGACAATTCATCGTATCGCTTCTGAAAACGGTGCAATTCCGATTTATTGTGCTTTGGCTTTTCTGTCTGCTTTTCATTCCAAAGTGCTTGAAGTTCCTTTGCAAAGGCTTCTTCGTCATTCAGAACAAATCTTGATAATCGTTTGACAGCCGATAATATCAAGGCTTCAACATTATCAGCACTAATTGAATGGGCAGAGCAGGAGTTTACTTTGCTTGCATATCCGCCGCAACGGTAAGAATACTGCACCGAACGGTCTTTTTTACTGTAATGCGTTTGCAGGGTCATTCTTCTGCCACAATCCGCACAGTACAGATAACCGCTTAAACGGTTGCTATGCGTTCCTCTTGCCGCTGTCCTGTTCGCTCGTTTCTTTCGCTTCTGAACGCTGTCCCAAAGTTCCTGCGAGATGATAGGCTCGTGCGTATTATAAAATACATACTGTTCATCTTCATCGGTATTCTTTCTTTTGTGCAGTTTGAAATTGGTGCTGACCGATTTACGCAAAACAGTATGACCGAGATATTCCTGTCTGCTTAAAATCGCTCTTATGGTTGACATTCCCCAAAGATACGGGTCTGTAAACTTTATTCCATTATACTGTTCGGGGTGATATTCCCTTGCGTGTGCCGCCGGAATTAAAACCTTTTCTTCGGTAAGCAATTCAGCGATTGCTCTCGGACTTTTTCCCTCGTTGGCAAGCAGAAAGATACGCTTTACTACCTCAGAAGCCACAGGGTCAACGACAAGCGTTTGTTTGTCGGTTGCTAATCGGTTATATCCATAAGGGATTGAACCACTGCAACGCTTCCCGTCTTTCATACGGGCGTCAAACACAGCCTTGATTTTATTGCTTGTGTCTTTGGCGTACCATTCGTTCATTATATTCAAAAATGGGGCAAAGTCATTATCAGAAGCATTATTACTGTCAATGCTGTTGTTTATTGCAAGAAAACGGACATCTTTCTGTGGGAACAGAACTTCCGTATAAAAGCCGACTTGCAGATAGTTTCGTCCTAATCGGCTCATATCCTTAACAATAATCGTTGCGACATTTCCTGCTTCTACTTCCTTAATCAACTCCTGAAAACTCGGACGATTGAAATTCACACCCGAAAAACCATCGTCAGTAAAATGGCGGATATTCGTAAAGCCATTTCTTCGGGCGTAATCTTCCAAGTATTGCTTTTGATTGGTGATTGAATTTGACTCACCATTAAGATCATCATCTCTCGACAAACGCTCATAGAGTGCTGTAATCTTTGAACTCCTTGACATTCTCTTATCCTCCTTTCCTTATGTAATCCGATTTAGCATTACAGGGATTACTCCCTCTGCTAATAGGAGAAAATAGGGGTACAAAGCGGAACTGTTTTTCAAGAAAATCAAAATATTTTTTTGAAGTTCCAAGACCGATTTTGATAGCCTATTTTCAATTTAGAAACGCATTATTTATCGTCCTACTAAAGTATAGCCCTCCGGTGCAAGCTCTATGGCTGTCTGTGTTTCCCCGAAAGAAGCCGCCCATGCGTCAAAATGTCCCAGTCCCAGCTTTTGGAGCGTTCCATACTGAAGATAACGCATATTCGTATAAAGCTCCGTCATGCTGTTGGAAATCGGTGTTCCAGTCGCAAATGTCACACCCTTGCCGCCTGTAATCTCATCAAGATACTGGCACTTGGCAAACATATCGGAGGACTTCTGCGCTTCTGTCTGTGCAATACCAGCTACATTCCTCATTTTCGTATAAAGGAACAGGTTCTTGTAATTGTGGCTCTCATCCACAAACAGCCTGTCTACACCCAACTGCTCAAAAGTCACGACATTATCCTTACGGCTCTGGTCATTTAACTTGTCAAGCCGCACCTGCAATGCTTTCCTCGATTTTTCCATCTGCTTAATGGTATAACGCTCCCCATTATCCTTTTTCGCCTGATCAATAGCAAGCTCAATCTCATCAATCTGTCTTTCGATTGTAGCCGCCTGCCTTTCCTGTGATAATGGGATTTTTTCAAACTGACTATGCCCGATGATAACGGCATCATAATCACCTGTTGCAATACGGGAACAGAACTTTTTACGGTTGGCAGGTTCAAAATCCTTTTTCGTTGCTGCAAGGATATTTGCTCCGGGATATAACCGAAGGAAATCACTTGCCCATTGTTCAGTCAGGTGGTTCGGCACTACAAATAATGACTTCTGGCATAGTCCCAGACGCTTGCTTTCCATTGCCGCCGCTGTCATTTCAAAGGTCTTTCCGGCACCAACACAGTGCGCAAGCAGGGTATTATCTCCATACAGCACATGGGCAACCGCATTTTTCTGATGCGGCTTTAATTCAATATCCGGTGTCATGCCCGGAAATTTCAGATGCGAACCGTCATATTCTCTTGGTCTGGTGGAATTGAAAAGCTCATTATATTTTGCCACAAGTGTCTGCCTGCGCTCCGGATCACGGAATACCCAGTCCTTAAATGCCTCCCTTATTGCTTCCTGCTTCTGGCTTGCAATCATGGTTTCCTTTTTATTGAGGACTCTCTTTTCCTTTCCATCCTCCTCAATGGTGTCATATACTCTCGTATCTTTGAGGTTCAGGGAATCTTCCAGTATCTTATAGGCATTTACCCGGCTTGTACCGTATGTCATGTTGACAAGCGTATTGCCATAGTCCGCATTTTTGCCCTTTACATTCCACTCTCCGGTTACACCCGAAAACTGCACACCTATCGTATCCCTGCGGAATAAATGTTCCGGTGTCTGGAAAATATCACGCATAAAATCATTGATATACTTTGGTTCAATCCATGTGGCACCAATACGTACCTCAATCTCCGATGCGTCCAGCTCCCTCGGTTGTACCTGAGTAAGAGCCTGCACATTTGGAGCATATTCCGGATGATTTTCTGCATAGGTTGCTGCAATGGCAAGTTTCTCACGCACATTTCCGCTGAGATACTGGTCTGCTGTCTCCCAGACATCGGTAAGCGGGTTCTGGAAAATAACACCACGAAGCTCCTCAATCAGCGTATCCTTGTCCTTTTCAGTCAGCTCTGCCATATAATCAAGGTCGATTTTAGCTTTCTCTGCTAAAGATACTGCCAATGCTTCACTTGCAGTATCCACACTTGTGACCACCTCTGCCCTTTTAATGGTACGCTTCGTGAACATATCCGCTTTGCCCTTGAAATTGCCCTCATCATCAAGTTTTTCCAAAGAACACAACAGGCAATAACTGCTGTCCTGATTAAAGGCTCTCTTATTCGTCTGCGAATTGATCAGACCATATTTTTTCGAGAAGGAATCGTATAATGTGTTTAATTCCGCCTGTTTTCCCTTGATTGCCGCATCGGAATATTCCTCAAGCTGCATATCAATCAGCTCCTGCGTACAGTTACGGATTGCCACCATTCCCTTGATACGTTCTTTTGCGGTGTCTGATACTTCTACAGGCTTCATGACAGAATTTTCACGGTAATACACTTCATTCTCAACTACGGTATAGCTGAAATTTTTAACGGACGGATCAGCCGGAATACTCTGCCTGCTCATATCATCCGCAAGCTCCTCATCCAGATCAATCGTATCAATCTGTCCCGTAATGTTTTGAAGTGCTTTCGCTAACTGCTCCGCAAAAGGTCTGCTGTCATCTGCCCTGCAGGTGCTTTCCATGCCATAAGGACCGGATACCATTTCCATCTTTCCTACGATCTGCTCCGGGTGCTCTGCAAAGTAAGCGTTCATTGTAATGCCATTTGTGTCCTCTCCCAGATGTACCCAGTCCGGCTCACGCTCCACCATGCGGTCACGCTTCTGGAAAAATAAAATATCCGAAGTGACCTCGGTTCCTGCATTTGCCTTAAATGCGGTATTCGGAAGTCTGACTGCACCAAGCAGGTCTGCTCTTTGTGCAAGGTATCTTCTGACCTCCGGACTTGCCTTGTCCATGGTTCCCTTGCTTGTGATAAAAGCAACCACACCTCCGGGACGCACCTTATCCAACGTCTTTGCAAAGAAATAATCATGGATCAGGAAATTATTTTTATCATACTGCTTATCTGCCACCTTATACTGACCAAAAGGTACATTTCCGATTGCCACATCAAAGAAATCGTTCGGATAATCGGTCTTTTCAAAGCCTTTGATCTGCACATCTGCCTGCGGATAAAGCTGCCTTGCAATGCGTCCGGTGATACTGTCAAGCTCTACTCCGTAAAGCCTGCTTTCTTTCATGGAATCCGGCATCATACCAAAAAAGTTGCCGATGCCCATGGAAGGCTCCAGTACATTTCCTTTGGAAAATCCCATTTTCTCCAATGTTTCGTACATCTGGCGGATAATGACCGGACTTGTATAATGGGCATTCAAGGTACTCTCCCTTGCCATGCGGTACTCCTCCGGTGATAACAGTTCCTTTAACTGGTGATATTCTGCTGACCAGTTTGATTTGCTCTCGTCAAACGCATCAGCAAGACCACCCCAACCGACATACTGTGACAAAATCTGCTGTTCTTCCGGTGTAGCATAACGGTTTTCGCCCTCAATCTGCTCCAACAGTTTGATTGCTGCAATATTTGTCTGGAATTTTTCTTTTGGAGAGCCTTCACCCAATCGGTCATCGCTGATATAGAAATTGACAGCGTTACTTTTATCTGGTGCTGATACCGACCTTTCTTGTGCTGATTGCCTTTCCGATGCAGGCTGTTTTTCCTCTGACGAAGGTGTAAGCGGCTCCCAATCTCCGGTAAGCACCTGCGACAGCATTTCCTCTGTCTGTCGGTCTGCTTCACCATTCTCCAGACGCTCACGGGCAGACTGCGTATCTATACTGTCCAGTTCATCTTCTGTTTGTTTTGTAACAACATTCTGTTCCTTTTCGTCAGAAAACTCCGCTTCTGCTTCCCTGCCACTTTCTGCAAGCTCATTCCCCCAATCCATTGCTTCCTGCAAAGTCGAAAATGTCTCCAATGCCGGACGGGTGGTGTCTGCCGTATCATAAATAGCATATCCGTCCACTTCCTTATCAATCCAAAGGAATACTCCCTCTGATAAGGTGGCACCCCACTGTGTCGGATTTCCATATTCATCATCCGCATCATGTACCACATGCCACGCTAATTCCTGCACTTCATCCAGCTCTGCAATACCATCCGTCCCCTCAAAGCGTGAAAACACTTCTGCTTCGTGCCTATCAATATCTTCCTCTGCAACGGCATTGATATAATCGTCCTCTACTTCGCTACGCTCCGGCTTATGGTCGTATTCAAAAGTTTTCCCATTGACCTGTGCATAATAAAAACTGCTGTCCTCAATGTCATTTCCAAGCAGATATTTCTCTTTTTCACTGCCCCACTCATCAACCAGAACACACTCATATCCATCAATCGTGATCTTTTGCTGTGCTTCCTTTTCTTTTTCCCGAATCACATTGATATATCTTCTCGCCTGATTGGTAAATCCGTCCAGCACTGCCGGATGTGAGCTTAGAATCAGATCGTTGTTCTCCCACTCATTTTCCGCAACAATGCCTTTTGCCCATTCCTTATTGTTCTGCGAAAACCGCCCATCATAATCAAAATGCGTGACGGTATTTGCAAGAACAAATTCCACACAGTCAATGCCATATTTATCTATGATTTCATCTGCGGTATTCCTCGGAAGCACAAAACCATTGAATTTCTCGGCAATCAAGGCTTCGATGTCCTTCTTACATTCAAGTCGCTGTCCATGCTCCAGACGGGAAAGCTCTCGCTGTCTTGCTTTCTCTGCCTGTTCTTCCTTGTATGCCTTGTAGTTTTCTTTCCCCTGTGGAGATAAATATTTATCCTCATGGATCAGCTCACGTAGCCTTTTCTCGACTACATTCCAGTTCAGAAGCACTTTTGCATACGGATTTCCATAGCTGCCCTTCTCCAGACGGATACCTTTTCCATCATGTTCATTATGGGAATCATCGTTGCCTGGAAGTCCACCGGAACCGCCGCCAATACCATATTCATTTTTCAGAAAGGCAACTGTTTCCTTCTGGTCATGTCCTTCCATGAAATACTCATAAATGCGGAAAGCTCCATGCTCATAGCCGCTTCCTCTGCCAAGTGCATAGTCAATTTCATCCTGCGTGATAAAATCTTCCTGTGCTACCTCCACCGCATCCGGCAATGGAAATTCCAGTCTCTCCCTGTCAAGGTCTGCTATCTCCGATAACAGATATTCCGGTGATTTCACATGCCGCCATTTTAATTCGGCTTCACCCGATGCAAGTCGCTCTGCCGCATCCTCCAAGACATTTTTAAGCTGTTCCCTGCCCTCATGGGTGGAAAGAAGCTCCATGAGTTTTGCTTCACTTTCCGGATAATTTTCTGCTTTTAAGCCAAGCTCCTCCGGCATTTCATCCATTCCATCTCGCAGGAAGAAATAGATCTGATTGGCAACACGATTTCTCTCCTGTGTATCTACAAGAAATGCTTCACTGGCACTCATATAAGTACCATTTTCGATCATGGAACGGATATGGCTCTCCACATCTTCCCAATCCATCGTGACAATCGGTGTTTCCCTTGCCTGTGTTCCATAGCCGACACTCATACCATGCTCATCGAACCACACTGATACTGGATTTCCATTGATTTCAAAACCTTTTCCGGTCTGTCCGTACTCATTTTTCAGAAAATCCACCATCTGCTCGGCATTTCTGCCCTCTGTGTACTTTGCAAAAATACGCTTTCTGCTGTGCTGTTTTCCTCCGCCACTCCTTAAAATGGTTTCAAGCTCATTCTGTGGCAAAGAAAAAGCAGCGGGCATGGTATATTTCATACTTGCTTCCGCTGCTGCGACTGTTCCGACCTGCTCCTCAAAAGAAGGAAACAGGCTGAGTTGTGTAAAGGTGGGTTCCGCTGCATCTCCCCGGAGAAGATCATCGGTATCTGTTACAGACTGTAAACCAGTTCTCCCAGAACCACTTCCTCTGCTCGGTTCCGAATGCTGTTCATCTTCGCTACCCAAAGCATCTGCTCGGTTTCCTTGAGCTGTTCTGTCACTCCCTCGGTTGCCGCCATCTGGCTTGTCAGCTTCTCCATTCTCTCCTCTGCCTGCTTCTGAATGGTCAGCAGGTGTTCTTTCAATGTCCCTTTCAGAAGAAACGCTGAGTACACGCCCCTGTGGTTCTCCTTCAGATAAGTCTCCCTCATCATTCCGTACTTCGTTATGGTTCCCTCCGGCTGACTGTCCGCCTGTAATGTCGGGATCAGATAATCCCCATTCTTCTCGTATGTCAGATTCATTGCTATTGCCCCTTTCTACGCTGTTTTGATTGTTGTCAATATATTCCTCATGTCCGCTCTTGCTTTCACGCTTTAACGCATTGTAGTCTATTTCAGAAGTATTTGCAAGTCCTTTCTGCGTTAAATTTTGCGATTGTTCCTGTTCGTGGCTTCTGTTATATGCCCTTATGGTTCTTCCAATCTCTAAAAGTACCGGTTTTGCAAGCTCATTGGCTGCATCACCAAGTACCGCAAGGGTATCCATGGAATTAAATTCATGGATAAAATCAAAAGCAAATTCCGAACCATACTCCTGCATATCTACACCACAGGCAGATAAAAGTGTAAAAGAAATACTCTCCGATAAAGTATCTCTTAACCGGATACCGACATTCTGCTCGTCCAGTCCTTCTAAAAAACTGCCCTCGATCATGTACTTCAAATCCGGCAGCAATTCCTCATAATAATCTGCCGCAATCCTCTCAGCTATCTCCATAAGTCTTTCTTCAAACAGCTTCTTATCATCTGTGGCACCATAAGTCTGCTCCAGACGCTTAATTACATCTACCTTATGTTCCTCATGTAATTCCCAAAGTTCCGGATAGCGTCCGATTCTCCTTGCCGCATGGACATCTGACACATCAAAAACATATTTCAGACGCTTGCCATGTGCTTCGTCCTCGTCCAGAAGTGCAATACCCTTTGCCCCTTTGTTTACCCAGCAGTGCATCCGCTCATTCCACAGTTCTATGGAAGCACACGCTGTTGCGTCCGGTCTTTGTGCATAGATCAAAAGCTGTTCCCGGAACGGATACTTATACAGCCTTGCCGCTGTGGTAAGGTATTTCATCCATTCCTCACGATTTTTGACAACCTCGGCTGCTGTCTCTTTTGCCAGAGCCGATATAAAATCATATTTTCTCACGCAGTTCTCCTTCCTGTCATAGATACGACAAAAAGGCAGCCACATACACTACATGACTGCCTTTCCTTTATTTCCCGTTACATTCCTATTCTGTTGTACCAAAGCTGAAAGTCTTACTCTCAACCGCTTTCTTAGGCGTAAATCTCGCCTTAACTTCCGCAACCCTCCCCTCTAATGCCTGAAACATAGCATCTACCTGTTCCTGTGTATATTCGTAGGAACCTCGATTTGCAAGATTCTCCAGTCTGCCAATAGCATCAACCGCCTTATTCATGCGGTACTCGCCAATACGGATAAACTTCTCCGCCTTTGTCTCATTTTCCTTTGCCGCAGGCTCACCCTGCATTTCCTCTGTAGTCATTGTTACATTTGTTTCTTCCATGTGTTTTCCTCCGTTTTTGATAAAAAATTAGAGCGTACAGGTTTTCCCTTACGCTCTAACGCTGTGTTGTTATTAAATTGTATGTGGTATAATGTCGTACCGCTAAATTAAATTTCTCGACATCCACAAATAGAGAATTGTCTATTACATTTCCCATTATAGTTGATTTTCTAATTCGTCGAGAATGAATTTTTGTGAAATAGATGAAATCATTTCTACAACTTCCATAACAAAGTTCCTCATAAATTCTCTATAACAAATCACAATTTCACCCTTATATAACACTATGAATAACTTCTCTTTATTGCTACCTTCTTTATACTCATCATACTCAAGTTTAATATTAGTTTGATGTACGATTTGATCTCTTAATGATCTTCCTCTCTCGCTACCACAGAGTAAACGAAAAGCATGTGTATCAAGTTTATCTATTTCACAAAGATATGATTTTAAATAAATAAATTTATCATTTTCATCCTTCAATATTTTCTTTGTGAATTTATTGAAACTATCATTTCTTTCATGAAAAGCTATACAATGAAAAATAGTAGCTACTACATCTAATGCATTTCTTGCAAAAAGGATTGTACTTTCAGTATGATAAAGCAATGTTGTTTCATCATCTCCAAAAAGGCAAGGCATTTCCATGTTCTGTGAGACTTCAAATTCATTTAAATTTTCAATAGCACATTTTTCTGCAAACAACATCATTTTGATTTTCTGATGACATATTACTGCTTTCTCTTTTAAATTGATTTTAGTTTCTGTATCTATACTGGTATTATGTTCAATAAGGTTAAATAGATCATAACCTATTTGTATTTTTGGTATGATATCACCATAGTCCGATGTCAACTTCAAATCAAGTGATACAAGTTCATTTCTGTCTAACCACATTAAGTATTTCTCCTTAACTTTACAAATTCCGATACTTTCCCCACTATACCACAATCACAGCTACATTCCTACCCTTGCTTTCCTGCCTTTTGAGAAAATTCCATCTTAAACTTATACTGGAATCCCTTGATTTCTTTTCCATCCTTCGTATAGGAAAACTCCTCTATGCTCTCCGGAATCAAATAAGCATCATAGCTGCCTTTCTTGCCTTTTAATCCTTTTACAAGTATCTTTTTCCCTTGAAGCAGGCTCTTGACCTGTGTATCGGAAAGTGTTACCCCAAGTGCCTTGCCGACATTCATACCGCACTTCCCGGTACAGTACGCTCCGAATTTTCCCTTGACTACATCAGCACCGCACTTCGGGCATTTGCCTAGCACTTCCTGTCCACCCTTGTCTGTGCCAAACATGGCTTTCTGCTCATCACTAACGCTGTGATAGGTCTTTACAAGATCAGTTACCATTGCTTCAATACCAGACATAAACTGCTCTGCAGCAACTTCTCCTTTGGATACAAGTGTAAGCTCATTTTCCCAGTCAGCAGTCAGTTTCGGAGATTTTACTACATCCGGAAGTATCGTGATCAGCTTCATTCCGTCCTCTGTCGAAATCATCTGCTTTTTCTCACGCTTTACGAATCCGTCTTTTACCAGTTTTTCAATAATGTCAGCTCTGGTGGCAGGTGTGCCAAGTCCTTTTCTCTCCACTTCATCGCCCATATCCTCTGCTCCGGCTCGCTCCATGGCGGACAGCAGGCTGTCCTCAGTGTAATGTTTTGGCGGCTGTGTGAAATGCTCGGAAACCTTTGTCTGCTCCACTGCAATCATCATGCCCTCACGAAGCTCCGGCAGCTTCTTTTCTTCCTCTGCATCCGATTTATCCTCTGCGGTTTTATAGGAATTTTTGAAGAAATCCTCAAATTCCTTCCATCCATTTTTCCACACTTCCTTGCCGGATACCTTAAATACAGTATTGTTGCAGGTAATCACTGCCTTTGTGGAATTATAAATGTGCTTCTCCCCGGTCGCACACAGCAGACGGTTTGCACAAAGGGAAAGTATCTTCATTTCGCTCTCCGGGATTGCCTTTAAGTCCTGCTTGATGATCTCCATGGTAGGAATGATTGCGTGGTGGTCCGTCACTTTCTTGCTGTTCAAAATTCTTTTAATATTTGGATTGAACATGATATTCTGCTCAAATAACAGGGAATTGAAAATTGCTTCGATCACATTTCTTGCTGTGCCATCCATGTCATCGGAAAGATACTGGCTGTCCGTTCTCGGATAAGTGACAAGTTTCTTTTCATAAAGGCTCTGGGTATATTCCAAGGTCTGCTTGGCAGTAAAGCCAAACAGACGGTTTGCATCCCTCTGAAGCGTGGTAAGGTCATAGAGCTTCGGTGGTGCTACCCACTTTTCTTCCTTCACCACAGAAGTCACAAGAGCCTGTCCGTTTTCACAGGCTCCAGCAGTTCTTTCTGCTTCCGCTTTATCGCTGATATGCTCCGATACCGCATCCAGACCATTTCCCATGATATGAGCTATGTAATAGGCTTCTTTCTTGAAATTCATGATTTTACTTTCACGGTCTACAAGCATGGCAAGTGTCGGTGTCTGCACTCTGCCCACCTTTAATGCCTTACCGCCATATAATACGGTAAAAAGCCTTGTCCCATTGATACCCACAAGCCAGTCTGCTTCCTGTCTGCATAATGCTGAATGATACAGATTGTCATAATCACTGCCTGGACGAAGATTATGGAAGCCGTCACGAATTGCGCTTTCCTCCATAGAGGAAATCCACAAACGCTTCATCGGCTTTTTGCACCCTGCCATGTTGTAGGTCAGGCGGAAAATCAATTCTCCCTCCCTTCCGGCATCGGTTGCACACACAACAGCATCTACCCTGTCATCATGCATAAGCTTTTTCAAAATCTGATACTGTGCTTTTGTATCACTTTTCACTTCATGCTGCCATTCCTGCGGAATGATTGGAAGGCTCTCATAGCTCCATTTCTTCCATGCTTCCTCATAGCTTTCCGGCTGTGCCAGTTCTACCAGATGTCCCACACACCATGATACCAGATACTCATTGCCTTCCAAATATCCGTCCTTACGCTGTGTGGCACCAAGAACTGCCGCAATGCTCTGTGCCACACTCGGCTTCTCTGCAATTACAAGCTCCATCTCTATTCCTCCCCATCTTCTTCGTCATTCTCGTTGTTGTTATCTTCATTGTCATTCTCGTCTGTGTCTACTGATTCTGTATCATCACCACCATTTATGAATGCTTCGTCGGAATTCTGCTCGGTTTCTTCCTCGTCATCATAATCGTAGTCCTCGTCAAGCTCGTCCTCATCTTCATCCTCATCAATGAAGTTTTCCTTTTTCTTCTTGGATTTGACAACATATACCACTCCGATCACAGCTACCGCAGCAATGCCCATTAAAATATATGTAAAGCCGGAACCATCTGCTTTTGCGGTATCCTCTTTCGGCTCACTTGTATCTTCCGTGCTATCTTCGGTGCTGTCCTCAACACTTTCTGCTCCCTGTGTTTTATCTCCTGTGGTATCAGCATTATTGTTTGATAATGCGCTGTCTTTGGTAGGGATTGCAGATTCCAATGCCGCTGAATTTTTCGGAAGTGTCTCGCTGTTATCCGTTGTGGTATTCAGCAGGTCGTTTTCACTGACTTCTGTAAGGAAATACACCTTTTCATCTTCCCCATCACGATCAATCACAAGATAAAATACCTTTTCTGATGCAGTCTGGATTGTGTAAAATTCCTTGCCTTTTTCTATGGTCTGGCTGTCACTGCTCTGGTCTGCATCCTTAGAAGTATCTCCCGTACTTGGAGATTGCTTTGCTGTTGCGGAACTGCTTGAAGTTGTTCCACTGCCTGTCTGGGAAACTGTATTTCCATTCACATCCGTTTTTGTATGTTCTGTGACCTGTGCGGTTGCAGAGCTTGGCTTGGTTGCCGACGCATCCACTGGGAGCTGCTGTGCCGGATCTTTTTCATTGCTGTCCTTATTCTCCGGATCGGTGTAATACGGATTGGCTGTTTTATAGATTTCAGAGGTATTTCCTGCATTATCCATGGCAGAAATCGTAAAATACTGATACCCTGCGTCAAACTGTTGCAGACGGATATTCAAGGCTCCATTCGTATGCTCCGTAAACTCATAGCCATTGACATAGATTGCCTTGATACCGGAATCCGTATCATGTGCCTGAATGCTCAAAAGACCGTCGCTGACTGCTGCATTTAAGGTAGGTTTTGTGAAATCAAAACACTTGATATAACGATTTTTCTCATAGGTCTTGCCCTTCTGGTCTGTGACCTGCACATAAATGGTGCTGTTCTCGGAAATCTCTATGTACATATCCTCGGTAATGTCCGTCCAGCTTCCATTCTGTCCGACTTTTGCCTTTACTGTCTGAATGGTAAAATTGCCGGATACAATGGTATCCTCCACCTTGACTGTTACTTTTGCAGTATCGTTATGCCACCCAGAAGGTGTGTTGATTGTGATTTTTACGCTCGGATTGATATAGGCACATTCCTTGTAATCCTTTGCACACACCTCACAATCTTCATCTACTGCATACTGACTGCATTTTTCCTTGCAGGTGCATTTTGCGGCAGGCTGTGTCTCCTCAGTTGTGCCTTCTGTGGAATTTTCTGTTGTATTCTCCTTGGACTGCTCTGTATGATTTTCTCCACTACCGGAACTGTCCTTATTATCATTGCCGGACGCTGTACTTTCTGCACTGCCTTCCTCTGCCGCACTCTCTGTTTTCTGCTCTGCACTATCCTCCGCATGAACCTCTATCGTGTTTGTCCTGTTGGCATAAAATGCCCCCATCGGCATACAAAAAAGTATTGCCGACAGTATAAGGGCCACCACTGCCCTAGCCGATAATCTCCTGTTTTTCATTGGTCGAACCCTCCTTTTCCTGTTCCCGTTTTTGTAATAAATTTATGACTTCATCCTCACTGAGCTTATTTAACATCTGCAAACGCTCAGATGAGATTTTATATTTACGAATGATCTTCATGGCTTCGGCATCCTCCGCCATCTGTTTCTGCTCTGCAAGGTCTTTTTCCTTTGCCTGTAGCTGTGCTATCTGCTCCCTGACCTTTTTAAGCTGTGAATTGATTCTCTCTACTGACAAAAATAATTCCTCCCTTCGCTAATTCAATCTTCCAAAACCATAGAAATGGCTCTGCCAGTAAGAAGTATTGATTGAGGCGTACTGAATTGGATCGCCACAATGCACCATCGTACCATTACCACAGTAGATACCGACATGCGTAACCGGACGTCCTGCATTATAGGTTCCGGTAAAAAAGATAATGTCTCCTGCCTTCGCGTCTGCCGCTGATACCGGAGTACATTGGTCATAAATGCCCTGTGCGGTGGTTCTTGGCAGGTTATGTACGCCGCTGTTTGTAAATACCCAGCATACAAAACCGGAACAGTCAAAACTAGCCGGAGCTGTGCCGCCAAAAGTATATGGCATTCCCAGATACCTGTTTGCTTCACGCATAAGCGTCTGTACGGTTGCATCATCATAGGATTCCGGCGGTATCACATTGCTGGTTCCTCCTCCGGTGCCGCCCGTTGTTTCTCCATAAATGGTCTGTTCTCCTGCTTCAAAATAAAATAACGGGTTATAATATTCCCCGTTATACAGACATTCGATATGAAGGTGGCTTCCGGTACTGCTTCCTGTATTTCCGCTTTTGCCTATATCGTCACCCTTTTTGACACTCTGTCCTACGGACACATTTAAGCTATCCATGTGGGCATATTTTGTGGTATATCCCTTACTGTCCGTAATCACCACATAATTCCCATAATAGGAATCGTAAGCCGCTTCCATAACCGTTCCGTCATGTGCTGCATGTACCATGGTTCCGGTCGGTACTGCTATATCAACGCCCCTGTGAAGCTCCTCATCTCCGGTGTTTGGATTTTTCCGGTAGCCATAATAACTGCTGATATAGTAATACCAGTAATAATCAACCGGAGAAGTAAAGACCTGTAAGCCGCCCTTTGTCTCCGTGTAGGCGGCAAAGATTTCTGACTGTTCCGTATCCATACGTCCGGCAACAATGCTCTCAAGCGGTGTGACCGTAAGTGTGACACGAAGAATTGTTACGGTATATTCTTCTTCCTCCTCGTACTCATATTCCTCGGTACTGGTGCTTCCATCTGCATTTGTAACTGTTCTGGTTCCGGTCTTTGTAACTGTCCTCGTCCTTGTTTCTTCCACTTCCTCCGTGGTAAGGGAATACATGGCATTAAACAGTTCCTGTATTTCATTTTCCACATCCGCTGCGGTAAATTCTGTATAGACTGCCGAAAAATAACTGATCAGCGTAAACGGATCATGCCCAATTGCACCGAGATTATAATCATACTCATCGTATCCCGGATGGTCGGTTTCCATCGAATCAATCGTATTTTGCAGTTCTATTTCTTTCTGTGTGAAAGATAAATCTGCCGCATCAATTTCTGCCGGAAGGCTCAAATAAGTACTTGCCATAGTTGTTGTCACAGTTCCCGTAAACATGGAGCCACAGCTTGATAGTGCTGACATAATCATGATAAGAAGCAACGAAAAAATACCGACTGTGATGATAAGCGTTTTATTCTTGACCGCAATTTCCTGTAACTTCTTCGCAATCCCGGTTGCGGCATTAGTGGTCTTTGTAAATGCTTCCTTTGCAGTCTTTGCTTCTGCTCCTGCCCTCCTCGCTTTTGCATATTCCCGTTTAATACGCTGTTTCTGTAACTGCCTTTGCAACTGCTTTTTCGGACTATTGCCTTTTAAATGTGGATTTTCACTCAGGAATTTCTCATACTCCAGTTTCATATCCGCTGTAACCTGCTTTTTCTGAAGCCTATCAAGCCTGTCCTTTTTGCGCTGTGCCTTGCTTTTACGGTGGTACTTCATGTAATGGTACACATCTTCTGCCCGCTGTTCGGTCTTATGTGCGCCTTCCACCGCAGAATTGTCTTTTTCTGTTTCTGCAATCTTACGATGCACAAAATACATATTTTCCGTTTGCAGCTTATGAACCGCAGCTTTTCCGATGCTCTCCGGCTTAAATGGCATCTCCACTTCTACCGGGACAACCACATACTTTGCCTTTCCTGTCTGTTCGTCAAAGACACGCTTCATCTCATACTGCCGCTTCTTCGGCATCTTATCCTTTGCTTTATGCAACTTGCGGCGGTTCTTCTCTGATCGGTCGGCTGCCTTCTGTACCCTCTTATCCGTAAATCCTTCCGTCTGCCCCTGCGTAAAAGTATCATCCTTTGTCTGGAAATCTCCACTGTCGGACTGCCCCGGTTTTTCTGACTTTGCACGTTCTTTGTGTGCGTTTTCTCTTTGCACACGCTTTTTGTGATACTTTCCTTTTTCCTCAGACCGTTGGTAGGTGTCCCTGACATGAACCTTATTTTCCATCGTGCTATCAGAAACCGTGTCAAAATCTTCTGATTGTTCCTCCTGCATGAAACTATTTTCCTTTAAGAATGCCTTTTCCGCTTCGGCTTCCGACTTCTGGACGTTGTGACCAGAAGTGTCCTGTTGCTGTTGGAACTTACGGTAATATTTCTTTTTATTGCCTGTTTTTCTCTCTGCTCCAGTTTCCGACTTTTGGACATTGTGACCAGAAGTTACATTTTTTGTATCATTCCCATGGTTTGCATCCCGTGGCAGATTGCTTACAGGCTTCTCATTGGCACTAAACTGATTTTCCGCAGAAAAGGTGTTATCCTGCCTGTGTTCTGTATGTTTTGCTCCAGTCACTTCCTTGTCTTTGGAAAATGTCTCTTTTTCAAATGCCTTTACTGCCTGTTTCTTCTGTCTCTTTTCCCCCATTTATACTGCGTCCTCCTTCTGCACCGATTCCTCCGGCTTGGTATTCATAATTCTGTACGTCTTTGTGTCTGTCGGGTATTTATCCACGAACGGGATTACCACGTTATCAAACAGTATCAGACCACTTCCCGGCTCGGAATTGGTAACATAGGAAAGCTGTTTATCAGAAAGTCCCAGTTTATCCGCTAAGATTGCCTGATCCTTGGCATTCTGGTTTAACAGATACACAAAATCACTATTTCCCAAAATACCCTCAATCTCCTCAGAACGAAGAAAATCGCCCACATTCTGCGTCAAACCTGTCGGAATACCACCCCATTTTCTAAATCGCTTCCATATTTCCACAGAATAAATGGCAGTCTGCTTTTCCTTCAGAAGAAGATGAAACTCATCACAGTAATAACGGGTAGCAATCTTGCGCTCCCTGTTCTGCGATACCCTGTTCCACACCGCATCCTGTACGATCAACATTCCAAGCTCTTTTAACTGGTTTCCCAAATCCCTGATGTCAAAGCACATGATACGGTTGCCGCTGTCCACATTAGTGCGGTGGTTAAAATAATTCTGGGAACCATGCACATACAGCACAAGGCTGTTGGCGATACGCTCTGCTTTCGGGTTCTTATGTTCTAAAAGTGCATTATATAAATCTTCCAGTATCGGCATATTTTCCGGCACCGGATTTTCAAAATACTTATCGTAAATATGACGGATACACTCGTCAATGATACCTTTTTCATCATTCTCCAGACCGTCCTTGCCACCTGCAATCAGGTCACACAGCGTAATGATAAAATCGGATTTCAGCTTTAAGGCTTCCTTATCACCTTTATGGCTTAACTGGATGTCCATTGGGTTCAAATAATCTTTGGAATTGGTAGCAAGTTTTACCACCTGTCCATGCAGTGCCGCCACCAGTGCAAAATACTCGCCCTCCGGATCGCAGATGATAATATCGTCCTTTGTGATAAGAAAACAGCTTAAAATCTCACGCTTTGCACTAAAACTCTTACCACTTCCGGGAGTACCTAAGATAACTCCGTTTGGTGTACGGAGCCTTTTGCGGTCTGCCATGATCATGTTGTTGCTGAGTGCATTTAAGCCGTAATAAATTGCCGGAGCAGGCATAAATAATTCCTGTGTGCAGAATGGTACTAAGATTGCGGTACTCTTCGTGGCAAGAGTACGTTCTATCCCCGTTTCATTACAGCCAATCGGCGCAGATGCCATAAGTCCCTGTTCCTGCAAATACTGTAAACAGCGCAGATCGCAGTTTGCCTGCTGTATGATGCCGGACACCCTCTGCATCAGGCTCTCCAGTTCCCGCTTTGTTCTTCCATAACAGGTAATAAGGAATGTCATGTTGATCATCTTCTGGTTGCTCGTATTCAAATCATCCAGAAATTCCAGCGTATCCTTTTCATAGGTCACAATATCCGTTGGAAGAATATCCATATCGTAGCCGCTCCGGACTGCCTTTTTCTGCTCCTCAATCTTCATTTTCTGGATATTGGAAATGACCGCTTTTAACTTCTTGATTGCCTTTACCGGATCTTCCGTCTGCATGTGCATGGAAATCGTAAGGTTGGCATCAATATCAAGAAGCTGCTTGATCAGCTCGTCCGTAAACTTCGGTGCGATAATATCCAGATAGGACACACAGCCATACATATTTCCCGACTTGAAGCGGTTCGGATAGCGGAAATCAAACCCCGGCGGTGCAATATAGTCCTTGACCGACTTACCGGATTCTGCCAGATCCTTAAACGAAAAGCGGAAAGGCTCCATGGTATCCTGATTAAAATATTCATGCAGGATACGCAGTCTTTCCTTTCCGTCCAGTCCCCTCGCAAGGGTTCCTATGTTGTTTAAGTTCCGTATGACATCTTTTTCAATGTTGTTAAGGCGGCTCTTGGCTTCCTTGTAGCCATTGCTCTCCACACCAAAAATCAGATATTTTGATTTGATGATGCCATTGTTTCCCTTTGCCGCCTGCTTCTTTAACATCTCCGTATATTCTTCACGAATGTCGTTAAAATCATCCTCCTGCAACGGAATGTCAAACTGTTCTGTAAGCATCTGTTCGTTGACCTGCCTGTTGAAAAGCACCAGTTCAAACCTCACAGACGGATCAAAATAATTGATGAGCTTGCTGTACTGTGCCAGTATGTCCGCCTGCTCGTCCACTTCCAGAAGCGAATAGTTTATATCAAAAAATTCCACCATCTTTGTATAATAACGGTGGCTGACCTGACAGATACCGTCACGGAACATCTTTTCAAAAGTAATCGTCTTTTGTGCGGTAGTCGGCTTTTCTTTCTCATTGCTCTTTCCCGATAAAATATGTTTCAACTGTATAAGACGCTTCTTCTCTGAAAAGGTAAGTCCACCGCTTTTGCTGTTATTCCTGCTATTGCCCTTATAACTGCTTTTTCTGCAGCTTTCCGGTTCTGCCTTTTGCTTTTTCTTCAAGATAACGAACCTCCCTTCGTAATTTTTCTTTTTCTTCCAACTGCTTGTATAAGTTCTCTGACCGGTATGGTCTTATGCCCGGTGTGAGTATCTTCTGCCGGAGCATAAAATACAAAATCTTCTCTGCCGGAAATCCGTTTTTCTCATACATTGCAAAAAAGAAGAATGGAAGCATTGCTCCCATCATAAGAAGTGATGCGGCTGATGTTCCGATCAGTCCCTTGGTTAAAAAATACAAGGGTATCCCGGCTACTGCCGCACCGCTGAAACAGATGATCTGTCTCTTTGTTAAGTTCAGTGCCACTTTTGTCTTGATACCGGACAAATCCTTCGGCACCTGCACGGATATTGCCATATCGTTCCTCCCTTAGTGCGCATTCCAGATAGATTTCGATAATGAACCAGTCTTAAAGAGTGAAAAGCATAAAATAACGGTATATGCTGCCACCGACCAGAGTGCCGTATGCAGGTTGTCGGATACTGCCACACCAGCCACAAGCACTGCATAGATTGCAACGCATACCATCATAAAAAATCCCTGAAATGCTAGAGCACAAAGCCCCTTAAAATAATTCGTTCCTATCGTTCCCCATTCCCGGTTTGTTACGGTTGCGCAGGGAACAGGTGCTACTGATACATAAAGATATATTTCAATCATTCGCCCATAAAGAATGACGGTGATAAGGACTGACATGATTTTCATACATAAACTGACGATCATGGTCTCCATTCCAAGTCCCAACAGCTCTCCTATGCTCATTTCCGAAAACTGCTCATTGAACATCGTCTGTAGCGTACTTGCCACATCAATACTGGTGCTTCCGGTAATCGCTGATGCGGCAGAATTTACGATATGGCTTCCCACATCAAATACTGCCATTACAATGTCAAAAGTCTTGCTAAGAAGCATGACTGCAATACACGCTTTCATAAAAAAGCGGATAAAAATGGCTGTATTGAAGTCATGCAGGTTATTTTTGTCAATGACCATGGAAATAAGCTCATAGACGAGTACAAAACTGATGATCATTCCCGCTATGGGAATCATCACATTGTCGGACAAGGTTTTTATCATATCAAAAATACCGGAGTTCCATGTGCTGGGAGTTTTGCTGACCTCCCCTGCAATCGTGCCTACTTTGTCATTGACATCGGTAAACATGGTTTCAAAGTTGGTCAGAACCCACCCCTGCAACAGTTCCTTTATGAATTCAGTAATCTTATCAATGATCCCGCCCATGAATTATGAGAACAGAGTGGTAAGCTGTGGAATTACCGTCTGTGCCACAATGATGATGCCACCGCCACTCATAAGCTGCTTGATACCCTGTGATTTTGCACCGGGATTATCATTTCCGTATCCTTCGAGAAGATTGATAACG
>OLNF01001102.1_pt1 | contig 23556 bp, 17 predicted proteins | sample 1673061 | NCBI WGS metagenome assembly OLNF01 (sample SAMEA3136751, study PRJEB25190) | human gut metagenome
GATGGGTAGTCATCTTGTTATCAGATGACGGGTGCAAAAGTAAGAAGAAAAAGCCGTGCGAGTGCAAAAATAATCGGTTTAAATCCTTGAAATCCATGGTATTAGGAATCGGTAGGAATCATTAGGAATCAATCGGAATAAAATCAAGGAATCAATCGGAATCAGAAAAACGCAAAAAGCGGCAACCACTATCCTTTTGTCGGATAATCGTTGCCGCTTTCAATAGCGTATTTTTTGTTTTCAGAAAACAACAGATGATAGTTATTCCGTTGTCATAGCTTTGTAGATTTCTTTCCCGATTTCTTTATCTTTATCCTTCCAAAGAAGGTAGTCTGGATGATTTGAAGAAACATGTTCTTTATTTCTTTTCAATGTTTTCAGTTTCTTATTCATTCCATCTGACATATTTTTTATAGCCTTATCATCGCTATACTTCAGTACCCCAATTCCAATCAAAGCACGGATAAAATCAATAGACTTCGTTCCAGAGCGAATTGCTTCTACGTCTATGGAAATAGCCATTAGCATAGCCACCTGTACATTGGCTGTCAAGTCAATCACATAAGCTGCTTTTTCAATTTGATTTCTGGATATCTTCACAACTTTATTTGGCAAAGTAAAAGAAGGCGTCATTACTTTATTGATGGCATCTCTACAGTCATCTGGGATGCATACTTCATCAGGAACTGCATTTTGCTGTTCTGAATAGGATTCCAGATTCTTTATCAACTCGTTTTGATAGAGTTGCTCTTTGAGTCTTAAAACCACAAGTTCGGTACCCATGATATCATACATTTCTCTTCTTGAAAGGTGCAGATAACGCATTTGAGGTATGATATCTTTCTTTTTCAAGTTGTGGGAATGAAAAATTCCTCTTGGTACTTTGTCTAGCCAAGCTGTAAGCCTGTTGATTTCAGATTCTATTACTTCCGTTTTAGCCAGCCCCAATGGAACTTTTAAATAGTTGTCGTCGTATCTTTTAAAAAATCCATCCTTTTCATTGGAGAAAAACTTTTTCATTCTAACCAGATGGGTCTCGTAAATCTTGTTTCTATCCTCTTCTCTATGTATATTTGCCACAAGATTCTGGATTTTATGGCAGAGATTTTCTAATTTCTTTTTAGTTGAACTTGATATTGCTGAGTGATTATTTGTGAAATCTTTCAACTTATAGAGAATTCGACTTGTATTTTTGCAATCAACATCGCAAAGTGTTAGGGGAATTTGGGCGCAGTAGTGCTCACTTAGCCTAATGAGTTCTTCTGCATCCTCATCCTTGAAATCTCTTGGTAGCAGTAAACTTGTTACTAACTCAATCTTATTTTCTTCCTCCATGAATGGCATAGAAATATCAAATGGGGATGGATCAATTTTTCTTTTGTATGGTTCGGGGGGCAACAGGCATTCCTTTGGAATGTCAACATCTGCTGTTAAAGTGATGTAGCCAACCTTGCCAATAACCTTGGCCTTTACTATTGTTGTAGAAGACTGCTCTTGGGGAAATACACGTTGTATTTCTTTGGTGTAGTTTTCTGATATATAGCCAATCTTATTGTAGTTCTGATAGTACACGGCAATAGCGTTTGAACTATAAACGTTGTCAGGTTCTCTTTTCAAGTAGACCATTGATGGAATAGGCAGTTGTGCTACAAATTTTTGGGCATTTTGGGTCTTCTCCTCGAAATTCTTTCCAGGCATTTGGTATCTGATTGCAGTAATCTCGAAATTCATTTTTATCTATATTATTAAGTTTTCTATATTATGTTTTAATATTCTCCACACAACTCGGTCTAATCCTCCTTATCCAGATAAATACTTCCAAGGAGAGGCAAATCTATCATTGGCTTCTCATCTTGTTATCATTAGTAGGAAGGGACTTAGCGTTTGCCTTTCCCTGATGCTGAAGAAATTTTTGTACTTGAAATACTTGATTCATAGCTGTTCTTTTTTTATTTTGATGCAAATTTACGATAAAAAAACAGAAACGCAAAGCAAAATCTCGCGTTTCGTGATAAATTCACGTAATTTAATATTAAAAGCTGTGTTTTTCGTTATTTTTCCTGCTTTAAAAAGCCAATTCTATGGTAAAATTAAATTTATGAATAGCTAAAGAGCTTCTTTTAATCTTGCTTATCTGCAATAAAAATGAAAATAAATCCCATTTCTTTTTGTTTTTTGCCAGTTTCTTCGTACCTTTGCAAATGGATTCGGCAGGAGCCGCTTCCAGACATTTTAGTAAAAACAAAGCATTGACTATTATTGTGGTCTTCCGGAAAAAGCGTAGGAAACTTTCTTTCTGAATATACGACCGCACCAATAATGGTTGGCTTCATCTGTGGTAAGCATAGGTGAGCCTCTCGTCAAATATGTAGAGTCGATGTTCATGCCCTATATAGGGTGTGAGCATTCTTATATTTGACGGTGGTTCAGACTTTCCTACGCTTGCCACGGAAGACCTTAAGAATCGTTCACACCCTTCTTTTGTGTCTCTTTGTGAGTAGCCTGATGATAGTTGGATGCAGCTATTAATAACTATCAGAATATGGCAGACAATATTGATGAACTACATCGAAAAATAAAAGATTTGGAGGGTGAAGTGGCTTATCTTAATGCTCAGTTGAAGCAAGATAACCGTTTTGGACTTCATTGGATAGATGTGCCTGAAGCTTTTGAAGCTGGAGGAGAAAATGCTATTCCGATTCTTGAAGAAGTACCAGAACTTTCCATCACGAAAGATGATGGAAAACCTACTCATATACTCATAGAAGGTGATAATTATCATGCTCTTACTTGCCTTAATTATACGCATCAAGGTAAGGTGGATGTAATTTATATTGATCCTCCTTATAATACGGGTAGTGATGGGTTTACGTATAAGGATAAGAGATTCCTAGATAAATATCCTGATGGTACCCAGTTGCCAAAGAATCATCCGTTACGTCATAGTTCTTGGTTGTCGTTTATGGACAAACGAATGAAACTCGCATCTTCTTTGTTGAAAGAAGATGGAGTTATCTATATCAGCATTAATGAAGAAGAATATGCTAATTTAAAGTTGCTGTGTGATAGTGTTTTTGGTTATTCTAATTATATTACCACTATCACAATAAAAGTGCGTCATGAGAATAGAATTCTCAAGGGTGATAAACCTATGCACGAAACGACAGAATTGCTTTTGATGTATAGGAAGTCAGACAAGTTTAACATAAGTAAACGTATAGTTGATAATTCTGATCCTAAAGATTATATTTATGAAATTGAGGAGTTGATAGATAATCCGGAAATAATTATGATGGGAGGTAAGAAAGTAAAAGTCTTTCATCCTGGAGAATATCGGATTGTAGAATATGAACCAAGTTTTGAACATCTTAAGAAAATAAATATTCGTGGTTCCATAAAGACGGGTAATAGTTCCGGAAGATTTCACATGAGCTACCTCGAAGAAAGAAATAATGATTTTGGGGTAATTTATAAGGTCCCTAATATGGGGGATGATGGCAGGGATGGTAGATATTTCCTCTCTAGAAGCGATAGTTCTCACGCAAACGGATTTTACTTCCAGGGAGCACCTTTACAGAGAAATGACACAAAAGAAATTCCATATCCTAATTTCTTGGATTTTGAACAAGAGTTCAATCTGGTTGGAACAGAAGGTGGCGTTCCTTTTGATGGCGGAAAGAAGCCGATTGCATTTATACAGTATTTGTTGAAAATAGCTAAAGGTAATAATAAAAATCTTGTTGTTCTAGATTTTTTTGCCGGTAGTGGGTCTACAGGGCATGCATTTTTGGATGGAGGCTATACAGGTCAGGTAATCTTAGTTCAAGCGCCAGAAAAGACTTATGAAATCAAAAAAGGCAAGAAGTTAGCCAAGAACAATTGTAAGGGCGTTTTTAATGCTGGATTCGAAACTATTACACAGATAACAAGAAAACGTATCGAAAATGCTATTGGCGGATATGTGACTGACAAAAAGATTTCGAAAGTATTATTTGAGGAAGAACTGACTCCTACATCATTAAAGAAAGTTCCTGATTATCTTGCAAGGATAAACGAAATAAAGCAGGAAAATGAAAAGTTGTATCATTCGTTTGATGTGCATGTTAAAGATGGGGTGCTTATGCTGCAAGGAGAAATCTCGAAAAAGAAAACTTGTCCGCCTCTCGGCAATTCTCTCAAGTATTATCGCACTTCTTTCGTAGGAACAAGTACGGCCAATCAGGCTACAGACCATGACAAGACAATCCTTGCCCAAAAGGCTGGATGCCTGCTGGCCTTGGCTGAGAATACGCTTTACGAAATGAAGAAAACTGATAGCTATCAGATATTCAAGGACAAAAATCATGATGTATGGACGGCAATCTATTTTAAAGAAGATTATCGCCCGAAATATTTCAACGAATTTGTTCATGAAGTAGAGCAGCTTCAGGGCGTGAAGAATGTATATATTTTCAGTTGGGGCGACGTCGGTTCTTTCGATTCCTATTTCGAATATCTTTCTGGGGTAAATCTGAAGAGCATTCCTCAGCCTATCCTCGATATTTACAAATCTTTAAATGCTTAAGAAAGTATGGAACAGATACCTTTTCAGATAGAAGCCGTTGATAAACTGGTGGCTAATATAAAGCGATTATGGGGACATGGAGATCGCCAGATTCCTGTTGTTCTGAAAGCTCCTACAGGAAGCGGTAAGACTTATATGACTCAGAAGATGATTTGCGAGATGGCAGAACAGCCAGATTGGGATAGAGAGGTGGCTTATGTATGGATTACATTCTCCGACGACCTCGCCATGCAGAGCAAGCATAAGTTTGATGTCTACTTCCCTACGAGTAAGCATGGACGATTGTTGACGATAGAAGATTTTAGCCTTGGGGCTCTGCAGAAAAACGATGTGCTTTTCATCAACTGGCAAAAACTGGTGAGCGAGAAAGCCGGAAACCGTATATACAGACGACCGGAAAATCCAGATGAGCGACATGAGAGTAGAGTATACTTCGAGGATTTTGTAGAGAATACCCATGCCAACGGCGTGGAAATAGTATTTATAATCGACGAGTGCCATCTTAATGTAACCGAAGCTGCTAATCGTGACGTGATTAGCAAACTCGACCCGAAAATCTGCATTCATGTCTCTGCTACTCCGCCTCCTGAAGTGATGGTAAAAGCTGCAGATTATGACTCGAATGTGGTAATAAAGCATGAAGATGTGGTAGCACAAGGGCTGATTAAGGAGAGCATCGTTACCCAGACGAAAGAGAATTTGGATAAATATCAAGGCGAAGATGAAGATCATGTCCTGCTGAAACTTGCTATCGAAAAGCGCAGGGAACTTAAAGCGGAGATTGAGGCCTTCGGCAAAAACGTCAATCCGCTAGTTATCATCCAGTTGCCAAATGATGATGAAACCTTGATAGAACAGGGGCAGCCTACCAAGGAAGAGATTACGAAAGAATATCTTATCTCGCAGGGGGTAAAGGCAAACAGAATTGCATCTTGGTTTACTGGTAAGGCTAAGCCTGAGGGGCTGGAACGGAATGATAGCGAATACGAATACCTTCTGTTTAAAACCGCAGCCGGTACAGGTTGGGATTGTCCCCGTGCTCAGGTTCTAGTCATGTTTCGTGATATTAAATCTGAAATTTTCAGTACTCAGACCATCGGTAGGATTCTCCGTGTTCCAATCATGCACGAAGAAGTGTCTAAGGTTTTCCGTAATGGTTATCTTTATACCAACTTCTCGCGCAAAGCTGTAACAGAGGCTGATTATGGTGGAATGGGCAACAAGCCAAAAACGCTTATCTCTTACAACAAAAAGGGGGAAGACTACATCATCGACCCGAATCTGATGACAGATATGCTGTCGCGTGTAGATTATGGAGATTTGGGTAAATCGGGTGAATTCCAACAATGTCTGTTTGATACATTCAATCGCTATTTCGGCATTACTGATGAGGATGTGTTTGATGATGTTGTAAAAAGGAAACTAGAAACTAAAGGACTCTACTTGAAGGGAAATTTAGCGCATGAGATAGTTTCAGATGCTCAATTCTATGATTACGAAAATATTGGAATCAACCTCAAGGAAGCTAAAGGGGTAGAGCGCGAGTGGAGTAGGAGTGATGTGCAGAAACTCTTTACTTTCACTTTGGTGGAAATCCTGCGTTCGCAATCAGATAATGATTGCAAGGTGGGAAACATCGTGCGTTCTGTTCCAACTTTGAAAAGTGCCATACGCTTGTGGTTCAAGTATTATGCTCTGAAGAATGAAGACGAAGACAAATGGTATCGTATTTTCTTGCATGATGCATTAAACGGTTCAGCTTCAAGTATATTCAGACGCCTTATCACGGAAACGCTTAAGGCATACCATCCTTTGCTCGAAGAACAATTACGTAAGCGCAGAGAGGAAAACCGAAAGCGGCAGAGTGTTCCTTTTGTCTTGAAGAAGATGTATTCTTATACAGAAGAACATGATGAGTTGACGGAGCAGAAATGCCTGTTGCATCCTTTCTTCTTGGGCCAAAACTATATTGGCAGAAAAACGGAAGAGAGCTTTTACAAGTATCTTGAGGGTCAGGATGGTATAGAATGGTGGTTTAAGAATGGAGATAGTGGTAAGGATTGGCTTGCCATTCGTTATTTCAGCGAAGAACGCAACGAAGAAGCACTTTTCTATCCCGACTGGATTTTCAAAAAGAAGGATGGTACTATCGGCATCTTTGACACCAAAGGAGGTCAGACGGCTGCATCTAAAGACACGAAAAACAAGGCTGAGGCTTTGCAGAAGCGTCTTTCTATGTTGAACAACTTGGCTGAAGGCAGAATAAATTACGTTGGCGGTATTGTAATAGCTGCTAATGGTACATGGTATTATAATGATAATGAGGAATATGCCTATCAGCCTGGTAGTACAGATGGTTGGAAAATGATGCAGGATATGTTTGATGTGCTTATGGATGGGGACAGCTTGAATACAGCAATTCTTCATAGCATCTCTCCTTCCGACCGCTTCACCCGTTTCCTCCCTCTGTATTCCATCCAAGCTGCCTGTGGTTACTTCGATAAATATGAGGAGCCGGAGACGGAAGGATGGGTGGATGTATCTTCATTACCTTTCACTCCGAACAGGGAAATGTTCGTGGTTCACGCCAAGGGCAACTCTATGCTGCCGAAAATTAAGGATGGAGACTTGTGCGTGTTTGAGCGTTACCATGGAGGTTCGAGGGAAGGAGAAATCGTACTCTCGCAAGTAAATGAATATTACGAGGAATATGGCGGAAAATATACCATCAAAAAGTTTCATAGCGAGAAAACTGCAAACGAGGACGGGATAGAAGTTCATTCTAAGATAGAACTCCAACCCCTCAACAAGGATGGCTTCAAGACCATAGAAGTTCCAGAAGATAATGAAGCAAATATTGCCGTTATCGGCATCTTGAAATACATTATCTGCTAAAGATAAAAGGGCAAAGGCATTACCTATCATCAGGTAAATACTTTTGCCCTTTCTCTTTATTCTACCTCCTCGCACATCGCCATCTCTGCGCCACGATAAATAACAACGAGCTGATGAAGCTTCGTTCTCTTTACTGATTTGTGCACGATGTCGCTATTGGCGTAGCGCCTTATCTGGGCTGAGGCTTCCTCGAAGAGATGGTTCAGCTGCTCATCGCTGGTGCCCGGCTTGCAATATTTCAATTCCACGATGTAGGAATCTTCTATGTCCTTATAGATGTCGCAGAGGGGCAGCAGGAAGATGTCGGCATAACCGCCATCGTTGTCAAGTTCAGAAATAGGACGGTAGAACTTGCATTGGCTCGTCATCGCCAGAGTGAAACCATGAACGTAGGCTTCGCCTTTCTGCTTGTCGCGCTGGGAGGAGAAGCGCTTCAGACAATCGGCTATGTAGGCAAAGTAGGGCTTGAATGCACCTTCGTAAGCCAACTTGCTCTCCAGCTGGGTCTTGTCGTATTGCTCAAAGGTGAGGTCGTTCTCCTTGTAGGTATCCAGCAGATAGGTGTACATCTGGTCGCGCACCACCTCGTTGGGAACCACAAAGCGGGTATTGCCTTGGTAGGTGCCGTCTATCGTTACCATGCCGAAATAGAAGAGCAGACTCAGGAAATTATCTGGGTCGTTGATGCGCTCGGCAGGGAAATTCTCCATCAGGGTTCCCGTGGTGAATCCCCTGGTCACGATATCCTGTATGATGCTGGCATCGTGGGCAAACTCCTTGTCATGGCGGATGAGCATGCGAATCTTGTCGTAGTCGATGCGGATGTTGGTTTCCACCAGTTTCTTCGGAATATCATAATCGTTGCGGATGTAATTATCTACAAAGTAGAGTACCATCACGGAGTTGTACATGGTTGTGTTGCCGTACTTTTCTTCTGAGAAGCAATAATTATCATACCATGGCTTCATCACTTCTATCAGCTCATCCACGCTATGGCGGAATGGCAGCACGCTGGCGTAATAAGCCAGCATCTGGCGCACTTCCTCCTCGGTGAATCCCACCATTTCGTTGAACTCCGGAGACAGGGAATAGTTGGTACCGATGTTGAAACCGCTGGTCAGATCGTCCATTGTTACGGGACTTACTCCTGTAACGAAAACTCTGCCCAGTGAATCTCCTGCGGCTCCCTTGATTGTGTCGAAGAAATGTCGTAGATACCCCTCGCCGTGAGTCTGTTCGCGATATCGGGTTTCATGTTCCTTGTGGGTAAGAATCTGATTGGTAAAGTGGTCGTATTCGTCGATGAAGAGATAAATCTTCAAGCCTGCTTCAGTACATTTGTCGCATAGAAATCCCAATTGGGCAACGGCATCTTCCTTTTGGTTCATCTCTTCCTTTGTGTGCGGTGGCAAAAGGTGGGCGTATCTGCTGCAGAAGGTATTGAACTTGTTGCTGCAATGGGCATCAAGTCCTTTTTTATAATTATCCAATCCTGCTGAAATCATGGCAAAATTCAGGTGAAGGATGAGATAGCTGTTGCGTTCAGGGGTAGGATTCTCTCCGATGTAAAGCTTGCCGAAGAGGCTTTCAAACTTATCCTTCTTGTTGATGTCGTAATAGTTTTCGAGCATGGAGAGGGTAAGGCTCTTGCCGAAACGGCGAGGGCGAATGAAGAAGAAATACATGTTAGATTCTTCTATTTTCTCTATGAATGGGGTCTTGTCAACATAGTAACAATCTCTTTCCATTACATCCTCAAAGTTCTGCATTCCGTAAGGGATGCGCTTGCGATAGATTCGCTTTTGTCTTTCTATTTTTGCCATAATCGAAACCAACTTTTTGTTTTTATGCCGCAAAGTTAAGATTATTATTTGGAATAAGCAAAGTTTTCGGGGCTTTTTCTTGGTGGTTTATCAGAAAATGAGTAGTTTTGCGGGCGTGAATCAAATAGATAACGAATAAAATAATGAATAAGACAACGACTCAAATTACGATGCTCGGAACGGGAAATGCTACGGTTTCCCAGATTTATAACACCTGTTTTGTGCTACAGACTCCCAGCACCCTAATGCTGGCGGAGGAACTGGGCGTGAAGAATCTTATCCTGTATCATACGGAGGAGAAAACGCTCGCTAATCGTAAAGAAAATTATACCCGTGAAGCTGCCGAGAACTTCAAGGGTAGAATCTTCGTTCCGGATGATTTGGAGGTGATAGAACTGTAGTTATTTATATCCCACAGATTTCACAGATTTACACAGATTTTTGACCTGTACGGTCGGGGATTTCGCAGATTTTTTTGTTTGGATATTTGGGGAATTTTCCTCCCGATTATGGCAAGAATGAATCTGTGTAAATCTGTGGTATCTGTGGGACTTTTGAAGTGGCTCACTTTTTCAGTCTTTTTTAATACGCTTCTCCCTGCTCTATTTCTTCCTGCGTAATGCGCTTGCGGTCGATGGCGCGCCAGGCAAAGACGATGTAGGCGAGCACGAACGGGATGAGGAGGGAAACTATCGCCATGGTGCGGAGCGTGAACTCGCTGCTGCAACTGTTGGCGAGAGTGAGCGAACTCTGAAGGTCGATGTTGGATGGATAGTAGGCGGTATTGTTCCAGCCGGCTATCAGCAGCAGAACCAGCACGGTAAGCACGGTTCCGATGCCCGTAAACCAGATTCCCTTTCTATACTGCACGCTCCTCGATGACTTGAAAATGCCGAAAAGAACGAGTACTACACCTATTAGTAATATTACAAGCAAGATTGGCATCTCCAGAAGATTGTGAAGATACTTCATGCTCTCAATCGTAATGCCGGAAGAAGAAGTGCTGAATCCGTCCTTTACCAGCAATCTGATGAGGAATGGCAGGAAGAACAATAGGAAGAGCAGGGCATTCCATGGCAACTGGCGGGTGCAGCGCTCCTGAATCTGCTTGTGTTCGATGTTGTTCTTGATGTAGAGCATGCCCAGAATACGGGCTAGCATCAGTACGGCAAGTCCCAGCACCACGTTCCATGGGTCGAACAGGGCATCGAGACCATGACTGGCGTTTGCCCAGCGGCTGATGACGGGTTGCAGACTGTTGGTAATATTGCCCTTGTCTATCAGAAAATTGCTGCCGTTGAAGAAGGTGGCTACGGCGCCGCCAAGGAGCAGAGGACCTACGATGCCGTTGATAATGAGGCAGATCTGAAAGGTCTTCGGTCCAAGAAAATTACCTATCTTGTTCTGGAATTCATAGCTCACGGCTTGAATCACAAACGAGAACAGGATGATCATCCACAGCCAGTAGGCTCCGCCGAAACTGGTGCTGTAGAACAATGGGAACGAGGCGAAGAAGGCTCCGCCGAAGGTGACGAGCGTGGTGAAGGTAAACTCCCATTTTCGTCCCGTAGAGTTGATGATGAGGCGACGCTCTTCTTCCGTTTTTCCCAAACAGAATATCAAGGTGTTGGCTCCCTGTACAAACATGAGAAACACCAGCAGGGCTCCTAATAATGATACGAGGAACCACCAGTATGATTGCAAAAATTCGTATGTCATAATACTTTCGGGTTTTGTTGTTTACTGAAAAACTATCCTATGATTCTTTTCGAAATCTTTCTGAAAAAACATTGATTATCAGAGAGATTAATCATATTTCGGTCCTTTCTTAATCTGCTTCACCAGGATGCTGATTTCCACGGCAAGCATGGTGGTGAAGAGTGCCAGGAAGATGAAGAAGGTGGTGGCCACGCTGCCTGCCTCGATGTCGGAGATGGCGGCACTTACTGGCAGCAGGTCTTGGATGGTCCAAGGCTGGCGACCGATTTCTGCTACTATCCAGCCCGATTCTGAGGCGATGTAAGCCAGCGGAATCATGATGATGGCGGAAATGAGGAACCATCGGTATTGGGCGATTTCCTTCTTATAGACCAGGAATAGGCTGAGGGCGAAGAAGAGGATGAGCAGGCAGCCTACTCCCACCATCAGGCGGAAGGCGTAGAAGCAGATCGGGATGCTCGGTACCAGTTCTTTGGCGTCCTTGATGTAACCATATCCGAAGTATTTCATGTTCTCCTTTAAGATAGGGAGCTGGTCTTTCGCCTGGGTTGCGCGATAGGTTTTCAGGGCAACAATCGCCTTCTTGCCCCGCGCTATCTTTTCCTGTACGGATGGTTCCCGGGTGCCATCCTCGTGGGTGTAACCCTTGATAATATCGTTCACGCCAGGCACGTAGCCATCGGCTGTGCGGGTAGCTAAGAACGAGAGCATGTTGGGGATGGCGATGCGCATGGCTGGCTCCTGCTCGTTTTCGTAATCGGGCTGCTGGAAGGGGTGAACGGCTGCTATCGCCGTGAGGCTTTCGCCGTTTCCACCATTATATAATGCTTCCATCGCAGCCAGTTTCATCGGCTGCACTTGTGCCACCCGATAGGCGGAATTGTCGCCGGTCATCGCAGCCAGCAGGGTGGCGATGAGTCCTACTCCGGCACCCATCTTGATGCTCGCCTTCGCCAGCTGGTTTTCTCTCTTTTTCAGTAGATACCAGCAACTTACGGCTACCACGAAGGTGGCGCCGATGATCCAGGAGGAAGTAACGGTATGGGTGAACTTGTTGATGGCGAATGGCGAGAGTGCCACATCCATAAACGAAGTCATCTCGAAGCGCATGGTGTCGGGATTAAATTCCTGACCTACAGGATATTGCATCCAGGCGTTGGCTACGAGAATCCACCAGGCAGAAATGGTGGCGCCAAGTCCCGTGAGCCAGGTGGAGGCAAGGTGGAAGCCCCGGCTCACCTTATCCCAGCCGAAGAACATTACGGCTACGAAGGTACTCTCCATGAAGAATGCCAGGATGCCTTCGATGGCTAGGGGAGCGCCGAATACGTCACCCACGAACCAGGAGTAATTGCTCCAGTTGGTGCCGAATTCAAACTCCAGGATGATGCCTGTGGCAACGCCCATGGCGAAGTTGACGCCAAAGAGTTTTTGCCAGAAACGGGTTACGTGCTTCCAGAACGGCTTGTTGGTGCGGTAGTAGCATGTTTCGGCGATGCCCATGATAACTGCCAGTCCCAGGGTGAGCGGCACGAACAGCCAATGGTAGATGGCCGTGAGTGCGAATTGCGCCCTCGACCAGTCGATGGTGGCTGATGTAATGTCTAACAATAGATTTGTCATCATAGTTGAATGGTTTTAGAATTGTTATTATATAATGTTTTTGTATTTCTTTCGATGTGAAGGTTGCGGGGATTCTGAGTCTTATCTGCTCAGAATTTCCTTGGAAACGAAGCCAGCCTTGTCTCCGTTCTTGGCATTCGTATTGATAAAATCTGGAAAGAAAAAGAGCTTGAGCACCAGGAAGATGATAGCAAGCTTGATAAGGATGATGGTCCAGAGCGTCTTGCCCAGGGTCATCTTCCTGAAACCATCGTAATAGAGATGGAAAATCCGGGACAGCAGTCCTTGTTTCATCGGTTTTACATCCGTTTTCATCAGGTTTTTATCCTTTTTCTTCAGCATAAGCACTCCTTCTTAAAAAAATCTGCTGCAAATCTACAATAAAATTATGTAACTACCAAATATTTTCTTGAAAAAGTTACAAAAAGTTTGTCTTTAGGTATCCCATAAGGGAGTTATTTTAAAGTTTTTCTTTTTTTTTTATGGAATAAGTCTTGCCGTTTCTTCAGAATTCATTATCTTTGCAGAAAAAATGCTGCACTCGGCAATTTGAAAGCAAGCTTTCATTGCGCTCGTTTGCAATTTCTTTGTCCCCTAAAACATAGAAACATTTTAATCAGAAATAATCAGAAGAAATAATGAATATAGAATCAGTTAGAGAGTATTGCCTCTCGCTTCCCCTCGTAACCGAGGCTTTTCCTTTTGATGAGCGGACCTTGGTATTTTGCATTTTGGGCAAGATCTTTGCCTGTGTTGACCTGGAGCGCCCCGAGTGGGTTACGATGAAATGTAATGCCGATTACGCCCTCGAACTCCGGGAAGTGTATCCCGAAATAGAAGGCGCATGGCATTGGAATAAGAAATATTGGAATCAGGTAAACCTTTATGGCACGCTGGAAGATGATTTCATCCAGGCCCTGATTCGCCACAGTTATTCCGAAGTAGTGAAGAAGCTCAAGAAACAGGAAAAGCTTGAGCATCCTGAAATCATGGAGGTGGTGGAGTAGTTTCTACCACTCCACCTTATCGTTGAGAATCACGCCGTCGGTTGCATCTTCGGCTGTAAAGGTTTCGGCCTTATACTGCACGCAGAGCATCACGAGTGGTTCTGTACCGTTGTTGCGAACAGAGCGCTTGCCGGCTGGTGCTACTCTCACCACGCTTCCCTCCTGAATAGGGAATACCTTGCCATCCACCTGGAACTCGCCCTTGCCGCTGAGGAAGAAATACAGTTCCTCATGGTTCTTGTGGGTGTGGAGGAATCCTGTCTCTGTGCCAGGAGCAAAGCTTTGGAATGAGAACTCACCACCAGTAGCGTTCACGCTCTGACCTCCGAATACCTTTCCGGGAATCTTAATCTCAGGACCCATCTCTAAGGTGTAATCCTTGATTTCATTCATCTTGCCAAAATCTGTGGCTGTGAAGTTTTCAGCCTTTGCAATAATCTTTGTTTCTTTCATCTTGTCTGTTATATTTAAATGTTTATATTTCTCTTTTTCTTTTTTCTTTCACTTTATGTTATTTCTTTTTGTGAATTTGTGAATACTTCTCCTTTCAGTTTTCATTTCTGAATTGCGCTGCAAAGATACTGCAAAAAAACGGTTCCTGCAAGAGGGCACTTGGGGGTAAGATGGTTACTGGGAGGTAACTATTGCGTGGGAATGGGAGAAAGAAAAATGAAGCGTTAACTTAGATTAACTTGGTATGTTTGGTATCTTTTCGGATATTAGTTACTTTTGTAGCCTATTGCAGAATATTGTAGAGTTTTGCAGAACATTATAGATTATTGTAGAATATAAAGAAGATAGATTATGGGAAGAATAATAAAAGAAATGGTAGTACAGGACTGTCCTATCCGTAACGTTCTGGCGCGCGTTTGCGACAAGTGGTCGCTACTGGTAATCTACACCCTGAAATATCATCAGGATGGCCCCATCCGGTTTAATGCCCTGCGTAAGCTGATTCCGGATATTTCGCAGAAAATGCTTACCAGCACGTTAAAATCGTTGGAGGCTGATGGCTACGTTACCCGCAAGGCTTATGCCGAAGTGCCGCCAAGAGTGGAGTATTCTCTCACACCCCGTGCTGAAACCCTTATTCCTATTATGGATCATCTGATAGAATGGGCGCTGGATAACATGGCTGTGATTCTGAAGGATAGGGATAAGGCAGCAGGCTGATTTCCAAGATGAGATTTCCTGAAGAATATTCCAAGATGAGATTTCCGGAAAATCATTCATTTTTTCTGTAGTTGGGGTAATGCGTGTTTTCGGAAATCTTCGTATCTTTGCACCCAGAAATCATAATTAAAACTATAAGAAAATGTATATTGAGAAAATAAAGTCACCAGCCGACTTGAAGAAGCTGGATTTGAAGGAACTGCAGGTGGTGGCTGATGAAACCAGACAGGCTGTGCTGAACCGTGTAAGCAAACATGGTGGTCATGTGGGACCAAACCTCGGATTCGTGGAGGCTACCGTGGCGCTTCACTACGTTTTTGATGCGCCAAAGGATAAGCTCGTGTTTGACGTAAGCCACCAATGTTATCCGCATAAGGTACTCACCGGACGAGCTGCGGGATTCCTCGGCGATGTGGACGACATGAATGCCATTTCGGGCTATTCTTCTCCTGCCGAATGTCCGGAGTATGATAACTTTGAGGTGGGGCATACTTCCACTTCCGTGAGTCTTGCCACCGGTTTGCAGAAGGCGCGCGACGTCAAGGGAACCGATGAGAACATCATCGCCATTATCGGCGACGGCTCCCTTTCTGGCGGCGAGGCTTTCGAGGGACTGGATGAGGCTTCGGAACTCGGCACGGGCATCATCATCGTGGTGAACGACAACGAAATGTCTATCGCCGAAAATCATGGCGGAATCTACAAGAACTTGCGTGCCTTGCGCCAGAGCAACGGCACCTGTGAGCACAACTGGTTCAAGGCGTGGGGCTTTGAATACAAGTACCTGGAAGAGGGTAACGACATCGAAAAACTCATCCAGGTTTTCGAGAGCGTGAAGGATACGGATAAGCCTACCGTGGTTCACATTCACACAGAAAAAGGTCATGGATTTGCGCCAGCCATAGCCAACAAGGAGGCATGGCATTGGGGAATGCCTTTCAATCTGGAAGACGGTTCGCGACCAAGAAGGAATGCCGATGGAACCCTCCCGGCGGTTGCTCCAACAGAGGATTACGGTACTCTATTCTCTGACTGGATGCTCAGCGAGATGAAGCAGGATAAGACCCTCATCGCCGTAACCGCCGGTACTCCTACCGCAGGCGGCTTTACTGCCGATAAGCGCCAACTGGCTGGCAAGCAGCACATCGATATGGGAATCGCCGAAGAGCAAGCGGTAGCGATGATTTCGGGAATGGCGAAGGGCGGATTGCATCCGGTTTGGACCGTTTACAGCACCTTCATCCAACGTACCTACGACCAGATTGCGCAAGACCTCTGCATCAATTCCAACCCAGCCGTAATCAACGTGGTAGGAGGCGGAGTGAATTCGATGAACGACATCACCCACATCTGCCTTTTCGATATTCCGATGCTCTGCAGCATTCCGGGGCTCATCTATCTGGCTCCAACCACCTGCGAGGAGTATTTCGCCATGCTCCGCTGGAGCATTCTGCAGGATAAGAAACCTGTCGCCATCCGCGTGCCAAGTAATGGCGTGGTTCATACGTCAGAAGCCGTTGATGCTGAGTATGGTTACGAGGCAAAGTACAAGGTGATGCACCAGGGCGAGAAGGTGGCAGTCATCGCCGCCGGTTCGTTCTATCAGAAGGGCGAGAATGTAGTCCGCCTGTTGGCTGATAAGGGCATCGATGCTACGCTCATCAATCCCCGTTATCTGAACGAGGTGGATGCCGAAGTGCTGGATAGCCTGAAGGCAAACCATCAGTTGGTGGTAACCCTGGAGGATGGTTCGAAGGATGGCGGATTCGGAGAGCGTATCGCCTCTTACTATGGCACTTCAGAAATGAAGGTGATGGTGGGCGGTATCAGGAAGGGTCTCTACGATAGATATGATGTGCAGCAGTTGCTTTCGGATAATCGCCTGCTCGATGAGCAGATTGTGGAAGACGTTTTATTAATGATTAGTGATTAGTTATTAATGATTAGTTAGACGGCATAGTTAGTTTTTATTTAACGAGAAATCCAAGCCGGAGAATCATCTCTAGCTTGGATTTCTTCTGTTTTATCATCGAATGTTTGTCTTAATCTCAGTCTTAAATCTTAGTCATCATCCCAGTCATTATCTCAATCATCATCATCGTCGTCATCGTCATCATCATCCCAATCTCTATCGTGCTTCCACTTCTTCTTGTCGTGTTTCCACTTCTTGTCGTGCTTGTGATGCTTGCCCGGCTTTCCTGGTCCATAAGTTACATGGGTTCCGCCTGGCCATCCTGGTCTTCCGTAGCTGCACTCAGGGCGAGGGCGGCGCTTGTCGTGTCCCCAGTTATGCTTTGGATACTTGGTGTAAATATGGTGAACATACACATGATTCTGCCAGCCGATAGGGCGATAGAAATAGTATGAGTTCTTGAATCTCTTCCATTGTCTGGCGGTCATCATGCGCTTGAGCTGCTTGTTGCGGTAATGCCAGCCGTAGGCATCAATGTCGCGATAGCTGCGGATGCCATTGAGATAATTGAGATTGATGTTCAGGATGCTGTTGCGCTGAACGCTGCTCAATCCCAGTTCCATCACCATCTTATCTGTGATAAAACGGGCTTCTGCCTGAATATTTGTCAGTCTCTGAGCATTCATAGATGTAATCATCATCCATACTGCTACCAATGTCATAATCATTCTTTTCATAACTATCTTCTCTTTAAAGGGTTATTACTGCATTTATTTTAATTGAAGAGGCTACTTGGTGCCGCTATCAACTTTTTGATGGTGCAAAGATAGGGAGAATAGCTGAAAAAAGCAAAGGGAAAACCATAATCTGATGTATGATTTTCCCTAAAAGAATCGGGGAAACTCCTGTAACAAAATTGTAGTATCTTTTATCTGCTAATTAAAATCCTTGTAACCTTTTTGACACAAAATACCCCTACCTTTGCACCCGAAATTTAACAGGTATTACCTCGAAAGGGGAAATCTTTAATAAAAGTATTATAGTCAGATAAAGAAAAAATGGAAAAGAAAGTTTCGGGTAAGCATGGCAGCATGAATGGCTTTGCTATGATGAAAGGTAGAGTAGCAACTGTAGTTTTGGCTTCGGCTTTATTGTTGGGTGGAGGCTTGACTGCACAGGCTCAAAAAGCAGCATTAACCACCTGTTCTCAGAGTGCAGCAACCGCTATTCCGCAGAATCCTAACTGGAAGGCGAATGCTGCCGAATGGCAGAAACTGAAGGGCGAAATCACCCTCTACATGACCAATGATATGGGCCGCAACGGCTACTACGACCAGAAGCCTATCGCCGAACTGATGGGCGAGATGGCTGGCACGGTAGATCCTGAATGCGTACTTGCCGTAGGCGACATCCACCATTTCAATGGCGTGGCTTCTACACAGGACCCTCTGTGGCTTACCAATTACGAATATGTTTATTCTCATCCCGACCTGATGCTCGACTGGTTCCCGGTTTGTGGCAACCATGAGTATCGTGGTAATACTCAGGCTTTTATGGACTACGGCAAGGTGAGCCGCCGCTGGATGATGTCAGCCAAATATTACACCAAGGTGTTTGACCACAAGGGAACTACCATCCGTGTCATCTTCCTCGACACCACACCTCTTATCGATTCTTATCGCAAGAATTCAGAAATCTATCCTGATGCCTGCAAGCAGGATGCTGAGGCTCAGCTTTCATGGCTCGACGAAACCCTGAAGAATGCCAAGGAAGACTGGGTCATCGTGGTAGGCCATCATCCTATCTACGCCTACACCACGAAGAAGGAGAGTGAGCGCCTCGACATGCAGAAGCGCCTTCTGCCTATCCTCCATAAATATAATAATGTGGCGATTTATGCCTGCGGCCACATCCACAACTTCCAGCATATCCAGAAGAAGGGCGACAACATCGACTACGTAGTCAATTCCTCTTCATCTCTGGCTCGTCCTGTGAAGCCTATCGATGGCACCGTGTTCTGCAGTCCAGCAGATGGTTTCTCTGTATTTACAGTAGATAAGAAGCAGCTGAGAATGTCGATGATCGACAAGAATGGAAAAATCATCCACACGGTTTTAAAGGTAAAAAAGTAAAAAGGTAAAAAGGTAAAAGAAGCTTTTTTGCGAAAAGAAACGAATGAAGATTTCAATAGCGATATAGATGAAAAGAATTTTACTGAGTGCGGCGCTTCTTGTCGCAGCGACTACCACCATCCAGGCACATACGCTGGATGGTATAGTCAAGGATAACAAAACGGGCGAACCCCTCATTGGAACCGTAATCCGAGTAAAGGAGCTGCCCAACGTGAGTACCACCACCGGACTTGATGGTACTTTCACCCTGCATGAATTGCCTGATAAGGGCAAGGTGACCATCATCGTTTCCTACATGTCTTACAAGACCAGGGAGATGGTAGTGGATGTGGCAAAGAAAGACAAGGTGGATATTCCGATGGATGAAGACTTGAAGCAGTTGGGCGAAGTGGTGGTTACCGGTCATCGTGAATACCGTAGCGACCGAAGTGCCATAGAAACCGTGAAGAATGCCGGCAACGTGCTCAACGTGATGAGCCAGCAGAGCATCCAGCTTTCGCCTGATGTCAACGTGGCGAGCGTTCTGCAGCGAGTATCGGGTGTAACCATGGAGCGTGATGCATCGGGCGAGGCTTCCTACGCCATCCTCCGAGGCATGGACAAGCGCTACAACTACACCCTGGTGAACGGCGTAAAGATTCCTAGTCCGGATGATAAAAACCGTTACATCCCTTTGAATATCTTCCCTTCAGATCTGATGGACCGCCTCGTGGTTTCCAAGTCTCTTACTGCTGATATGGAAGGCGATGCTGCCGGCGGCGTGGTTGATATGGTGATGAAGGATGCCCCATCCCGCTTCCAGATTCAGGCAAATGCAGCCATCGGAGCAAGTGATTATTTTTGGAAGGATGGCAGAGATTATCTTACCAGCAATCGCTCTGATTATACAAAGAAATCTCCTTACGAGGCTTTCGGCTCTGAATATAAGGCACAGATGAGCGATTTCAAAAACGGTCCTGTTCAGTTGAAGAGCCATTCTCTTCCTGCTCCTAACTTCATAGGAGGTCTGAGCATCGGCAACCGCTTCTGGAACGACCGCCTGGGCGTGATGCTTGCCGGAAGCGTGCAGAATGTTTTCCGTGGCACAGAGCGCACCTACAATTCCGTAAAGATGGCTTCGGGCGAGCAGGCCATGTACATTTCCAATCTGCAGCATCGCTACTACAGCATCCACGACCTTACCACGGGTGCTCATGCCAAGATAGATTTAACCCTGCCTGGTCATAAACTGGAATGGTACAACATGTATGTGCACACCAATTCCAAGGGCATCAGATACAACAATAGCGTCAATACCGAATACATCGGAGCCGACAGCTACACCCAGGACGATGAGGTGCGCTCTCTCTCAACCACCCAGAGCATCTTCGCCACCAACCTGAAGGGTACGCATCATCTTACCAAGGATTTTACTGTAGATTGGTCGGGCGTGTTCTCGCAGGCTAAGGAGGAAGATCCGGATAGAACTTACGTTACCCTGACGAATACCGTGAGCAGAAAAGCCGAGAATGGCGGCGATGCCGTTTCGGGTTCCATCTGGGAAGGCGACAAGAGCATCACCAAGACCCTGCCTAAGAGTGCCGAACGCCGGTTCCAGCACAATAAGGATACCGACTGGGCGGGTTACATCAACCTCTCTTACGATACCCATTTCGCCAACTCTGTGGAGGCTCTCTGGAAGGCGGGCGCACAGTATCGCAGAAAGGAGCGCAGCAACAGATATTATTCTTACATCTTCAATCCTGCCGACATCTCGCAGCGATTGGATGGCAGCGGAATAGACCAGTTTGCTCACATCGATTGGGTTTGCAAGACTCCTTATTCTCAGGCTTCGCAGCTCAACTACGATTCCAAGGAGCACATCGGCGGAGCCTACGCCATGGTAACCATGAAGAGCGAGGTGGGCGAACTGAATGCCGGTTTCCGTGCCGAGCACACCAACCAGATTTACACCATGCTCCAGCACTTCCGCAATATGGGACAGGTGGGCGAGCAGAGCTACTGGGATTATCTGCCATCGGCATCCATTAAGTGGACACCAACCAAGAAGATGAACGTGCGTCTCTCTTACTATCGCTCCATCAACCGTCCGGGCTTCTACGAGATAGTACCTTATCAGATTCAGGGCGAGGAGTATCAGGAAAAAGGTAATCCAAACCTGAAGCGTGCCCGCATCGACAACATCGACCTGCGCTGGGAGTGGTTCCCAAGCAAGACCGAACAGATTCTTGCCGGCGTATTCTATAAGTATCTGAAAGACCCTATAGAACAGGTGTTCGTAACATCGGATGGCAAGATTGGAGCCGGAACCGATGCCTATTACATGCCTGATAACCTGGGTAATGCCAAGAACATGGGCTTCGAAATCGATGTGATCAAGTACATCCGCCACTTCGGAGTAAAGGCGAATTATACTTACACCCATTCTGAAATCACCACTTCGAAGCGTGAGTACCAGGAGGGTAGTGCCGAGTATAAGACGGGTGTAACCCAGACCCGTCCGCTGGTTAACCAGGCTCCTCATACCGCCAACATCTCCTTATTATATAAGGATACGGAGCATGGCTGGAATGCGCAGCTGGCCTCTTCCTTCACGGGCACCAAGCTCGCCCTGGTTTCTCCCTTCAAGGATGCCGACCAGTGGGATAAGGCGATGTTCGGTCTCGACCTGAGTGCCGAGAAGCAATTCAAGAACGGCATCTCCATCTTCTTCAAGGCAAACAATCTGCTCGATGCCAAGCGTGAGAGATACTTGAAGACCGTGAACAAGAGCAACCTGGAGTATGAGGGCCAGAAGAGCGATAAAACCATCGTGGGAACTTATCAGTATGGCAGAACCTTCCTGCTGGGAGTAAGATACAAACTTTAAAAGGTAAAAAGAGCCTTCCCCCCTTTGCGCCCCCGTTCCCAGCGATTCCATCGCTGGTCCCCAAGTCTTTATATTAAAGTTAAAAAAGAAAAAAGGTAAGAAATGAAAAAGATAAGTACTTTTACTGCTTTGCTGTTGATGGCAGCAGCTGCAATGTTCTCCACATCTTGCGAGAACGATAATATCAATCCATACGATTACGTGAATAATGGCGGTAATGGAAGTGATGGCAATGAGAACCAGGGTTCTAAGGATATCATCACAACGAAGGTGGCAGAATATCCCGTAGGTTCTGTGGTTTGGACCAAGGATACTACCCTCAGCGAGAGCGTGGAGATTCCTGTAGGAACATCGCTCTACATCGAGCCGGGCGTAACTGTTACCTGCAAATCAGAGGTTCAGGTACCGGTAGAAATCGTGGTATTGGGCAATCTCTATTGTCTGGGAACCGCCGAGAAGCCAGTTACCATCACTTCTGATACCAGGAAGCCTGCCGATTGGGGCGGCATCATCTGCGGCTACAATTCAGAAGAGGTGGTGCTCAACCACGTAGATGTGGCCTATGCCGGTGCTACTCCTACCGAGAGTTCAGCTTCTTTCCAGAACAAACTTTTCAAGACCACCATCGATGGCGGTGTGCCAGCCTTTCACTTCTGTAATGTAAACGGCAAGTTTGTGATGACCAACAGTTTCTTCCATGACAACTACAACGACCAGACTTACTTTACCGGTGGTAACGGCGTGATTATCAACAATATCTTTGCCGATAGCGGAAATGCAGCCGATGGTGGTGAGGCCATCAACGTAAAGGCAGGTTGCAAGATTGATGTAGCCAACAACATCATCTACAACGCCTGCACCAACGCCTTCAAACTTTCGAATGCCGGCAATAGCGAGGTAATCCCTCTCTCTGAGATGACCGTCTATAACAACACCATCGTCAATTGCGGTTGGCGCCGTTCCAAGAACAAAAAGGGTGGTTCTGTCTGGGTAGAGAAGGCAGCGAAGCCAGTCTTCGTGAACAACCTCATCTACGATTCCCGTTTCGGACTGAAGCAGCCAAAGAAGGATGGTGCTGATATGGAGCACAGTCGTCTTACACCAAACTACTACTTTGCATCTACAGAAATAGGCGTAGCGCAGATGGCGAAGGATGCAGAGCTCGGCATCTGGTTTGATACCGATATCAAGAGCAGCGTGGCTGGTCAGCTCAACCCTCTCTTCAAGAGTTTCAAGCAGAGCGAGAAGATGAACATCAATTGCGAAATTGATGATGTAGCCCAGGGTGCTCCATTGGCATTCGACAAGAGTTGGAATTTCGATTATCAGGCAGGCAGTCCTGCTCTCTCAGGAGGTGTAACCGATTTTGCCCGCCTCTTCCCACAAGGTCTGCCATTCTTCGGCATGAAGCAGGTGAATTTCCTGGATAAGAATAACGACCAGAACTATTACTTCGCCGCCCCATTGCCAAGCGCAAGATTCGGAGCGAGATTGTAAAAGGCGATTATAATATCATAGCGCGATTAAATAAAAGAGGATGCGTGCAGGCGGCAGAGATGTAGCTTGCACGCTTTTCTTGTACAATCGGTTTAGTTCGAGATAGAAACAACGTCTTTTCTTCATCTCTCTTATCTCCTTTCTTCCTTCTTCCTGTATTAATAATGTGGTAATCCTAGGAAAAGTCTTGGTTGATTATAGGATAAAATGTTCTTTAACCCTATTGAAATCTCCGTTCATAGACGTTGAACGGCGGTTCAGCGTCTTTGAACGGCGGTTCAACGTCTTTGAACGGACATTCAACGTCTATGAACGGAGATTTTATCTAAGTATAAATGTTTC
>OLNF01001119.1_pt1 | contig 23395 bp, 18 predicted proteins | sample 1673061 | NCBI WGS metagenome assembly OLNF01 (sample SAMEA3136751, study PRJEB25190) | human gut metagenome
TCCATTGATTTCATCTGCGCTGGCAGAGAAGGCGGTTTTCCGAATCAGCTTTCGAACGGATTCTTTATTCAGTGTGATGCTCTTCTGCGGTTCCTTCATCTGAACTTTCGGAAACTCTGCGGAATCGAAGCAGATGACTTCCGACCGGTAACGTCCGCTCTGAATTGATAAAACTCTTTTTACGGAATCGTATTCCATCATCACATCTTCTGCCGGAAGTTTGCCGATGATATTCGCAAAGAGTGCGGCCGGTGCCACGAAATCCGCAATACCGTCGCATTTTGCGGATAATTTGGATTCCACTACCATAAAGGTGTCAGTACCGGTGATGATCATTTCATCTTCTTTTGTTTCAATCAGTACGCCTTCCAGAATTTTTGAAGTGGACCGGGACGGAACCGCCTGGATGGCGTTGTTCAGAGCACGGTAAAGTTCGGATTTATTGCAATAGATTTTCATAACGATTCCTTTCGCGAGAGCATTATTATTAATATAAATAAATATAGTTATAGTAGTAGGGGGTGTCGATACTGTGGAAAACTCCCCTAATTCATAATTCTGTGTGAGTAACGGACTTTTTGGCTGAGGAAAAACCCGTACAAAAACTCTGTTATTCGAATGTGTATAACTTTTCGGCAACGCCCAAAAATGTGTTTATCGATGTTCTTTGATTTTTTTCTTCAGGGCATCGATATCCTTCCGGGTCTCCTCGTCGTTATCATACTGTGAGGTAATCTTGTTCACCGAATGAATGACGGTGGAATGGTGTTTTCCGCCGAAGAGTTCGCCGATTTCCGGCAGGGAAAGCTCGGTGTTCTCTGCGCTCATTATCAGGGCGAAGCCCGGACTGCTCCGGACAATCACACGGTTCAGGGTCACCTTGGGGGAACTGAACTGGAGCGGCGTGTCCGTGTTGCCTTCAAAAATCATGTTGCTGATCTTGGTTTCTGCGGCGTCCGACTTGATCTTCAGATTCCGGTATACGGAGCCGTTGCCGATCAGGAAGAACTGTTCCGTCGTATTGCCGATTTCGATCGTCTGACCGTTAAAACCGTCCGAACTATCCTAGAGATTCAGTGTGATCCGCTTTGCGCCGGAATGGGCTGCGGCTATGGCGATTGCGGTGTTGGCTGCATTGATGGAGATTTCCGGGACATTTTCAAAGGCGTTCTCTCCGAGTGAGGTGATGTACTTATCCATGGAGAATTTTCCGAGCGAGGAGCGGCCCCTGAAGGCTCCGGCGCCGATCTCCTGAATACCGTAGCCGGAAACGACCTCCAGCGAGGTGCAGCCTGCAAAGGCCTCTGCGGGGATCGCAGATACATACTTGGGGAACAAAACGCCCTTGATCGCCGTGTTGCCGCGGAAGACAGTGGCAGAGATACCGTGTATGCGAATGGCGGAATAGCTGCCGTCGCCGTTGTTCACGGAGATGAATTCCGGAATGGTCACGTATTCGGCGCTTCCGGTGTAAGCCTCGATGATGCCGGTTTCCTGATCAATGACAAGACCGTCAGATTGGAAAATTTTGGAGAAGACATACTGATGAACCGCAAAGGGAATCTCAAAGGACAGGACGGCGTTTTCGCAGTCGTTGAAACTGGAATTATCTCAGTCAGAACTTGCAGAACAATCGGGCATCAAAGTCCGAAATATTCAAATGTATGAGCAGAGAGTCAACAACATTGATAAGGCACAGGCACAAACACTCTACAAGTTATGCTATTCAGTTGAATTATTATGGCATAGATGAGAAAAACATTCGACGGGCCATAAATGATCTATTCCATTTGAATTACGCAATAACATAATCGTAAAACCGCCCAGGTCGAGGCCTATATCTCCACCATGGGCGGTCACTTTTATTTCTCATTCCCTGGTGACATTCTCTGTCAATTCCACCATTAGCTGTGCCCTCAGTTTCGGTCCGGTAGTAAAGGCGATCCGCTCATACACGGCACACAGGTACCCAACCTCTCCAATCACCGCACCGCTGTTCTTGATCGGCAGCGATTCCAGGGAATTCCGGAGTTTTTTGAAACCTTCCCCTGGGGACTGTCCAGCGCATGATACTCCCCATAATACCACCACAGGGCATCTGGGCATGGCTGTGGGCATTCCTCCTCAAATTGGATTCTATGCTCCCGGACATAATCCCTGAATTCGTCCATTCCATCACCCTCCACAAAAGTGTGTGTGATGTTAACTCTGACGGCGGCAAATTACAAGTATTCAATCTGCCCGAATTCCGACTGTCCTTTCTGTCCTTTTTGTCCCGTGGGAATCAGTGAAAAGCCGTCCGCAGCCAGGGGTACTCCCAGCCATGGACGGTTCTATGTATATAGAAAGTAATCATTTATCGTTTATATCTTATAACGATTGCAATTACCACCAAGCCGTGATTTCAGGGCAGGTAGCTGCGGCAAATGGGGCGGTCAGTTAGTTCTCAGCCGGAAATGTTCGAAAAACACCCATTTTTATGCGATAAGCGCCTAAAAGCACCGGAAAATAAAAAATTACCGTTGTTGAAATTGTATCAACAACGGTAACTGATCTGGCATACCTACCGTTCATGGATACAATGCACCATGTTTTGAAAACGTGGTGCATTATTATGTGGGTTCAGTTTTGATGCGCTGGGACACTGCGGACGGAAAGGACAGAATATAACCTATTTTATTGTTCAATTCCGCGATATCCATGTTTTTCTGCATTCCCAAGCAAATAAAGGAACGCAAATGCAGGAATTCGTAGTAGATCTTTACCGCACTTTGTGTTATGAACTCCATAATCGTCCGCATTCTTGGTTATAATTATTGCTGCCGACGATTCCTCACACAATTCTACGATTGCATCACCATCCGCAATTGGCGCACCTTCTCTGTATTTAACTTCAATGAGGATGTTTTTCGTATTAGGATAGTCCACCACAATATCAATTTCTTTGCCTTTTTTTCCACCTCTAAAATAGCCCACCGAAGTAGCATATTGATAGTAAAACGCTGCAACATGCTTGTAAACAGCCGTTTCAACAATCTTTCCCATCTCAACAGGGTCCGTCAAAACAGAATCATCCATCAAAACAGCATTCCGAATTGCCGCATCGGCGATATAAATTTTAGGACGCGCCTTTAATACCTTTTTCCCTGCCATATCAACCGGCCAACTCTGATAAATCAAATTTGCACTTTCCAGATACTGAATATAGTTTTCTACAGTTGTGCGAGATACACCGTTCAGTTCTTTCGTAATTGCCTCGATCGATACAATTTCCGAAGATACATTGCAGAGGTATAAGAAAATTCTCTCCAGCTCCGTTGCGTTACGGATATTGTACAGCGAGGGAAGATCACGCTTAAGAACTTTATCCACAACATCTTCTCGCATGATCTGCTGCGCCATCAAATCATTGTCAGCCAATGCCAACTCCGGAAAACCGCCAACCTGCAAATACCGCATAAAATGATTTTGAACCTTGGAAAGCTGCATCATAATTTGTGTCCGCTCAATTTGACTTTTGTGGAGCAGTGTTGTTACTTTCAAATCGGAGGCGATATTGGGTCGATCCAAATCCAGCAGTTCACAATATTCATAAAAGGACATCGTTGGGACTTGTATAACGGTCCAACGACCGGCACCACTTTCTCTACTGCCTTTCATCAACGCTGGGCTGGCCGAGCCGGTTGCAACAACACGGGTGTTGGGTTGTGTATCATAAATGATCTTTAACCATCGATCCCAGTCCTGTGCGTACTGCACCTCATCAAAGAAGTAATAGACATCCTGCTCTGCATAGATATTTTCATGATAACACTCCAGAACATCCTGAAATTGGCTGAGCTTCAGCATAGGATGATCCAAAGAAATAAAAACAATTTTCTGCGGTGCCACACCTGACTTTAACAGCGCTTCGATCATTTGGTATTGGATGGTTGTTTTTCCAACGCGTCTCGTCCCGGTCAAAACCACAGAGCGGCGAATTCCTTTATCCGTCAACCGCTTCATCGCTTCGTGGAATGCAAACCTCTTGTAGGTTTTTGACATCTGCGGGCTAACTGTCCCGGTTTTCCACCACGGATTATAAGCACTCAGAACTTTGAGGATGCTTTCTTTTGTTGTAATCGCCATTGAGATCAGCTCCTTTTTCAATATAATATCCGCAAAATCAATTTTTGTCAAGAATTATTTATAGTACACTATGAATGTTTTCCTAAAAATATTGATTTTTTCTGCTGAAATCCGCATTAAAAAACTTTTTCCGTTCCAGTTTTCAGATAATATTTTCGTGGAGTCAGATTTCTGAGGCACACTTTCGATCAAGCAATAGCGCAATCAGTTTTTGCTGTTTGCACTTTGGTATTTTGTTTGCTGATTCGGATGGCTCTTTGATGAATCAGGTGATACCGATGTTCAATGTGCAAAGTAAGTCAAAGTCTCTTTGCTGATTCAAGCAAATTTTTCCGAATCAGCAAAGAGACTTTGAATATTTCATCATAGTCAAGCCGTAACAATCCATAATTATGGGCAGGGGATGTCAAGTTTCTGTGCACTTTCGTTTTGTACGGAAACTTCGTAAATGATAACTTTCTGATAACTCTCCTCCCCAGCCATTGACTATCCCAGACCCGAAAATATACTGTCATATCGGAAGGAGGTGTCACTATGACGCAGGCAGAATATGAAGCCGAAACGTGTTTTCGGCTCTGCAAGAGTATTTTCTCTACGCTGGCCGCTATGGGGCACATTTCAGAAAATAATGTGCAGGCCTTGCTCCGTGCTGCCGCAGAGAAATACAGCGCCCCCATTGGCGAATTGGAGGTGAACAGCATTGCCTCAGAAAAAGATTACAAGTGTTGAGTTCCCCACCAAACCGCTCTCGCCGTCCCAACCGACCCCCACGAAGCGGGTCGCCGCTTATGCCAGAGTGTCCACCGTGAAGGATGCCCAGGAGAACAGTCTCCAATCGCAGCAGGAGTATTTCGCGGAATATATCCGGCAGCACTCGGACTGGGTCTTTGCCGGAATGTACACCGATGACGGCGTTTCCGGCTTGTCCATCCGCAGGCGGGACGGTTTCAACCGCATGGTGAATGATGCGCTGGACGGTAAAATCGATCTGATCCTCACAAAATCGCTGTCCCGTTTTGCCCGAAATACCGTAGATGCCCTCACGACCATCCGCAAACTGAAAGCCGCCGGGGTAGCGGTTTATTTTCAACGGGAGAACATCAACACCATGGACAGCACTGGCGAATTTCTCATCACGCTGATGAGTTCCTTTGCCGAAGAGGAGAGCCGATCCATCTCCGAGAATGTGACCTGGGCCGTCCGCCATCGATACGCCCAAGGAATCTATCATCTCCCCGGACTGCTTTTGGGGTACCGGCGCAGCCTGGATGGCGAAATTCAAGTCGATAAAGCCGGGGCAAGAGTCGTGCGGTTCATCTACCTGCTCGCCTTGGCTGAGAAAAGCAGCACAGATATCTGCCGCATTCTTATGGAGTACAATATTTCCTCACCGGGGGAAAGTAAAGTTTGGGAGTCAAAAACCGTTCGCAGCATTCTGAAAAACGAAAAATATATAGGAGATGCGATCCTGCAAAAGAAGGTCACTGTTGATTTCCTGACGAAAACCAGCAAGCCGAATGAGGGCGAAGCGCCGCAATACTATGTAGAGAACGGGCATCCCGGTATCGTCAGCAAAGCTGTGTGGCAGGAAGTGCAAGTCAAATGGACGGATGCCGGTCGCCGGAACTGCACCTTCTCACCCTTCGCCAACAAAATCGTCTGCGGAGACTGCGGCGGTTTGTATGGGCGGAAAACATGGCATTCCACAACCTACAGGGACACTGTCTGGGAGTGCAATCACAGGAAAGCCGGACATACCAAGTGCCGTTGCCGTCACATTTATGCCGAGGAATTGGATACCGCAGTCCGCAACTCTATGCAGCGCCTGCTGCAGACGCACAAACACATTATTGCTGACTGTGCGGATTTGTTGGAGCAAACGCTCGGAGCCGTTCCGGCAGAGGCGAGGTCTGCTTTGAAGGACATCGCTCAGGGAAAACTCAATATCCAAATCGATGCTCTGATGATCCGCATTCTAATATTCAAAATGGTGGTCACGCCAAAGCAAAATCTGGCGGTTCACTTTCTGGACGGCAGTACCTACCGCCACCGCCTGGGCGCTACCCCAAGAGGAACTCGGCTGTATAACACGAAGCGAGATCACAGTCAGATACTGACCTTATCCGCCAAGGGCTGCTCTGCGAAGGAAATATCACAGCGGCTGGAAATCAGTGTGAATACCGTGCAGTCGTTTTTGAGGAGGAAGAGAGAATCTCCGCCTGAATAGATGTGCCATGCACGGACACTCTCCATGCATGGCACATTGTCATTTCGCATTTTCTCCGTCATTTACCAAAGATGATGAAAATGCATCACACAGATGGTAAATCATATCTGCGTGTAACAAACCGTCCAGCCACCGTTGCGGAATTGCATCGAAGCGGTATAAACTGCCAGCAAGTCCACCTGCGACGGCGGCAACTGTGTCGGTATCATGCCCAAGGTTGACCGCTTTTAGTACACAGTCAGCATAGCTGTCCGTGTTCAGCAGACGCCAGATTGCGGCTTCCAGCGTCGACACCACATAACCGCCGCTACGAATTTCCTCCTCTGGGGTCAAGGCAAAATCATCCATAGGTTGCGCAAGCAAACGGGCATACTCCGTTAGTTCGTCACGAAAAGCAGGCTGGTTATAGTAAAATTGCTGCGCTTGGTGTAGCCCCTCCCGTACAGATGCCTTTCCCGGATGATCGATAAGCGCCCATAAGATGAAGGAATAGATCCCACAACCCATCAGTGAGCGAGGATGGGCGTGTGTAAGAGCAGAAGCATTGTGAATGGTTTCCATTCGGGCTGAAACGGGATATACTTTCTGTCGGTACTTTGCATATAGTGCCGCCGGTAGGATTCGCATCAGTGATCCGTTGCCGTTATCATTCGCCTGTTTGTAACCGCACTCCAGCGCAGGAGTGCCTGCAAGGAAAGCCGATAAGGCGCGGTGCGTGGTAACACCCATGTCAAACACAATGCCTGTAGCGGTGTAATCAGCCCGTACCTTCCAGTTGCAGAAGCGCTGCATTATGTCGTTGTAATATAGCCCATGCGAAAGGCTGTCAAGCGTTGCAAGCGTCATACTGGTATCATCAGACCATGTACCGGCGGGTACAGGATGCGCCCCATAGCCTTGGTAATCGAGCACAGGCGAACGGTGCAGCTTCTCCCGGCTTTCAAACTCTGCCGGCACGCCCAAGGCGTCTGCGATGGCATGTCCGAATATAATGGCTCTTACTGTGGAAAGCAGTAGGTCTGTCTGCATATCGAACACCTTCTTTAACTTTATTGTTCTGGATTGTTCATGTCTGTCACTGCAATCGCATCGCAAAGATTAGTTATGTTCGTCAAATCTGTCCAGCAGAGCTGTGGCAACATGATATGCCAAACAAACCGGTACGGCGTTTCCAATTTGTTTATATGCAAGCGTTCGCGAAGGAATCCCCTTCTTGGATTCAAAGTAGTAATCATCTGGGAACGTCTGTATTCTTGCTGCCTCACGGGGTGTTATTGAGCGATTCTGTTCGATATTCGGATGGATAAAATAATGGCCATCCCGAGCAATGTGAGCAACAATCGTTTGGGCATACGGCAGATTTCCGGCAACAACTTTAAAACGATCCAAGAAAGAATCCGTATTTTGATGTGTCCGTAGGTTTGCTGGCAAATCAACATATGACACCCGGGTGCCGGTTCTGTTCCATGTATCCACAACAATCCGATAAATCTCCAAGTCCTGCTCTGTGTGTGGTCTTGCTTGGTGGAATGTTACTGGTTCAGTATCGTATTCCTTGATTCCGGATTCATACAGATATTCACCACCATAGTGCGCAGTTGCGACAGGCTCAGTCGTTCCTCCTCCCGCAGCTATAGTGGGTAAGTCGCCAAACACTTCATTTACCAAAAAGCGATTCTGGACTACAGGAATTTCGGGGTAGAAACCTTCATGTTCTCCACGAGCCCCAATTAGGATAATTCTTTTCCGGTTTTGAAGAACTCCATAATCCGAAGCATTGAGGGAGCGGAATTCGGTTGAATAGCCACATTTCTGGAACAATGCCCTCATATTATCAAAGTGAAGCGTGCCATCTTCGTCTCTTGCCGATAACAAGCCGAGGACATTTTCAAACACAAAGTATTTAGGGCGGTACCTTCTCAGGAATTCAGCATAATGTCGGTAGAGATAGTTACGCTGGTCTCCCATCATTCTTGTTTCGGAACGGGATCGTCCAGCAATGGAATATGCTTGGCAAGGGGGGCCACCAATGATCAAATCCAGCGGTCCGTCGCCCACTAATGCATCAACATCCTTAAAGATGGCAGGCAATGTCTCAGTGGAAATCTCATAATTCAGCACAGAGCCCAAAACGCCCTGGGGGATATATTCGTAAAACTGATTACGGGTAATTTCCCGGTTAAGGTACTGACTATAAACAGCCAGTTGATTATGATCCCTCAGCCAATGATATGCCATACGTGTTTTTAATGTATAACATGCTGCGACATCCATTTCCACATGCGCTACCGCTTCATATCCTGCTCTCAGAAAGCCTTCCGATAATCCGCCAGCTCCTGCAAACAGGTCCAAAAACCTAGGCATATAAATCATTCCGTCCTAACTTACATTTATATTGATGTGCGACCGCCATTATGTACCGACTTGTATAAACCCGGACAAAATCATATTTTGACGCTCTTGCTCGGCATTGCCGTCATAAAGGACGTAGAGCATTGCGCAAGCACGGGAAGCCGCCACATAATTCAGTAACCGCGTGTCTTCATCGGAAAAGTGATCGACATCAATCATTATCACAATTTTTGATTCCAAACCTTTGAATCCGGAAATTGTTGAGAATCTTACATCGTTCTTCCTTGCTTTCCAAATTGGTCCCATTGTCTTTAATGTACCAAGGCCTTTGTCCAGTCCTGTTAGACCAAGTCCGTTCAGAGGATTCGACAGCGTATAACGGGAAAGAATTATAAAATCACTGCCAATCGCACCACTGTCCTTAATTTCCCGAACGATTGCGTTAATCTTTTGCCGTTCGTCTTCTTTTCCACTATAGCTGTCGTACTTGACCTGTGGACCAGAAACCGTGGGTTTTCCCTGATTGGGAATGTTGGTCATCAGAATATTGGCATTGGCAATCTGCTTGGTATTTCTGCAATTCGCATGTAATTTCCAACTCATTGCATATGTTTCATTGCGAAGCCTCGTTATCATCGCATCAAGCTGAGCATAAGAGTTAAAAATATTCTGATTCGGATCATAATAGATTGCCCATGTTCCGTCACTCAATCCATCCTGCACAACTCTGTCAATGCATTCCATGTAGGTATCCGTGAGCAAATCTTGCCCTTCATCGATGATTACCAAATCATACGCAGGCACATTTTCTACTGCCATAAAAGTTGCAGGCAATTCTTTCTCATAAAAATACTGACTCAGATCCGGAGACCACTCAATGCCACAGGTATGCATCATGAACGCATGAAGTGTAACCGCTTCAATATAGACATTGTCTTTTTCGAACTGGTGCTGCACATATTGGGCAATACTATGATTAAAGCAAAGGTAGAGTACACTTTTACCTTCCCAATATGCTCTGCGTGCCTGCTCCATAGCAATCAAGGTTTTTCCGGCGCCAGCAACACCAGAAATCATTGTCCGTGGATTTTCAAAGAGTGATTCCAGCACCTCATATTGCTCTGCTGTTAGCGCACACAACTCTTTTACTGTACGTTCCACCGCATCCTTCATTGAGGGAACAAATTGAAAATCGCCCCGAAGAAGATTAGCCAGCTTATCGATTTCGGCATCGGTCAGTCGTCCGCCCTCAAAGCCGTGCTTTTCAATACAAGTCTGTCTCCAGTATCCAAACGTCTGATTGACAAGACTGTCCAAATTCCAAGGCTGTTTGGCATCGACCAGAATCTCCGGAACAACATCGATTCCGACACCCGTTGCTTCAAAACGGCAGTCTGGCATAGCAACAGCGCATGCATACTGGCAACGTACCAGAGGATCATGATTTCCAAGTCTGCGCACCATATACTGTCGTAATGACTGCATATTACCCTGTACTTGCTGAAATGGGCCTTCATTCTTACGGGAGATTTTGCCGTAACGATTGGTAAATTCCCATACTCCATTTCTACGGGATACCTGCCCGCCCTTAACTTCAAGGCATAGTACACCTTCATTGCTCAGAATTACAAAGTCGATTTCACCAAAGATATTATTGGTATGTTCTGCAATTCCCAGTGAATGTAGAATAACATACTTATTGCTTGTTGTATGGTCCCGAAATTCGATGAATAGCCGCTTTTCAGCAGGACTTTTAATTTCTGGTGCCAAAACATCTGGAATTAATTGAACCATATTTTTCTCCTGTTATTCCAGCAAGGGACCAAAGAACCCCCGTTCCCTGTCTTTTATCGTACCAACCACAGCCGCCCGATCCAGCAAGCAGTTTCGCATTTCACAACTGGTTTCAGGTAAAAGCGAACAAGCGTGACACGCTGCGTAGTTTAGAGAGTCGTACCCTTGCGCATGAGATTCGATGCAAATAGGGTCAGACGAGCACCAAGATGCCTCTTGGAGCATATTTCTGAAAATCACTTCAAAAGACTCTGGGCGTCCTTTTCTCACCAATCCGCCCAAGCTGCCGTCCGAGTCAGAAGAAGAAGTGTACAGCAGAATACCAGCCATTTTTACATCAGACCCCGGATAAGTACTATAAATCCGTTCCTTAATGGAAGCACCGGAATAACCGCACTCCAATGACAATTGGCGGATCAACAGATGCGAAAGCGTGTGCAGTAGTACATACCGGGCGGAAAAATTCTCACAGCCCACATTACTATGTTCCAGCCGGAATCGCATGGGATTATACTCCTCTTCAAAAGCATTTTCCCATTCTTCCAATGCATCTTCCCGTATCTTGATAAACAAACCTTCCCCTAACATTTCAATAGCAGGGAGCCAGTTTAGCTCCACATCACTAAGAGGAACACAATCTCCGGATAAATGGTATCCTTTGAATCTGTCATCATCAGTATTGGGTTGCTCTGGAGTAATCCGACGGAAGCCGCGCAACGCGAGCACCTCACGCAGACGCTTTGCCAGTACAATATCCTCAATATAGTCTTCAAGGAAATCTGGGACTGTTGCCCGTGCAATCCTGAACTGTATATCTTCCGGGTTGTCATAATCACCCATGCAGAAAACACGATACTCGTCTTCAAGCAGGTTCTGCTTGGTATACTCGCCTCCGTCTCCATCATTATAACGTTTTTTTATCTCGGTTATCAACTCATCAACCGTACAGATTCGCATTGCCAAAAGTGGTTGAAATACAGCCTGAACTACTATTTTTAAAGTGGAGTCATCCGGCTTTCCGGCAAGGACCGGTTCAATTCGTTCCCAGTTCACAGAAATCTCCTGCTGAACCTTACTACTCCAAGGAGGAATGGTCAATGCACTGGCGGTCATAGAAAAGTATACATTAGAGGCTCCACGCTGAAGTGTCCGCAATTGTGCGGTACAGGATACTGGATCATTGTATTCCTTTTTGCCGCCCAGCCAAGGACGCTTTCCACGACAGGAGTAACCCCGAAGTGCATCTTTCGCCATGCTGCCAGCCATTGTACGAATCTTTCCACAAGCGGTACATTTGATAACAATGCTGTCCAACCCACCGGTTTCATCTGAAAAACTGATACGAAGGGCGCCGTTGCGCTTATCGGCAGGGCATTCACTAAAGTTACCGTAATGAACCCACCATTCATACGGGAAGTCTTCCAAGTGACCATTGATACACGCCGCAATGAAGCGGGATGGGACAATACTTCTCTTGGGATGACCGTTAGCACAGCTGCGATCTGCCTCGTCACCAAAGCCCCAATACGGCATTAGTTTTCCGCAATTTGGATCAGGACAGAAATGATAGTAGGGAAACCGGAATGCCGGAACATCCGGGGTCATTTCATCATCTTGAGAATTGGATACATAAGGTTCTTTAAAATGTGAGACTTTCAACAGTTTTTCAAGATTTGGCTCATGCAGAACCGGACTGCTGTCTTTCCAGTAATTCGCACCAGCAATAATGACAGAGTAATCCGGCATATCTACAATGGAACCGTTACCGAATGTGGTAACTAACTGCGTTTTGCGCAATCTGCCAACCACTTTTTTAGGCTTGGCTTGCCCTTTGCTTGAGCCAAAGTGTAGTCTTGCCATAGTTACAGTCCTCCCAGCAGATAAATACCAGATTGGCCATCCACATTCCGCATACTGTTCATCGTACGAAAACGATCATTTTCTGTGTCACTTTTCAGCAATTTTTTCTCATTTCTTTTGCTTTTATATACAAGGGAACCGGTTGCCGCAATATCCCATGCATCCTGAATATCTTTAAGTTCATCCATAACTGCCGATAACTCATCAGGATCAACTTTTCTTACATAGTCGATAATAATCTTCTCAACCTTTTGGACTTCGGGATTGTCAGAACGATAATTGATTGCCTGACTGTTTCCTCTGAGATTTTCAATCAGATAACGGCACAAAGAAACATATAATGCATGCAGGCCACGATCTCTTGCACGATCAGAGAACGGAGTAAGGCTTGTTGCTTCCACATAGCGGTACAACGCAGAATGATACTTCAGAAACTGCTCATAATGTGAGCGGTCACGGGAACGGGATGCGTTGTACACAGCAATAACCAATCCGGGATTATCGCGACCCACACGGCTGGTTGCCTGAATATATTCTGCATTAGTCTTAGGCTGGCCGGCAACTACCATTGCACCCAAACGACCGACATCGACACCAGCAGAAATCATGTTGGATGCCAGCAGGTAGTCAAATACATCCGCATGGTTATCCTTGGTATAGCTGCGTTTCAACTTAACCTGGATAATATCTGTAATTTCAGAATTGCTCATGCGGCTTGTCAGTTCTTCCGTATATGTATAACCTTTTGAGGTATCAACACCGGGATAAACCGAAACAAATTTAGTTTTCGCAAGGTAATCAAGACGACTCTGAACGTCATCAAGGATCTGTGTGCTTGCACCGCCCAATTCTCGCAAGCTGTTAAAATAGCCGGTAATAGTCCAGAAATTATCCACAACCGCATCAGGGTATCCCAATGTGGCCAAGTAGCGCGTAGCAAACAGCATAGCCGCATTCACTCTGATTAATGTCGTGGTGGCAGTTGTTCCGATACCCATCACGCCAAAATACTGGCGGGCAGGCTTCTCTTCAGGCGTAGACTGTACAGCGAAAAATGAATCCTCTGCAGAAAGCCCCTGGGGAGGAAACTGCGTGTGGTTACGCCCATACAGTGCCATGATTTGATTTGCGGCATTACGAATCGTTGCGGTGGACGCAATAACTTTTGCGCAAACACCATCACGCTCACAGAGTTTCGATATCGCTGCCTCATAGATACCAGTCATAGTACCCAGCGGGCCGGAAATCAGGTGCAGTTCGTCTTGAATAATAAGCTCTGGAGGCTTTTTGTTATTTCCAATGCCAAATAGTGCTGCCGGCTTATCGTTAAGCGGAATCTGGGCAAACTTATCAACAGTTGCAACGACAAAAGTGGGCAGTTGTTGGTAAATAGCATCGTCAATAATATGAACAGGAAGACCGCCTGGTGCGGAATGGAAATGGCAATGCGGATTGGGGCATCTGATTGTCATTCGGTTCTGAACAAGGTCTACATCATAATGCTGCGCATATAGTTTTTCACCACACCAAGGACAAACCTTGATTTGAACAGGATTTGACTTTTCATCAACACCACCCTGTTTTTGCTTGTTGATACTCGTTCTTGCATCTTTCAAATGATTGGGGGTTAGGTTACCACCAACCCACAGTCCAATAGAAATCTCATTCCCACCCAAATTATATTTCTTTCGCAGCAATTCGCATGCAAATATCAGAATGCTGGCGCGCTCAAACTGCTGGAGTGTCAAAAGTCGAAGTGTGTACCGCATAATTACAGTAACACCATCTGCACTTGCATCACGAAGTCTGCGTAAAAAGATTACAAAGGCAGTAATCCCCAAATACGCTTCTGTTTTACCACCGCCGGTGGGGAACCAAAGAAGATCCACCATCTGTCGATCCGGAACTTCCTGACCGGGATGTCCTTTCGGCTCAATAAAGGAGGTCAGTTCATGCAGGACAAAAGCTAACTGGAAGGGGTACCAGCAGACTTTTGCAGGATCAAAGGTTTTTCCGCTTTTCAGCAGCGTTTGTCTTCTCTGAAGCAACATTGCCTCATTTGCAAGCTGGAAGGCACGGAAAGCCTTTCCATCACCTTCTGCACTCTCCTTCAACAGCCTAATGGCATAGTCGATTCTGTTGCATGCATCTTGACATTTTTGAATGTTGCTACGGGCAATCTCCCGCAGGCTTTCCTTCACCTCGGATACGGCATTATTTTGATCTTTGATCCACTTCTGGTATTTCGCTGCAAAAGCATCCAACTCCAGAACGACATCGTCAACGGTTGCGGTAGCCAAAAACTGCATAGATAATACGTTTCCGCTTACCACTTCAGCAGCCTTCATCTGGCGAAGATTGAATGTAGGAAAAAATGCAGACTCTACCCATTCAGGCTCGGCATTATCCATATCCCACATAACAGAGCATCCGTGTCCCTGCGCATAGCAATGGACATCAGAATACAGCATATCCAATTCCAGAAGTTCCGGATCGGTAGTCAAATATGTCTGCCGGTTTACACTGGTGAAAACAGCCGTTCCATCACTGCTGCTTACTCTGATGACGGGCTGAAAAGCACAATACCTGGAGGGGGAGGTCATATCATTTTCGGACTGGTTCTCGTTAACCAGTGCAATCGTAATTACACGCTCACCGGAATCCATAATAGAGTGTGTATAAACCTGCAGCTGGAGTCCATTGGGTAAGTCTGCGTACTCCACCCGTTCGCCAGTAAATATGACTTTTTCGGCATAAGAATACTCGTTGCGTCGCCAAATTTCTTTGGGCTTCTTTTCTAGATGTTCCCATCTGGAGGTATCAATTCCACACTCCTTTGCATCATCAAAGGAAATCGGCTCATAGAAGGCATAGCTGCCAGAAATACAAATTGCACCGACACCTGCTTTCAGTGTAACCGTAATACCCATAGAAGAAGGATTATTCTGATTACTCAGAGAAATGGATGCATCATAGGTTTCAATCTCATTTTCCAACAAGGGATTCCGCGCCAGATCCAATGCCTCCACAGTATCCTTTTGCGGATACAGTTTGCCCATGATGTAATACTGAACCGGAACTTCAGCAAGGCATTCATCTTTTGTGACAGGTCCAATAAAATCCTGCTCCAGAATGCGGGATACAACCTCTCTGGCTTCATAGTATTTTGAATAGTCAGCCATAGCAAAACCTCCGGTTCTGTATAATTAGTATGTGTCTTTGTCAACTGCTGCAAACCCTGTGATGGTTATGCCAGACCAAATACTGACATCTCCAAAGGTCTTTGCACCTGCGGGAGCAGGGTCTATCCCAGATACACATGTTGTAATACCGTGGACATACACATCACAAAATGCATGCGGAAACACTTCGTACTTCACAGAATAATGCATATTATTATAAATTTGCTGTATTGCATGCTCCAGCTCACAAGCAAAAGGCTTACTGGTATATCCCAATACAGTTTTCTCATTATCCTCTGGAACAATACGATACGCTATATATGGTTTCGTTCCCTCTGGACACTTAATTAGCTTCAATCGCATTCCGGTATAAACCTTTTGGCGAAGATACCTTTGAGTGTTCTCATCTGCAGCAAGCGACAGTACATCTACATCCGTATCACTACCAACTTCGATGTTGTTGATGTATTTCTTGCGAATCATCGGCTTAAAGCACCGCCGTGTTGAGTTTTTTATACTATAAATGTACTGCTTTGGGAATTCTGCACGTTCAATCCTGATCTTAGGCCGCGTTAAGGCTACATAGCACACTTTGTGCTCCAAAGTTTCCTCTGTATCAGGCTTGGCCATCGCCTCAATCACATCATCGATGACAATTACAGAGTCAAATTCCTTGCCCTTCGCACGATGGATATTGCTGACCGTGATAGAGTGTTTGGCTCCTGTTCCGGATTCAAACAGCATTGGATCCTTGGCGTTTCTTAAGATACCTTTTAGTAAATCTGCAACCTCGTATCTTTTCCGCACTTCACCACGCTGCGATGAAACAAGCGCCCTCCACCGCATCTGTGCCAGTTCATATCCGCCTTCTGGAAACAAGGCGAGATGTTTGGTCACAAAGGAAGTTTCATCAACGGATTCGTTTTCGTAGTCACAGAATATACGAGAAATCCAAGCACCCAGAGTTGGAGATCCCAAACCACGATGCAGGGTGTGTGGAACATCTGCATTTTGGAGCCACGAAGAGATTTGCAGTGCCTGCCCGTTTGTGCGGGTAAGAATACCCAATGTCTCACCCTGACCGACATATCGCAGTGCATCGTCCCTTGAAAACTCGGTCAGTTTTACAGGCATCCTAGGAATGTGTGTCAACAAATCTTTCGCTGCAGAAACCCGTTCCGTGGTGGAACCAGTAAGGATTGCCTTCCGGTATGGAACTGTCAGCTGTCCAAATGCATCACCCTGACGATGATTCTCTGTGAGTGCGTAATAATTGGCACTGGGGAAACTTTTGAAAATGTCTTGATAGAATTGCTCAGAGGACATAATCGCAGGATCGCCTTCTGCCATATAGTCGTACAAAGCCTGGCAAGAATCACCCAAAATCGTAAAACCACAAGTGTCAGGGAGGCCTTTCAGCATCGCCAGAACCAACTCTGCCCGGCTACCAACAAGATCTTGAACCTCGTCGACGATGATATGCTCATAATCAGCCAGCATATCTTTTTTCTTTTTGAAAATAGATGTTGCAACTTTTATGCGCTGATCATAGTCATATGCTTCCAGAAGAAAATGTTTGGGAAGCAAATCCGTATGATTGGCCTGCACCCATGCCAGCATATATGTAGAGAAGGAGTCAAATGTACGAACATCTACATCCTGCCACTCATAACCGATGCGTCCCGTCTCGGCGGCATCAGAGAGCCTGTTTCGTACAACCTCCACGGCAGAGCGCGAGAAACACAGAACCAGGATATTCTCTGCCTTAGCCTGCTCCTCGTTGATCATATGGATGATTTTTTCAATCAAGGTCCATGTCTTGCCCGCACCGGGGCCCGCATTTACAATGCTACGCTCTGTAGGATCTTTTGCAATGATTTCATCCTGTGTTGTTTCTTTAAAAGAAGCAAAATTGATTTTTGTAATCTCCTCAGGCTTGGGCATTGGCTGTGGTGGATCTTGGACAACAAACAGAGCGTCCGAATCAAGCTTTTTCTCCACAGAAGTTGGATCTATCAATTCTCCAGTGGACTTCTGTTTCGGGGGATCGCCTGCAAACAGTTGCGCTGCCGCTCCGGTATCTCCATCTTCTGTTGTGTGCTTTTTACGTGCAGCTTCGTCAAATTCGAAAATTTTCAGTTGAGCCCTTTTATTCTCCTCATGTATTGCCAATTCGGAGGGATCAAAGTCAGGACGGCAACTATGAAAGAGGCTACATTTTGTATTAAGACATCTGCAAACGACCTGATCATGGCCCTGCTGGTCTCTGATTGTTCCCCAAGGGTAGTCTTTTTTTGCAGCGTATGCGCAGTGTAGCGATGCATGATCGTATTCTTTTTTCTGTAAGCTCGTTAATGCAAACTGTTTTTTGAGAAGTTCCAGTGAAAACGGGTCATGTATTTTGGAGCGAAAATTAGAGTCCTCATTAAAATTCTTTTCCACTGGATACAGATTACTTCGGAATGTTACTGTACTGATATTACTCTCCATGCTGCACCCGCTTTCCAGGCAGCTTATAATAGCACTTTAACTGTGTATATTCCCACAGTCGTCGGAATTCGGCAGGCTGCATATTACTACCGGCAACAACAGTGAACACCATATTCTGATCAACAGAAGCATTGAGTATAATCTGCTCCTGAAGGAAACGGTATGCAGGAACTGGCAGCGTCTTATATTTTTCCGGAGAGGCCTCGATATCAGGACTGCCACCAAAAACAAAACGGGCTTCCTTGCTGGAGTCCACAATTCCGAAATGGCATGTATGCTCCCATCCACGAACGGGAGTATCCGGCTTCAGAATTTCGTAATATGCATTGTCACTCAGAACGATACCAATAGACTGATTGGCATAATAACCACCGGGAGTCATTGCCAGCATAGCAGCACCCTGGCCGACATTCCACATGGTTTCTTCCAGGAAAAACAGCTTGTCTCCATACTTGTCATCCATCTTCTCCAACAGAGGACGCAAATTGCTGCTACCGCCCACCATAACGATCCGATCAATATTGGCAAGACCAACTCCCGACTGATGGATAGCTTCCTCCAGACAGTCCATCGCCATCGTGACTTCTGGATCTACAATGTCAGCAAACCAGTCATATTCCAATGTTTCACGGCAGGCACCATACACGCCATAATTATTGATAGAAATCGTGGCGGTATCATCATCGCCCAGCATGCGTTTTGCACGCTCGGCACGAACCCGCATCATATCCTGGGCGCTGGACGGCATATCTGCGAATGCCATCTCAACACCTTTTTTACGGGCAATTTTTGCATGAATTCGCTTGGCAATTTTATCATCGATATAGTCACCGGCAATGCTTCTTCCGACTGTTGCCAATTCAGACACTTTTCCATTGACATGCTGAAGAATGGATACGTCCAGAGTACCACCGCCCCAGTCAAAAATCGCAGCAACAGAAGAACTTTTCAGTTCATCATAGTTTGCAAAAAAGGCCGCAGTGGGTTCACTGATAAAAGAACTAATATGAATACCGGCTTTCTGTGCTGCTTCACGCAGTTTGGATCGCTTTGATGCGCTGAAGCCAACGGGAATCGCAACAGTTGCCTCTTCCATGTCAATTCCGGTACGATTATGAACATTGGCTTTCAGATGCTTAAAAACCTCGCTGGCCACATCGACAGCAGTCCACTCACGACCTGCAATTGTTTTTATCTGCTCAGAATCCAGAATGGTCTTAACCGATGAGATATACTCACAGGATTCGCTCAGCTCCATCTTTTTATCCCATGCATCCCGGCCAGTGAATACAGCGCCTGTGGTTTTATCAATCGCAATAACGGACGGAACTGGACGTCCTTCTTCATCACCGTATTTAACAGCTTCCGGCTTTTGATCCATCACCACATATCCAACAGTTGCACTGTTGGTTGTGCCGAAGTCAATGCCAAAATAATATTTCAATCCTGTTGCCACGGTTTTTCACCTCACTTAATTTTCATGCCGCCTTTTTCCAGTATATCGAAGATACTCTGAATCTGGAGCCTCAGGTTCTCACCCAAATCACAGCTCATAGGCACATCCAACGCATCCACAAAATCCCGATATTCGATGCGAATCTTGGATGCCAGTTTTTGAAGCAACTCGTCGGCCTGTTTATTTCTGTCCCGGCTGAGAACCTCTGCCATTTTAACTCTTTCTGCTATTTCTGCATCTCTTTCGGCGATAGCTGCATCTCTTTGCGCCACCGCCTGTCTCAGTGCAAAGATATCACCTTCAGCGGCAGACAGTTTTTTTCTTAACTCAGTAATAGTATCCTGTAGGTCTGCTATCTGCTGATTGGTTCCATGAAGTTTATTCTGCTCAGTTTCCAAAGTCTGGGTCAATGCATCAATTTTAACTCTCTGTTGCGTACTCTCGGCCTTGACAACGGTTGTAACTTTAGCAGCTTTCCCAAGCAACTCAGTAAGATATGCTATCATGTCTGAGGGAACCTTTTCCTCAGGCTGAGCAACGACCACTCTCGGTGTTTGAACTTTCTCTTCTTGGGAATTGTCTGCAACAGATATGGTATTCGCTTTTTCTTCTGTAATTTTTGTTGCCTCATGGATTACTTGATCAGTCTTTGTGTCTGCACTGACACTTTGGGAAATATCATAATCAGCAAACCACTTGCGAATTTTCGCAATATTTTTTACAACAACCCCTTTTGTTGAACCGGCATTTTCAATGCCATCCATTATGGAAGAAACAAGCGCTACGAACTCGTTAATGAATACCGGTTTGGTTCCAATATCTGCAAGAGGACATAGCTCTGCATCTGGTCGCAGTTCCGTCAAGAAATACTTCTCCAATGTTTTCTCAGCCGTGCCGAGTCGTTTTTTATCTTTATTAACGCATGCACCCGGCAAACGCTTAATTATGGGCGCCAGTATATTCCCTGGAGCATTGTTATTAAGCATCAACGCAAGCAAATGCGTCACCAAGCGAAAAGATACATTGCTGTCAATACCATAGTATTTTCCGCTGAACATTGTTGCCAGTGTTGCATTTTGATCTTCCGTTTGAATCAAATAGGCATAGAAAGGTTCTGCTCCGCAGAAAGCAAATCCCTCATACAAAAACTGTTCGGCGCGACCGGCCAAACCTGTATCCGCCACAAGGCTAAGCCATGCGCTGCGAAAAGCTTCTTTTTCCTTAATTGTAGGCTCTTTCTTTTTCTTTTCTTTTTTTGCTTTCATCAACGCATCAAGCGTTTCAATGTATTTATCCATGATGATTCCTCCATCAATTATCATTTTACTGAATTTTCTGTCCAATAAACCATCTATATTCAGACTTCCGAATTCTTTATATACTCCACAATATCCCCAAAGTCCGTATCCAGCGTGCCGCAGATCTTTTCCAGCACGCCCATAGCCACGGGTTCGTCTCTGCGGAGCTTGGTCATAGTATTGGGTGCCAGCCCGGCGGCTTTTCGCAGATCGGCTTTGCTCATCTTTTTATCTACCAACAGCTTCCACAGTTTGTTATAGGAAACGGCCATATAGGAAACCTCCCGATGATATTACAAGTATATAAAGGAATCATATCATATGGTGTCAGATTTTTCAAGATGCTGTCGCAAGATTGTGCGAATGTATCGTGAAATTGTTGAACTTATGCTTGCGATAAATTCCGGGAATTGTTGTATTTCGCCTTTCCATTCGGTATCAATCATGTGCATATCCAAGCATGATTTCGCTATCTTTTGGCATATCCACGCAGATAATTTGCTTGTACTGTCAGCCGTTTCCCGTTTTGGGGTATCCCCCCCTTACAAATTCCGCAAAAATTTGCGTGAAACCCCGCGCCGGTCTTCCTGCGAAAGGGCGTAGAGATTCGAATTCCCCCTAGGGTAAAACGCAGCAGCACTTATTCCGTTTTACCCTTTGCCTTCTCCCGGTAGTAATACTCTTTGGATTTGAGTTTGTTCCGCACGCTCTGGCATTCCAACGTGCCGCAATATTTCTGCCGGTTCCCTCGTTTGATGAACGCCTTACCGCAGGCCTGACAAAATGCGATATTGGTTTTGCCGCCGTAGTCCTCCAAAGCGTTGGCGTTCACCGCCATAAATCGGGCAAGTCCGAAACGGGCTGCGTCTACCACGGATTTGACGGAGGGCTGTAACTGGATCTGTCCGGTAGTCAAATCGTATTCCAGCCCCATATTCAGTTTCGGGATTCTGTCAACAAACCGCTGCAGCACCATAGGCCGGCGGGCATTGTCTGTCCGATACCACTCCCGAAGCAGATTTTCCTTCTCGGGCGCACAAACCTTCTCATAAATTCGCTGTGCGTCTGCCACCTTGCCCTCCATCAGGCTGCGGATAGCAAAAGCCGTCATGGTATCGGTATAAAGCCGTTCCAGATCCTGCACCATTTCTTCCACATGGATATAATAGCATTCCAGAGCATTTACCACGACATCCCAATAACTCGCCGGATCATCCTGATTCCATTCCAAATGTGCCACATTATCTCCGTAGAAATAGCAAGGATGAATATTCTCCAGACTCCACCGGATCAAAATCTGCGCACATTCCTCCAAGGGCTTATCTCGCAGCTCCAGATTCAGATTGCACAGCTCAATCAGCAGCTCCTGCCCGGAAGGGTAGCCGCTGTATACCGCAGGCGGATTTTCCGGATCATACTCCGCATATATCGCCAGCTTACCACCCTCTGTTCCCATTCTGTATGAGTGGAACCGGAGGGTGTGTTTTTTTATATCCCCGATGCCGCCAATCTCATAATCCGTCAGTTCTCGTTTTAGATCCATATCATAGCACTCCTTTATCACCAAAGCTTTACCGATAGAAGTAAGTATTCTTTCATTAGTCTTACCGATAGAGCAAAGAATTGTAGCTCTATTATATGCGATAATACAGCCAAACACAAGAGAAGGGAGTGAAATATATGGAAACGACTTTGTACAAGTCCGCATTTAATCTCAAAGAGGCGGCGGTTTACTTGGGGATTAGCATTCCGACTTTGGTAAGGCTACTGAGGAGCGGGGACATTCCGCACCGCCGTGTGGGGCAGCGTTGGCTCATTGCACGCTCTGCATTGGATACTTGGCTGAATCGAAATGATTAAGGAAGGAGGAAATTTCATGACCGAAAACAAACCCATCACCGTGTACACGGCAGACTGCATCGGAAATGCGGCCAACTGCCTGTATCCCGACGAAGTGAATATCACGGATGAATCCACCGCAAAGCTGGCATTCTCCAAAGACATGGTCTGTGCCAAGTACAAAAATAGCCATCGGAGCACTCCAAACTTCGAAATCAGCAACGCTCTGCCTATGGACTGCGACAACGACCACTCGGATATATCGGCAGATTGGATCGCCCCGGAGGACATTGCGGAGTTCTTTGTCGATGTTCCCTATGTGCTGCACTTCAGCCGCCACCACATGAAGCCCAAAGGCGAGAAAAGCGCCCGTCCCCGGTTTCATATCGTGTTCCTCATTGACCCGGAGCGGAATGCGGACCGCTATACAGCGCTGAAACAGCGCCTATTGGCGGCATTTCCGTTTTTCGACGCTAATGCCATGGATGCCGCCCGGTTTCTGTTCGGTACGGAAAATCCGCAGGTCATCTACCATCCCGGTTCGATCCCGCTGAACGCATTTCTGGATGAACGGGAAAACGAGCAGGCTTTTGCAGACCTTGGACGCACAATCCCCGAAGGAAGCCGCAACAACACTATGTCGCAAATCGGTGCCAGAATCATCAAGCGGTACGGCGATACGCCGGAAGCAAAGAATCTGTTCCTGCAAGCCGCCGAGCAATGCACTCCGTCCTTGGACGAGCAGGAGTTGGAGAATATTTGGGCAGGG
>OLNF01001124.1_pt1 | contig 23257 bp, 17 predicted proteins | sample 1673061 | NCBI WGS metagenome assembly OLNF01 (sample SAMEA3136751, study PRJEB25190) | human gut metagenome
TTCGGGCAGGAAAAGATTCAGCAGCTTTCCAAACAGCACGCCGCCTGCGGTATCAAAGACGAAGGCCACCAGACCCAGTGCAAGGATCAGCAGCGTGTCGGGCCGGACGAACTTGTCTGCGGTCATCTGCCCGGCAACGGTCAGGCCCAGCACAATGGTGATCAGGTTTGCCAGCACATTCTGTGCGGTCTCGCTGAGCACGTTCAGCACGCCGCACTCCCGCAGCAGGTTGCCGAACATCAAAAAGCCCACCAGCGCCACACTGGCCGGAGCCACCATGCCTGCAATGATCGTGACCACGATGGGGAACAGGATCTTGGTCAGCTGGGAAACACTGCCCTTTTCATAGGACATCCGGATGCGGCGCTCCTTCTGCGTGGTCAGCAGCCGGATCACGGGCGGCTGCACGATGGGCACCAGCGCCATGTAGCTGTAGGCTGCCACCATGATGGCACCGAGGTACTGGGAGTTGAGCGTGTTGGCCACGAAAATGGCGGTAGGGCCGTCTGCCGCACCGATGACAGCGATGGAGGCAGCATCCTTCAGGTCAAAGAAGAAGCCCGCCAGAAACAGGGTGAAAAAGATGCCGAACTGGGCCGCCGCACCAAAGAGCATCAGCCACGGCTTTTCCAGCAGCGGGCCAAAATCGATCATGGCACCGATGCCGATGAAGAGCAGCAGCGGGAACAGCTCGTTGGACATGCCCGCTTCAAACAATGCAGAGATGGGGCCCACCGTATCCCCCTGTGTGATGGCACCCGAGAGGGGCAGGTTGACCAGAATGGCACCAAAGCCCATGGGCAGCAGCAGGCTCGGCTCCATCTTTTTGGCGATGGCAAGGTAGATGAGCAGCGCACCGATGCCCCACATTACCACCATCTGCCAGGTCAGATTCCCAAAATTGGAAAAGAGACTGGCGAATGTGTTCAGAAGATCCATATTTATTTTTCCTCCTTGTGTTCCGGTGCCGGGCAAGAAAAAAGAGACCCCTGCCACAGCACTCTGTCTGTGACAAAAGTCTCAAGCCAACACATGACATCGGGCATTTCTGCCGTGATGACGCTGCCATGCAGCACCCCGCAGGCCCTGCGGGATGCCCTTTACTCCCTTTTATCGATTCTAATTAAATCAGAATGCAGTCCCCTCTGTCAAGGGGTTCCTGCATTTCTTTGCCAAACTTTGCTTCAGCGCTCAAACGTTGTGCTGAGGGTGGTCTCCCAGGTCTGGCCGGGGGCAAGGCAGGCGGCAGCGGCGCGCTGGCTCCATTCCTGGGGATCGGTCTGGGCACCGGGCAGGGAGTGCCACGGCTCAATGCAGACAAAGCGCACTGGCTTTGCCGGAGCCGACCAGATGAGGGTATAGGGGTAACCCTCCACATTGCAGACGATCCCCTTGCCGGTGTCCTTCTCGTAGATGCCCAGCGTGCGGCTGCGCAGACCGGCCATGCAGAAGCTGTCGTTCTCAAACAGATCGTCTGTCAGGGGGATGCTCTGCTCATTCTTCCACCGGTAACCGCACTTGCCGGTCAGCAGACCGTTGGGGTAAGCGTCCAGGATCATCGGGCTTTCCGGCTGGTCGAAGCGGAACTCGTAATCGGTGGTGGTGTGCTTGTCATCAAAGGGGATGCGGAACGCCGGGTGGTAGCCGATGCCGAACTGCAGCTCCTCGGCGGCATCGGCGGGATTGGTGACGGTCAGGGTGTGGTGCACCGTCCTGCCCTCCAGCCGGAAGGTGCTGGTCAGGACAAAATCAAACGGGAAGCGCTCTGCCTTGCTCTTTTCATCCGAGCGCAGCTCCAGCCGGATGGTGTCGCCCTCGGCGCAGAGCAGGGTGTGCTCCACGTCCCGGGCAAAGCCGTGCTGACCGCCGGGGTAGGTCTTGCCCTTATGGGTAAAGGCCCCGCCGGTCAGCTTGCCCGTCCAGGGGAAAAGGATGGGGGCATGGCGCTTCCAGACAGCCGGGTCGGCCTGCCAGAGCATCTCCTTCCCGGCGGCATTTTTCAGGCTGACTGCTTCGGCACCATGGGTATCCACGGTCAGGGTCAGGAATTCGTTGTGAATGGTTGCCTGCATGATTCATCTCTCCTTTTTATCTGTTGACGATGTGCTCGCCGTTTCCTTCCAGCCAGGTGCGCAGGTTCCGGGTGGTAATGTCCATCAGGTTCTGCAAAGCCTCCCGGGTCGTCCACGCAATGTGCGGTGTGAGGATAGCGTGGGGTTCTGCCCGCAGGGGGCTTTCCTGAGGCAGAGGCTCGGTGACAAAGGCATCGGCCCCGTAAAAGCCCAGCTGACCGCTGTGGAGGGCCGCTGCCACGGCCTCCTCATCCACCAGCGCGCCCCGGGCCGTGTTGAGCAGAATGGCCCCGGGCTTCATCTTCGCCAGCGCCTCCGCGTTGACAAGGCCCCGGGTCTGGGGCGTGGCCGGGCAGTGCAGGCTGAGGATATCGCACCGCCTCAGCAGGGTATCATAATCCACGAACTCCACACCGTCGGCGGCGTATTCAGGCCGGACGGTGCGGGTGCAGACCAGCACCTCCATGCCAAAGGCTCTGGCAATGCGGGCCGACTGCCGCCCAATGCTGCCATAGCCGTAAACGCCATAGGTCTTGCCGTAGAGCTCCATCTGGGGCAGCAGACCGATGCTCTCCGGGATATCCAGCTGCCAGCACCCCTGCTTGACGGCACGGTTGTAGCGCTCCGCGCACTGGCAGATGGCCAGCAGCAGGCTGAAGGTCATCTGGGCCACGCTGTAGGTAGAATAGCCCGGCACATTGGCCACTGCAACGCCGTGGCGGCGGCAGGCTTCCAGATCCAGGTTGTCGGTGCCCGTGGCGATGATGCCCACCCATTTCAGGTTCGGGCACTGCTGTAAGATCTCCTCATCTATGCGGCACTTGTTCAGCAGAACGATGTCCGCATCTCCAATGCGGGGGGCGATCTCCTCGTAGGTCGTGCGGACATAACTGACGGTATCGGGCACCAGCGCCTTTACCCCCGACCAGTCGAGGTCGCCATCCTCCATGACATAGCTTTCCAGAATGACAGCTTTCATCTCAGTCCTCCAACAAAACGTCCTCGCTCAGCACCTGACCGATGGGCTTTGCAATGCACAGGTCGGCCTGCGCATCGGCCCCGGTGGGCTGCATGTTGATGACCACCAGATGGCGGCCCCGGAAGTACCGGATGAGCCCCGCCGCCGGGTAGACCACCAGACTGGTGCCGCCGATGATGAGAGTATCCGCCTTGCGGATGGCAGACACGGCCCCGGAGAGCACTTCCTCGTCCAGCCCTTCCTCGTACAGGACGACATCCGGCTTGACGATACCGCCGCACTTGGGGCAGCGGGGCACGCCGGTACTGTTGGCAATGAAGTCCACATCGTAGAACGTGCCGCACTTCACGCAGTAGTTGCGCAGGGTGCTGCCGTGGAGCTCGTAAACGGTCTTGGAGCCAGCCGCCTGATGCAGGCCGTCGATGTTCTGGGTGACGATGGCCTTCAGCCTGCCCTCCCGCTCCAGCTTTGCCAGCCGCAGGTGGGCAGCGTTGGGCTTTGCCCCCTTCACAATGAGCTTATCCCGGTAGAACCGGTAGAACTCCTCGGGGTTCTCCTCCCAGAAGGTGTGGCTCAGGATGGTCTCGGGCGGGTAATCGTACTTCTGGTGGTACAGGCCGTCCACGCTGCGGAAATCGGGGATGCCGCTTTCGGTGGAGACCCCCGCGCCGCCAAAAAAGACGATGCGGTCGCTCTCGGCAATGATTTTTTCCAGTGCAGGAACCATAAAAGAAACGCTTCCTTTCCGGCAGATCGTTGTGTTTTGGATAGCTCCAGTATAACACAAATCCAGAGGAAAGGAAGCGTTTCTTTTTTTGATGGGATCGTCCCCTTGCTCAGCGCCCGTTTTCGGCAAACAGGGTTCCCAGCGCATCCAGCAGATCATGCGGGAGCATCCCGGTTTCCCCGTGCAGGGCAGCGGCACGGTCGGCAGCTGCACCATGGAGATAAACGGCACAGGCAGCAGCTTCAAAGGCAGGCAGGCCGCAGGCCAGCAGGGCGCTGGTCATGCCCGCCAGCACATCCCCGCTGCCGCCCCGGGAAAGCCCCGGGTTGCCGGTGGGATTGACCGCGCAGCGGCCATCCGGCCCTGCAATGACGGTGTGCGCCCCCTTCAGCACCACCACAGCATTCCATGCTTTCGCATAGCGCAGCGCCATGCCTTCCCGATCCGCATTGATCTCTGCCGCAGAGCGCCCGGTCAGCCGGGCCATCTCGCCGGGGTGGGGCGTTAAAATCAGTTCTCCTTGAGGATGAAGCATTTTTTCCGTTTGGAGCAGGTCGGCGGCGGCGTTCAGGCCGTCCGCATCCAGCACTGCACTGCCGGAAAAGCCGGGCAGGAGCGTTTTTACCAGCGCCCGGGTCTCGGCGGCACGGGCCGCGCTCTGGGCCGTATAACCCAGCCCGGGGCCCGCCAGCAGGACAGAGGCCTTCTGCCGCCGGATGCGGTCGATATTCTGGGGCGAGATGCCGCCCTCTGCCCCCGCTTCGCAAGGGCAGAGGCAGCACTCCGGCAGGCGGGCGGCCACAGCCGCCAGCACCGGCTCCACACTTGCCAGCGTAACGATGCCGGCCCCTGTGCGCAGGGCACCTTCCACGGCCAGCGCCGCCGCGCCCCGGTAGGACGCACTGCCCGCCACCACCAGCACGGAGCCAAAGGTCCCCTTATGCGCATCCCGGGGGCGGGGCTGGATCTTTTGCCAAACAAAATCAGACGTTATTTCAAACATAGGCGGCTCCTTTCCTACTGTGGTTTAACCCCCCAGTCACGCTTTGCGTGACAGCCCCCGCTAATAGGGGGGCCCTTGGCATTTCGTAAAGCTCACCCTCTTTGCCAAGGCCTTCCCTATTAGGGCAACAACGACGACCGCCGCCAGTGGCGGAAACAGGGAGGAGTTGTTGGGGCAGCGGCCAGCAGGACACGAGGGCAATGCTTTGCCCGAAGGGGACGCTGGGAGCCGCAACCCGTTAGCCAAGCTCACGTTGCAGGCACAGACGGAAACAGCTGCGAACCAAGCGGCTGAGGGCAACAGTGCGGAAACTGCTGCCATATCGGACAACTTGGCTGTGCAGACGTTTGCAGAAGCGGCGGCCGGTGACAGCCTGACAGGCAAGACCATCAGGCTGTTCACCCCGGAGGCCGGAAACGAGGCAAACCGCGCGGCTTTTGAGGAAGCCTATGGGGTGAAGTTGCCGAGCACGGCTGCGGCTACCCGGCGGATGCTGCGGGAAGTGGCGGCACAGCGCAGCCAGCAGAATGCTGTTGAGAACGCTGGGGAAAGTGTGGAAAGCTCCACGGAAACAGCAGCGGACGGTGCAGAACCCCTTAGTCAGCGCATAAGTGCTGACAGTCCCCCTAGTATGGGGGCCCTTGACAGGACGGGAAACGTTGAGCTGACTGCGCAGAATGGAGCTGACCGGCAGGCTGTGATGCAGTCGGTCCCTGTGGAAGAAAGCACCCTTGACGGGATGGACAGCAGCAACAGCCAGATGCGGGAGACCTACGGCATGGAAGCACCGAGGACGGAGGGCCAGAAGCAGGCCCGGACGGAGCAGGTGCTGCGGAGCTGGAAGGTGGGCGAAAAGGCGGCGCAGGAGATCAGCCGGAAACAGCCGGAAGGCGTGGACAGTGACCGCTATGCGGCGGCAGCATCCACCCTGTACCGGCTGGGCCAGATGGAGGACGTGAAGACCTTTGACCAGGCGCTGGAGCTGGCGGGCACCGGCAGCGGCATGGCGGCCAACGTGAACTATGTGCTGGGCAACCTCAAGGGCAGGAACGCGCTGGAGATCGCCTACACCTACGGCAGGGATGCGGCAGATACCCGGTGGGCCAAGAGCCAGCTGGGCGGCACTCTGACGGAACAGAGCCTGACGGGCCGGGGTGAGACCATCTACAAGGGAACCCTGCGCAACGCGAACGACGCTGGAAGCCAGGTGATCGAGCTGAACGCGGCGGCAACCGGCACCACGGCGGTTCTGAAAAACGTGCTGCAGAACGGTGCAGGACAGGCAGACAGCCGGGTGCGGGCCTATGTGGACACGGAGACGGCCCGGATCTTCTTTGGGGACAGTACACAGGATACGTTCGGCACGGTGCTGCACGAGGACTACCACTGGTACAACGCACTGGACAGCGAGGGAGCAAAGACTTTGCAGGACCATGCCCTGCTGTATCTGGCCAGGAGCAGCGGCTTTGAGACCGTGGACGAGATGATCCGGGAGAAGATGACCGACTATGCCCAGCAGAATCTGACCTATGAGGAAGCTGCCGAGGAGCTGGTGGGCGATGCCTGGCGGGGCATCTTCTCCAATGAATCCGATTTCAAGCGCTGGGTAGAGTTCCAGCGCGGGCAGGCCGAGAAGAACAGCGGCAGGGCCGGAACCATCCGCACCGTGATGAACCGGGTGAAGGAGATGCTGGGCGGCATCATCAGCCGGGCCAAGGAAGTGCTGACCCTTGACCCCGACAACCGGGCGGCCCTGAAGGCCCAGCGCCTGGCCGAGAACGAGCGCAGAATTTTGCAGGACGAATACTTTGCCCACGCTGAAAAAGCGATGGATAACCTGCGCAGTGCAAAAGAAAACGCCGCTGCCCTCAAGACAGAGAGCGCGGCGGAAGGACGCAATATTCGTTTTTCGATCCAGAAGGATGCCGACGGAGAGAGCTACATCAAAATTGATGAAGATATCCTGAACGGTGTTCCACAGGAAGATTGGAAAACCGTAGTGAAGCAGGCCATCAAAGAACGGTATCCGAATGGCTTTGAGCGGAACGGCTGGACAATTTTGAACCATAAAGATGGAAGAAGTGAGTTTGTCCGTTCTAAATCTACAATGGCGCTTCAGAGAACGAACGAAGAAACGTATGCAGATAAAATGCGGATGGCTGCAAATCTGGATGAAATTATTAAAACCGCAGATGAAGTCTACAGAGAACCTGCAAACCACAAGAATGCGGAAGCATTCAACCGTGGAAAAATTAAAATTGTGGTTGGGCAGAATGCCTATGAAGCTGATGTTCTGACTGCCTTCAAAGCAAATGACCGGGAGATTTTCTATGATATTGTAGATATAAAATCTACAAATAATAAAACCTCCATGCGTACCCACGTAGAATCCAAAGATTCAAGGAGTAGTCTGCAAGGAGGTTTTACGGAACCCTCCGGCAAAGCCCACATGGAATCCGAAGATTCGGGGAGCAGAGGGTCGGAGGGTTCTATTTATCAGGAAAGCGCTGACACGGTACTCAAAACCGAGGAGGGCGGTGAACGCCCGAGCTTTCCTGCTAAAAACAGTATAGCACAAGAAAATGCCGAAAGCAAGGGAAACAGCGAACCTGTGAAGAAATCGGTGCGGTTCCAGCTGAGTGCTCCGGTGGAGGTGGACCAGAACAAAGACCTTGTGGCCGTGCACAACCTGACCGCCGAAAACCTGCAGGAAGCGCTGGAGCTGGGCGGGATGCCCTCGCCGTCGATTGCGGTGGTGAAAGCCCAGGAAGGTCACACTAAGTATGGCCCCATCTCGCTGGTGTTCAACTCTGATACCATTGACCCCATGGTGAACCGGGCAAACCATATCTATGGTTCGGATGCCTGGACACCAACCCGGCCCAATGTGGAGTTTGAAGTGAATTACGATGCGATGCGGGACTTTGAAAGCAAGGTGGATTCGGCAAGCAAAGATGCGTTTGAAGGAAAATTTGCGAACAGCGCCGCGTTACAGCGCCTTGGAATTGAAGAGACGAGCAGCTCCGACCGGGCAGAGCTTGCCCAGCGCCTGGAGGAAAACACGGCAGTGCAGCTGGCCTATCTGGAAGCGAAAGGTAAGACTGTGGAGCCGGTGTATAAGACAGAACGGGACCAGTTCGACAGCCTGGGCAATGATACCCTGGAAAAGGTGATCGAACACATTGGCGCGGATGAAATCAAAGCTGCATTCGAGGGTGGTGACTTTGACCAGCTGGATCAGCTGGCAGATAAAGCGGCGGACGCACTGGAAGAAAAGTATACTCACGGACAGCTGGAGGGCCAGAACCGGCGTTGGCAAATGCGCATTGACAAGATGCGGAATGACAACCGTGGACGACTGTATGGGATGCTGGAGCACGCCTACAAAATGCTGACCGATACCAATGCCGGAAAGCAGGCGATGGATGTGGAAGCGACCAGGGAGGCTATCCGGCAGGAAGCTCCGGCAGAAGATGTGAAGAACTGGGTGTATGACCAGTTGGGAAATGTTCTAGGACAGAAGGGAATCCGAAACGGAAAAGACCGCTTTACTCCGGCAGGGATAAAGCGCAGTTTTGCCCAGCTGCACAACAGCTACACGCTGGAAAACCTTGTGGCTGCTATGAATGCTCAGAATGCACGAGGGCAGGGTACATGGGGCCTTTCGGCCAGCACCCTGATGAGCACGGCCACGGCGGAGTACCAGAACCTGGACGAAGTGCGGGCGGACAAGGGCCGCTTGCAGCAGATGCCGGAAGAAGAGTACAAGGCGCTGCTGGAAAAGGCAGATGACCAGATCAGCGATATCCTTGACAAGCTGCGGAGAGAGACTACACCCCATGCAGACAACAGCTTTGAAGAGCGGGAAATCCTGGGCGGCATCCTGATGCAGGCCGCACAGGGAAAACAGACGGCGGCAGCCATTGGAAAGGCCTTTGCAAAAGAGGGGTATACCATTGGCAAGGACACGGCCCAGATGATCCTGAACCTGTACAAGAACGTGGCTGCTATTCCCACCGGGTACTTTGAAGCGAAGCCCCAGCGGGCCGTGGGCTTTGATGAGGTGCGGGCGGCGATCCTGCCCGACAACACCAGCAGCACCCTGATCGACAGCCTGAAAGAGAACGGCATTGACGTGAAGCTCTACAAAGCCGGGGACGATGCCCAGCGCACGGCCCTGCTGAACAAGGTGCCGAACGTCCGTTTCCAGCTGGCCGAACAGGCGGAACGGGACGCGCGGAAGAACACCCAGCGGCAGGCAAGCCGGGCCATTGCGGACAACAGTGCGGCGATGGAAACGCTGGCCCAGATGATGGGTGTGACCCACGGTGTGCGGATCAGCCAGGATTCCATTGACGGGCTGGCGGTGCGGTGGACAAAGGCCAACGGCAGCAGGGCCGACCGGACGAAGATTGCCGGAGAGACCCGGGCGCTGGTGGAGTACATGACGGCGGACGGGGCCAGCATGAGCAAGGCCAGCGCGCTGTCTGAGACCATTGCAGATGAAATACTGAGCGGGGCCACCTACCGGAACACCGAGCTGTGGGACGAGTACCCGGAATACCACGACCTGAGCTACACGGTGAACAAGGACGGCCCGGCCAAGGCGGAGCTGGTGAAACGGTACGGGACGTGGAGTGAAGCGGTGGCCGAGGCCCGGAAGCACGGCGTGAAGCTGCGGCAGGCAGAGGGTGTGCGGGACGGCAACCCGGCGGAAGTGTATGAAGCCATCGTCAACGACACCCGGGCCATGGGCGGCACTAAGGAAGGGGCAGCGGCCTTGTTCCGGGGCGCGGCCCAGGCGGCAGGCGTGGACGGCGCGGCCAGCATGGAGAGCACCGAGTGGCTGGATGTGCTGATGAACGTGCACGATGCCATCAAGCCCAGGATGATGAGCCGCTTTGCAGATGCTGCCGAGTACGAGGATGCCAAAGTGGAGCTGGCCGACCGGATGCTGGGTGATATCCTGAACGTGCCGGAGATGACCGATGCACAGGCCATCTTTGACGGGTTCCAGCGCTGGCAGCGCCAGGCTGTGGCTGCTGCCGTGGGCGAGGAGAACGCGGAGCAGGCGCTGAAGGATCTGCGGAAGGTGCAGAAGGAGCAGAACCGGGAGTTCAACCGGAGGATGTATGAGAACAGCCGGAACGGAAGCCGAGATGAAGCACTGCGGCAGTGGACAGAACAGCAGAAGCGGAATGAAAAAGCAGAAAAGCTGCTGGATCAGAATCTGGATACGCTGGGGCTGGACATCACCAACTACGGCGACATGGCCGAAAAGCTGGACGTGCTGAAGGAAGCCTACGAACGGGAGTGGAAGGCCGAAAAGAAGCGGCTGAAGGAAGAACGCCAGCAGATGCTGGACGAGATCCGGCTGGAAAACAAACAGTTGAAGCGGGAGAACTGGAACCTTTCTCACCAGGTGGCAGGAGAACAGCGCCGGGCTGATCGGGCTGAGTGGCAGCTGATCCATCAGGAAAACGAACTGCTGGAATGGGAGCAGGAAAACCAGCGCAAAGCTCAGGAGTGGCAGGAAAAGCAGGCGGAACGAAACGCAATCGCCATCACTGCAGCCCAGCAGCAGCGGGACGAGGACATTGCCATTGCCAAGAAGCTGGCTGAGAAGCGGGTACAGAAAGCCCGGGACGGCCGGCAGAAGGACGAGCTGCGGCGGGGCATCCGGGCCAATGCTGCCCAGCTGAACCAGATGATCCTGCGGCCCAGCAAGGACCGGTATGTGCAGCCCCACCTGATCCAGCAGGCGGCAGAGGTGGCAAAGCTGGCGGATATGACATTGCTGAACGACCACGCCGTGGCCCGGCTGACGGCCCTGCGCACCAGCATCATGCAGTCGATGGGAGCCGAGAACAGCTCCAACGGCATCAGCGAGGACTGGAAGCTGAGCAAGGTGCCGGAGCTCATCGACGCGCTGCAGGCTGACCTGAATGCCAGCAAGCAGGCCCAGCTTGACCGGCTGAACCAGCAGCTGACAGAGGCCGAGGCACTGCCGGACAGCGAAAAGGCCGAGATGCTGCGTGACCGGCTGAGAAAGCGAATCCGGGAGACAGAGAACCGCACCTATCTGCCCATGACGGTGGACCAGATGCGGATACTGAAAGCCATTACGACCAGCACCCTGCATGTGATCCGGACGGCAAACAAGACCCTGAGCTTGCAGAAAGCCGAAGCGGTGGACAAGATCGCCAACGAGGCGGCTGCAGAGGTGCGCCAGAGCAAGGGCAATGACGGAAAATTCCGGCGGATGCTGACGAGGTATAATCTGGATATGCTGGGCGGTACCCGTGTGTTCCGGATGCTGGGCGGCTACGCAAAGAACAGCCAGATGGAGAAGCTGGGCACCATGCTGAATGACGGCCAGCGGGAACAGACCCGGATCACTGTGGAGGGAACGAAGCTATTTGACAATGTGACGGGCAAGGCGAACCTGAGACAGATGGAAAAATTCGCCGGTCCGGGCGCGGAGCTGGTGGACATTGGCCTGAAGGACAGCAAGGGTCGGGCTGCACCGTTGACCCACGCCCAGCTGTGCAGCCTGTACATGCACCTGCAGAACGCCGACAGCCGGGAGCACCTGCTGAACGGTGGCCTGACGATCCCGGATGCGGAGGAATACAACAGGGGCGACATTGAGAAGGCTTACCAGAAGGGCCAGACCGTGAAGATCGGGATGCTGAAGGACAGCGCGGGAAACCCCATGGCCGACACCGTGATCCAGGCCGTGGAGAAGGCCATGACCGACTACGACCGGGCCTGGTGCGAGGACATGAAGAATTTCTTCGGCAGCTACACCACGAACCTGATCAACGAGACGAGCATGAAGCTGCTGGGCTACCAGCGGGCCACCGTGAGAAACTATTACCCCATTGCGGTGGACAAGACGGCGCTGGCGACCCAGATCGAGGGCGTGAAACTGGATGCCACCATTGAGGGCCGGGGCTTCCTGAAGAACCGTGTCAAGAGCCAGATACCCATCCTGCTGGAGGAGTGCAGCAGCGTGGTACAGCGGAGTTTGCGGGACACGGCAGCCTACGCCGGACTGGCGGCACCCATCCGGGATGTGCAGAAGGTGCTGAACAGTGGCATTGAGACCGAGGACGGCATCAAGATGCTGAAAAATGGTATCCTGAAAGAGCAGTGGGGCCAGAGCGCGACGAACTACATCGATGACCTGCTGACCGACCTGCAGACCACGCAAAGAAAGCGCTCGACCACAATGACCAAAGTGCTGGACAGGTTGCGCGGCAACTATGCGGGCGCGATCCTGACGCTGAACCCTGGTGTGGCCATTGCGCAGGCGGCATCTCTGCCAACGGCGGGCGCAGTACTGGGTGCGGATACCATGGCGGCGGTGGTGCCGTTTGTGAAGAACCTCTCCGGCAAGCAGCGGGCAGCGCTGGAACAGGAAATTGCCCAGCATGGGGATGTGCTGCTGCAATACCGACTGCGGGGAAGCCAGCGGGGTGAGCTTGCCAGCATTGGCGTGAGCCAGGGCGCGGCAGAAAAGGCCATGGACAAGCTGCCCAAGTGGGTGACCGGCTGGATCAACAGCATGGACGAGATCACGGTAGCGGCACTGTGGGAAGGCTCCAAGCGGTATGTGGAGCACCATACCAATGAGTTTGCAGAGGGTGCAGCCACGAAAGGCAGCGAAGCCTACTGGGAAGCCGTGAACAAGATGTATCAGCGGGTCATTGAGGAGACCCAGCCCAACTACACCACGATGCAGCGGGCGGGGATCCAGCGAAATCCGGATCAAATGACCAAGACCTTGACCATGTTCACGACCCAGCGTTTCCAGAACTACGGCATTTTGGCCGATGCGGTGATGGACTACAACGCCCAGAAAGCACGAGACAAGGCTGCACCCAGCAGCGAGACAGCAGAAGAAGTGAAGCGGGCCGGAAAGAACCTGAACCGGGCCATTGTGAGCCAGATCACCCAGACTGCTGTGTTTGCACTGATGAAGATCGGTGCGGACTTCCTGCTGCACCGGTGGGACAGAGAGCAGGACGAGAACGGAGATGTGACCGCGGCCAGCGTGAGCAAGCGATTCCTGAATCTGTACACGGAAAGCTTTGCGGGCAACTTCCTGTATGGCAGCGAGCTGTACAGCGCTGTGGGAAATGCAGTGAACGGTACGGATTACGATGTGGTGAGTGCAACCAACATCAGCGCTGTGAATGACCTTTTTGCAGCAGTAACGAAGTTTTTCAGCCTTGTCCGGCAGGACACCGGTGACATGACGGAGGAACAGCTGGAAGCGTATCACCAGAAACTGCGAAAGGCAGGCGTGAACCTGATGCAGTACGGGTTTGAAATTGCGGGTGTGCCTATGGGGAACGCCCGGAAAATGCTGGATGCCTTTGATGCCTATGTGGAAGATGCACGAGACATTGCAAGCGGAAGCGGCTTTTCGTTCAGCTCGACCCCGACGAGCGCCACCGGGCAGTATGACCGGCTGTACAACGCCATTGCCGAGGGGGACACGGACAACGCCAGCGGTGCTATGGCGAAGCTGGAAGCCATGGGCAAGGACGAAAAGACCATTGCCAGCCAGCTGAAGAACCGGCTGAAGAAATACAGCCCGGAAGTAGAGCAGGCGGCCAGGGCCCGGAACGAGGGCAAAGACAGCCAGCGCCAGGAGCTGACAAAGCAGCTTGTGCGGGAAATGTACGAGACCCTGGGCATCCGGGAGGGTGTGAAAGCTGACGCGGAAAAGCGGACATGGGTGATCGACCTTGTGACGGGAGCAATCAACCAGAAGGCCGACAGTCTGCTGGCCGGGAACAGGGACCGGACGGTCTACTCCGACCTGACGGACGCACTGGAAACCGGAAAGCGGAAGGACGTACAGGACGAGATCGACCGGCTGCGGACGGCGGGCAACGACCACGACCGGGAGAAGCTGGAGAAGCTGCTGACGAGCCTGACCAAAGAGGACGGAACCCCGATGTATGAGGAAAAGAACTTTGCCCAGTGGGTGAAGGACGCGGCAAAAAAGGAGGAACAGGCAAAGAACAGCGAGGATGAGTGGGCAGGGGTGAGGTGAACCTCTCAGTCACGCTTTGCGTGACAGCTCCCCTAGTAGGGGAGCCAAGTTCACGTTGCAGCTCTTTTGGGGGGAGCTCTGCTTAGAAGAAAGGGAGACCGTTCGGGGTGAACGGCCTCCCTTTTGCTATGCTATTCTGTTAAATCATGCCGAGTTCGGATTTCAGACCTTTTTGCAGAACACTGGAAAAATTGATGTGTGCGGATTCGGCTGCATCGTTAAGCCAACCGGGAATGGAAAGCGTCTTTTTGACCGGTTTAAACTGCTTCTGATATTCTTCCATATCAAAAGGAATCATCGCAACGAAATCTCCGTCATCCACATGAATGGCAGAAGGAAGAGAGGGTTTGGGACATACTTCACAATCTTCGAGCATTAGGCCAATTGCATCTTGAGCCATAGAAACCGCTTCGTCCATGGTTTCCCCTTGAGTGAAGCAACCTTCAATATCTGGAATTGTAACGGAATATCCTGTTTCTTCTGGATGAAAAACAGCAGGATAAAATACAGCAGTCATTTTAATATTACCTCATATATAGCGTGATGTAAGTTTTGAAAATATTATATGATAACGAGAAAACTAATATTCAATTATTTCAATAATCTATAATGTAGTATTAGGATAACCAGAAATTTTCCAGGTTGATCCTAACAAGATAATGTTATTTTTTGATTCCGGCTTGTTTGAGAATGCTATTTTCTGTACCTGGCTTCAGATCCTTTGCATGATAAGGAACGACAGTGGATTTCCCGGTAGTGGGGTTACTGTACATCCGGTGAGAGCCATTGGAGCGAATGCAAACAAAGCCGTTTTGCTCCAACAGCCGACACATCTCTTTTGGAGTTAGCGGCATGGCGGTGGAATCCTCCTTTCTTCGTTGGTAATTTGATTATATACGTATTTTACGTATTTGTCAAGAGGCGGGAACTTATGTATGTCCGGGGTATCGAAGGTATGCGGGGCGTGATAGGATAGGGGCAGGAAGGGCGCACAAATCTGAAATGAGACCTCTGGATCGATCGAGGAGTACGCCCGATTGGTGAAGGGAGTGAAACTGTGAGCCAACTGGATATCAAGATCAGAAAGCTGCAGGACAACGGTTCGACGTTTCGGGCAAACATTGAGACGCTGTATCTGGGCGGCGTGCGGAGCGCCAAGGTGGACGAGCTCCGCTTTGAGCTGCCGGAAGAGTGGAAGAACTGCACCGTGACCCTGCATGTGCAGCGCCTGAGCGGCACAAAGCCGGACCCCCAGCTGCTGGACGAACAGAACAGCGCACTGGTAGACCGGCGCTGGACACTGGAAAAAGAGGGCACCTGGATGCTGCTGGCCATCAACGACAGCGGCTACATTGCCATGACCAAGCCCGGCAAGTACACCTGCTATGACACCATCGACACCGACACGACCACCGAGAACATTACGCCGAGCATCTATGAGCAGTTCGTGGCCGAGGTGACGAAGTACGCCAAGCAGGCGCTGGAGAGCATGAACGCGGCCGGGATCAGCGCGGAAGCGGCAGCAAAATCTGCTGAGGAAGCAGCGAATTCTGCCGCCAGCATGGAAGAAAGCGTGCGGTTGAGCGGGGAGAATGCCAAAAAGGCTGCAAACAGTGCTGCTGCGGCAAAGAAAAGTGAAGAAGCGGCAGCAAAGAGCGCGGAGGCATCTGAGAACAGCGCTAAGAAAAGCGCCGAGAGTGAGAGTGCATCCAAGGCTAGTGCAGAAAAGGCAAAGGCCAGTGAAGAGGCGGCGAAAAAGAGCGAGGCTGCCGCCGCGCTGAGCAAGCAGGCTGCTGCCACCAGCGAACAGAACGCCGGTGCTTCCGAAGCCGCCGCCAAGCAGGCCCTGAAGGACACGGAGAACGAGCACAGCGCCGCCTTGCGGGACATCGCACAGGCCCGCACCACGGCCCTGAACGACGTGGCCAATTCCACTAAAACAGCTGAAGATGCCGCAAATACCGCCACCGAGCAGGCCAATGCTGCCGCAGGCAGTGCAAGCAAAGCGGCTGGTTCGGCTAGTGAGGCTGAGGAAAGCAAGAATGCCGCCGCAACCTCTGAAACCAATGCTAAGACCAGCGAGGAAGCTGCCAAGAAATGGATGGAAGAAGCCAAGAAGGCGGCAAACACCGACCCGACTGTTTCTATTGAAGGTGCCCCTGCAGATGCTGCGGCGACCCGAGCCCTTATCAAAGAACAGCTTGCGGCTCAGCGGGAAGAGGACTACGCCAAGGTCAGGTTCTGGGCCAGCAACGACCCCACATCTCCGGCAAGCTTTATCGGCGGCACGTGGGAGCGCGTCGAAGGTGAGTTTATCATGGGCGCTTCCAGCGCCTACCCCGTGGGTACCACCGGCGGCAGCGCCATCCACACACAGACTGTGGCCGAGATGCCCAGCCATAACCATAGCGGTTCTACTGGCTCCGCTGGCTCCCACAGCCACACCGGAAGCTCCGGCAGCGCAGGCGGGCATAGCCACAGCGGTACGACCGATTGGGCGGGTTCGCATAGTCACACTACAACGATGGATGTTTATAGTTCGGGTGATAGCTCAAATTTTTATGCACCTTCCTATGGCAATTCCTGGAACGGCAAGAACATCTCCACTGATTCCGCCGGTTCCCACATCCACACCTTCAGCACGAACAGCACGGGAAGCCACACCCATACCGTGAGCATCGGGGACGCTGGCGCTCACACCCATACCGTGAGCATCGGCAGCACCGGCAGCGGGCAGGCAATGAGCATCCTGAACCCCTACTATGCCCTGTACATCTGGGTGCGGGTGGATGATGCCGCGTGAAAGGAGTAACCATGAAAATCATTGATGAAACTGGTGCAGTGCTGACCACCGAGCCGGATCTGGATGCAGGTTATCTGGTGGACGATGTGGAAGTCATTCACCATGATGCCGTAGAGGGCACAGCTCCGCAGTGGCACAGAGAGACTGCCAAACTGCCGGACGGCACCCCTGCGATCTACTACCGCGACGGCGTAGAAATTGGCCGGGACACCGTGAAGGTCATCGACGTGCCCGGCGTTGACCCTCAGCCCGCCTGGGATGAGGAAGTGCCGGTGATGCGGTACATCCGCTACACCGCCGAAGAGCTGACCGCACAGGAAAAGGCCCGCAAGGAAGCCCAACAGCGGCAGGAGGCACTGGACAAGCTGCCCGAAACTCTTGCTGCCCTGCAGGCCGCCCAGGCAGATGCCGATGCGCTGAACGTTGACCAGGCCTACCGGCTGACCCTGCTGGAGCTGGGGATCACGGAGTAAGACCCTCTGCCAAGAGAGGATAACATTTTTAAGATGGGGCACTGCCCCGGAAAGGATGCACTATGTTATACCGTACCTGTAAACGCATGATTGAACGCGGCAATCTGGAGGGCATGAGCACCAAGCTGGATGTTTTCTACGCCGCCGGTAAGCTGACCGATGACGAGTACAAGGAGCTGATCGAGCTGCTGGCCGAGAAGGAGGCGCAGAGCAATGCCAAGAACAATTCTTGACGTGAGCAAATGGCAGGGCAGCATTGACTGGGACAAGGTCAAGGCAAGCGGCCTTATCTCCGGCGTGATGATCCGGGCCATGGGCAACAGCGCTGAGGGTAAACCCAGCAAGCCCTACATCGACCCCTTCTTTGCCCGCAACTACGCCGAGTGCCAGCGCCTGGGCATCCCGGTGGGCGTGTACGGCTACTTCAAGGCCACCACCAGGGCGCAGGCTGACAAGGAGCTGGCCCTGTTCAAGCAGGCATTGGGCGGCAGAACCTTCCAGCTGCCGGTGGCCGTGGACATCGAGGACAAGCTGCAGGAGGCCCTGAGCAAGTCCGCCCTGACTGATATCGTGGCCCACTGCCTGAGCGTGGTGGAGAGCTGGGGCGTGTACGCCATGCTGTACACTGGCCTGAACTTCGGGCAGACCAACCTTTGCATGGGCGGCGCAGCCCTCAAGCCCTACGACGTATGGCTGGCGGCCTACCGCACCAAGAAGCCCGTCCCCGGCTGGCCCTTTGGGATGTGGCAGTACACCAGCAGCGGCAAGATTCCCGGCATTGCCAAGGGCGCAGACTTGAGCGTAGCCTACAAGGACTATGCGGGCATCATCCAGCGGGCCGGGCTGGGCAAAGTGAAAGGAGCATAAGCGATGAGCAAGAAGCTTTTTATCAGCCAGCCTATGAACGGCCTGTCGGACGAGCAGGTGCTGCAGGAGCGTGTCGCAGTGATCAGCAAGGCAAAGGCCGTGTTTGGTGACGATGCGGTTCCGCTGGAAACGTTCTTTGAGGACTTTAGCCCCGATGCGAAGCCGCTGGATTATCTGGCACGCAGCATCGAGTTTCTGGCTAAGGCTGACGTGGCGGTTTTCGCCCCGGGCTGGGAGTACGCACGCGGCTGTCGCATTGAGCGTCAGTGTGCCGAGGAATACGGTATTCCGGTAATGGAGGTATGAGACCGATGGAGACGATTCTGGCCGCTGTGATCACCGGCGGCGTGACGCTGATCGGTGTGCTGATCGCCAACGGCAAGACGCAGGCCGTGACCGAGACCAAGCTGGAAGAGCTGACCCGGGAGGTGCGGCTGCACAACAACTTTGCTCAGCGAGTGCCGGTGATCGAGGAGCAGCTGAAGGTGGCAAACCACCGCATTGCCGATCTGGAAGAACATGAATACGAAAGAGAAAGGAATTGACCTATGACTAACAAGAAAGTTCCCGCCGCAACCATCGCCCGCACCGTTGTGCTGGCACTGGCCCTCGTCAACCAGCTGCTGAGCGCGGCAGGCAAAAGCCCGCTGCCCATCGACAGCGCCAGCGTGGAGCAGTGGGTGACCGCTGGCCTGACCACCGCTGCCGCCATCTGGGCATGGTGGGAGAACAACTCCTTCACCCCTGAGGCCATCCACGCAGATGAACTGCTGGATCAGATGCAGGGGAAGATCAAGTAAGGGTACATAGCAGCAGCCCCGGGGAGCCTGATGGTTTCTCGGGGCTGAGTTTGCGTTTTCGACTTCTTTCGACAAAAGGCGTAGCATGATGGGCGAAAGGATGTGTTAGAATGACTGATACACAATTTGACCACTTGCTGCGCCCTCTGGGAATCATTCGCACAAAGAGTGATTATTATACTCTCCGGCAGTGTATGACGCTGATTTGTACCAGGCCTGACCGGTTGCGAGCCTTGCAGAAGGAAGTTTATCTGCCTGTGGCGGAAGCTTCTGGTCACGCTTGGAGGGCTGTGGAGAGCGCTGTTCGCAGGACGGCAAAGCTGGCATGGAAAACTGACCCGGAGAAAGTGCAGGTGTTGGCGGGATACCCGCTGGATCATCGGCCAACGGCGGGACAGTTTTTGGAGATGCTGTATAATGCAGCGGATACTATGTACGAGAAAAAGTAAGGTTTGAAAGAAGCATATAGAAAGAATTGGGGGTGGCGTAGAGAGTAAAATTGTTCGAGTGAGGATGTGTCAGGTGGACCAAACAAAAATAATCCGAACTTGTTTCCGATAGGAGATGGGTTCGGATTATTTGTTTTCTTCGGAAAATTAGCGTTTGCGAAGCAATGAAAGCCCCAGTGGGGCTTTTAAGCGACGGAACGGTCTGCGTTAGCAGATGGAGGGGCTTTGCCCCGACAAGTTCCATGCAGGTGTCCGTGGAAGATAAAATCCGAAATCATAGATTGACCGATATAAACCACAACATGATTTCAGGAGGATACGAACATGAAGTACGATGCAAGAGTTTGCCATTTCAACATGGACACCAGCTGCGTGGAGCTGCTGCTCCAGGATGGGAGTAAAATTTCAATTGACTGTACCGGGGTTGAGGATGCGTTGAATGTGACCATGGCGCAGAGGTCGGAGTTGGACTACCTCATCTACAATGACCCGCTTGGCTATGCCGATTTGATTCTGAATGGCGATCCGAAGGGGTATTTGAAGGATGTGGCCGGAAGACATAAGTTGGAAGATTAAGGATCATGCAGATAATCGTCCATTAAGCTGCCCGTGGCATACGCCAATTCAAAAGGTGTTTCCTCTGGGCACTGGTGAAATGCTTCGTTCTGGTAAAACGAAGCCACCTTTACGCCAAGCCGCCGACTGCCAGAATGGATGATCAGCCAGAAATCGCCGTTTTGGGTTTTGTCTACTTCGATAAAATGGTTTCCGCCGCCCAGCGTTCCCACAGCACAGAGTGCCTTGTCTTTTTGGACATGGCGCAGACAGTGCAGGGAGTCCAGACTTGCCCGTTCTGCAAAATGGTGCGGTGCATTTCGCGCACTTTTACCGGAAGGGATGCTGTCCCAAATCAGCTTGTCCAGCTTTTGAAGCTCCAGACGCTTTGCCCGGAGCCTGACAGCCAACATCCCACAACCAATATGGAGCCTTTGGGCAGATGGTATTCCCCGATGCGTCGCTCCAGAATAAGGGAGTAGAACGCTTTCTGAACTTCCTGCGAGCATGCGTTCAACTCATCCAGAAACAGACAATAAGGCTCTTCTCGTGCGATCATCCGGGGCGGGCAAAACACACTGCGCCCGTCCACGATCTGCGGCACACCAATGATATCTTCCGGTGCAAGTTGGCTGCCCAGCAGAGAAACACAGGGCAACCCCATATCTTCGGCAAACTGCTCCACGATGGCAGATTTGCCGACGCCGGGTGCGCCCCAGATAAAGACCGGGCGCACGAGGCCGACATTCAATAAAATATCCAGAAGCTGCTTCTGGTTGACCGAAACTGTGAGATTCAAGGCGATTTATCCTCCGTGATGCGACGAATGACGATTCCTGTATAATTCAAAGATTTCATCTTCCGCGCCCCTTTCCATTTGTTTGAACACAGTATAACAAAGCAGGATGACAGATTCTGTCATCCTGCTTTGGCTTTTTGTTGAGTTTTGCGGTTTAGTAGTCCTTCAAGGCTTCGCAGATCTGAGGGCGAACTTCCACCCCGAACCGGAGGCACAGAGTCTTGACCATCCGGACATAGATTCGCTTGGCCGGTTCCCACTGACGGTTTTCCAGTGCCGTACAGCTGGGGCGGATGTAGTCTTCCCACAAGGACTGATACAGTGCGTCAGGATCCGGAGTGTGATCGATGGCCTGCACCAGCAGCGGCCCCACGCGGTAATATTCCCGGACGATGGCTTCACCCTGCGGCGTGGATTGCAGCTTGTTGTCCCGGAACCAGCGCAGCAGGTTCAGCTCGCGGCAGTCATCCCCGGCGTGCAGTGCACGACAGGTGGCCGTTGTGATAAAGCAGCCACTGTCGTGAGTCTGGTAGTTGGACGTTGTGCGTTTGTAGCTGTTTCTCTCCTGATAGGCGGTAGTCTGTTCTTCTTTTTCTTTTGCATCTGCCTGATAGCACGCACGCAGGGAAGGCTGCAGGGATGGGTTCTTGAAGCCTTTGAGGGCGGCCAGCTGATAATAGTGTATGGCCTGCTCCGTATTCTGGGCGACACCATAGCCGTGATGGTACATACATCCCTTGCAGAAATTAGAAACGCCGGTGTCAATGCCGGAAAGCAGGCACATGGCCTCGGAATAGGATTCGCCCAAGCAGAACAGCACCACACCAAGAATCTCGCTGTTGTGCAGTGACTGATGGCTGCGTTCCTCGATGAGATAGTGGCACAGGGAACAGAGAACCTTTCCGTTCTCTGCATATTTTTTTCTGGCAGCATCGGTCAGGCTGGTCGAGCCGATCCGCTTGGCGGTGGAAAAACCAGAATCATACAGCTTGTCCACGATGAACTGGATGGCGGGTAGATATCCTTTGACTGCGGCCAGCTTATAATAAGTGAATCCCGGATCGGCCAGATCGGAGTATGTTACACAGCGCGGGGTGCTCCGTTGAGCCATTGCCACGCAGGCTTCCGGCAGCAGACCGTTGACCAGCACGGAAAGATCAATGGAAGAGGAAGCGCAGTTGTAGAGCTGCAACAGCTTTTCTCCGGCGGGCAGATATCCCCGCTGGAAGCTTTCGGTCAGGGCCGAGGTGACGTCTTCTGGGAACGTGGCAATCAGGCTTTTTGCATAATATTCCCGGCCAGAGGAAAGCCGATTCGGCTTCAACAGGTCCACATACTGGCGCAACGTTGCGCGAGACAGACTGTCCGGGTTCTGAAGTTCCAGCAGCATCCGGGCCTTTTCCCACTCGCCGGGGCCTACCGTGACGACTGGAGCACTGACGGGTTTTCCGGCCTTCTTTTTCAGGTAGGCCTGTACCAGCGGAAGCTCCGGATATTCCAGTGTACGCAGGCTGGCTTCGATCTTCTGCCCGAAACGGGTCTTTTCTCGCTCTTCGGTAAAGAAAATCTCGAACACAGCATCCCACACACGGCGGGGTACCTCTTTCCCGCTGGAAGAGAGATCCCGCAGATCCTTTTCGTTTTCCGTCAGGCAGGTGTGAATCGTTTCCAGAACAGGCTGCAGGGCGTTCCACTCGTTGTTCAGCTGGTCTCCGGCCTCTTTGGCCGACTGTCGGAGCTGCGGCAGGGCATCGTTCTGTTTCTCGCCCAGCCGCACGATGTCATCGGTGATCTGTCGGACGACTTCCTGCATTTCATTGCTGCTGCGCAGATAATAGCATTCCATCTGCGTAAAGAGTGCCTGAAAACGGTATTGGAAGCCGTACAGAATCGGGTGGATGGTGCTCAGACAGGGAACCAGCATCGCCCAGTCCATGCGGGGACAATGGCAGAGTGCCGGGTGGGCTTTCAGTGCGGGAACCAGCTCCGGTTTACAGGTGACCGCGTCAAAATGATCCAGTCCGCGCTTGGAAGCGGTCTGGAAGCCGCGGGAATTAAGACAGGCGATCTTTCGGCTCACTGCGCCCCCGAACAGCTGCTCGGCCCGGTGGTAGACGTTATCGAAAATAAGCGAAACGTTTTTGACCGCCAGCGGGGTGCGCAGCAGAAAGACTTGGACGATCTTGTTGAGAGCCACGCGGTTCTTGCCGCTTTCGGTCAGGAGCAGTTCATATTCGGCGGGGGACAGGGCAACATGCCGGTTGGCATAGTTCAGAACTTCCAGCTGATCCTCTTCGCTGTCCACGATCAGAAATGGAATCTGCGTCTGGAGCCGGAACAGCGGGGCAATGTCTGCCCAGTGCAGGAATGCGCGCCGGAAAGGCTCAAAGAGAGTGTTGGTGTGGTAGTCCGAGATCAGCAGGCAACCGGTGCCGGCCAGCTCGGGGCAGAGGTACAGGGGTTCCATCTCGTCCAGCAGACCCTCAGCCTTTTTTTGCAGGGCGGGCGCATCGGGATAGCGGGAGGCTTTGAGCTGTGTGGTCAGGTCGGTATGGACCAGAGCGTACAGCTTTTCGTAGTGCTCCCACGACCCGGTAGTGGTCTCTGCGCGCTCCTCCTGCATGATCCGAGCCAGAACGGCTAGATAGGCTGTGGTATTA
>OLNF01001128.1_pt1 | contig 23220 bp, 22 predicted proteins | sample 1673061 | NCBI WGS metagenome assembly OLNF01 (sample SAMEA3136751, study PRJEB25190) | human gut metagenome
TTGAAGTAGTCCCACCAAAATAATTAAACATATTAACATGACATAAAAGCCAACTCATATAGTTAAAAATGGTAAAACAAAAACAGGTGTTCAAAAATTTATTTGCGTTGATTGTCATAAATCACAATCATCCACTACTAACACAGTTTTATTTTCTACTAAACGTTCATACGTTGATTGGGTATTATTTCTTAAATGTGAGCTTAAAGAGTACACTTTACGTGAAATAGCAAATGAAATTGGAATTTCATTACGAACTGCATTTTATTGGCGCCATAAGCTATATAAATCAATTGAAAAATATGTAAATTCAATAAATGTTTCTGGAAACATTCAAATTGATTCTACTTATGAAAAAATCAATTTGAAAGGAACCAAACCAAAAAATATGCGCAGACCTTCCAAAAAAAGAGGGAATGATTCAGATGGGAAACGCGGAATTTCAAGATTAAAAGTTTGTATTGTTACAGCAGTTGATGATTATGATAATATCATAATGAAAGTTGCAGGAGTTGGTAGAGAAACAATTGAAGATTATAATATAATTAAACCTCAAATTAAAAAGCCTGAACTTATGATAACAGATCAGGCATGGGGATTTACAAGTTTTGCTAAAGAATGTGGTTGTCAATTGGATCAAATTCCTTTTGGCGCCTATGTAACAGACAAAGGAAATAATATAAATACATTAAATGGACTTCATAAAGAATTCAATGAATTTATAGATGAAAAACACGGCGTAAGCATTAAACATCTTCAAGGTTATTTGAATATGTTTATTTTTAAGAAAACAATGAAATATAAATATGAAAATAATGAAATAGTATATGAAAGTTATCTTAATTCATTAGTGACTAAAATTAAACAAACAATTAATGATATAAAAAATAGGGTAATACCTATTGATATGAATTATGTCTTTGGTGACTAGTTATCAGTAATTTTGTTTAACATAACCTAAATTTAAAAAAATCCTAGTCAAATTATTTAAGGTGACTAGGATAATTATTTGCGGTTAAAACGAAAAATTTCTATTACGTTCTATTTCATAACTTTGTATTATTTCTTCATAATATTCTTTTTTTGTTATATAACATCCTTCATTATAGAATTGATACATTGACATATAGTAATAATTGCTTTGATTATAATCACTTACATATAAAACCCTTTTTATAGGGTCAAAAGAATATAAACCTAATAGTTTCTCTCCATCATAAATATAAATTATAGGATTTAAAGGATTTTGCTTCGAACATTTCTTTGGTAAATACTTTTCAAAAAAATCAAATGGTGATTTCATCAATTGCCTCCATCATTGTTAGTTCATCAATTATATCTATTTTTTTATTTCTATAAGTAATAAAGCTTTATCCATAAATTGATTTATCTTTCTAGGAACCCCATTTGAGGCTCTTATGATTTGATTATATGCTTCAGATGTAAGTAATTCCTTATTTGCTCCAGCTAATTTTAATTTTTCATCAATATATTTTTTTGATTCGTCTTTGTCCATAGGCTGAAAATTAAAGTTCATTGATATTCTTTGCTTTAAAGCTTCATGAGCTTTCATATTTAAGGATGCTCTAATTGTGTTTTAACCTATTAATAATAAAATATAAGGTTCTTTTGGATCTATATCGAAATTAAGAATAATTTTTAAATCATTTAATACTGAACTTGGAAGATAGTTTGCTTCATCAAGAATTATTACAGGTGTTATTCTTTTTTCAATCCATAATCTTTAGTATGGCGTTTTATTCTTGTATGTGAAGAAGTAAAATGAAACTGGTTTTATAGAAATTGATTCTGCAATTAGATTTGTTTTTTATGATCCTAATTATAAAAGTGATCAAGATAGTGATCAAGTCAATGATCAAGTTGACAATTTTAATACTAGTTTAATTGATATTATATTCTTTTCTTTAAAATCATATCAATCTTTTTTTTAATTTTTTGTTAGGAAATATTTATTTAGTTGGATAATAAGTATTTTTTGCTAAAAGTACATTTTTAAGGCTTATATTAAAATAAGGAACAAATAAGGAACAAATAAGGAATAAATAAGGAACGATGATATTTAATATTGTTAGTGTCAATAATAAAATAATCAATAAAATGTTCTGATAAATGTATCCATAAATTTATCACATTAGTATTAGATATTATAAAAAATAATAAAGGAATAAATAAAACTTAGATTGCTAAAATGATTGGAAGAATATAAATGTAAAAAATATTACATAGATTCATGATTATGTTAAATTCTTTTAGATTCCTTAGTTATTATGGCACTAAATGTTAAATGAACACTTTTTACGATGATAAAAAAAGTGTTCATTTAAACTTAACAAAATGTTGATTTTTGAAAAAGTGTTCAGTATAATATAGGTAAATGATAATGGAATTGGTGATAAAATGATTAAAAGAGAAAAATATATTAAACAAATTAGAAATTTTTATGATAGCGATCTAATAAAAGTTTTAGTTGGCATTAGAAGATGTGGCAAATCTGTTATTCTTCAATCAATTATGGAAGAAATCAAGAGCAAAACAAATAATATTATTTATTTAAATTTTGAAAAGACAAATGATCTTATGAAAGCTTCGAATGCGGTCGAATTAGTTGAATACGTTAACAGAAATAGAAAAGATGGCAAATGTTATATATTTTTAGATGAAGTTCAAGAGGTTGATGATTGGCAAATAGCTGTTAAAGATTTACGCTTAGATTCTAAAAATTCTATTTTTATAACAGGAAGTAATTCTAAACTGTTATCAAGTGAAATTCTAACTCTATTGAGTGGTCGCTTTGTATCATTTAGAATTAGACCTTTTAGTTATAAAGAAATTTTAGAATTTTGCAATGAAATTAATAGAGAAATCACCCCAATGGATTATGTTATATGGGGTGGGTTTCCAGCTAGATTTAATTTTAATGATGTAGAATCAACAAAATTATATTTAGAAGATTTAGAAAATACTATAATATTTAATGATTTAATTAAAAGATATAATATAAAAAAAATTATTGCATTTAAAAAGATAGTAAGTTATATTTTGATGAATAATTCACGAGTTTACTCATCAAGATCAATTCATAAGAATATAAAAAATCAGTGTGAAAACATCTCTTTAAATACTGTAATTAAATATCTAGAATATTTAAAAGAAGCTTATATAATTGATGAAATACCTCAATATAGTACGAAAGCAAAAAAAGAGTTATCATATTATTGTAAAATTTATAATGCAGATGTATGTTTTAATTCTTTAAGAGTAAATAATAATAGATATGACATTGATCATAATTTGGAAAATATAGTATATAACGAATTATTATATATGGGATATAATGTTAAGTTGTACGATAACGCTGGAAAAGAAATAGATTTTATAGCAACAAAAAATAACAAAGTATTTTTAATTCAAGTGGCTTATAGTGTCGTTGATGAAAAAGCGTATCAAAGAGAATTTGGCGCCTTTTCTAATATTGATAATTCTAATCAAAAAATTATTATTACAACAGATAATATTGATTTTTCCACAAGCACAGTGAAGCATATTAAGTTAGATGATTTTTTATTAATGGAAGAACTTTAAAAATTTGATTCTTGGTTGATACTTTTAATGTATTATATTTTGCTATTAAAACCTCCATATTTTGTGTGGCTACAAATGAAATGAATATTTCGATGTTTTAGAACTTTCAATAGTTTTCTTTTTAAGCTACTTGTATTGACTCTTTCTAAAATGCTGACTTGGAAATTTATTTTGGAATATTCAACTAGAAATGCTTGTATAGTCAATATATTTTCATATTTAAATATTATTGAAAACTGGGGAACTGGAGTACAGCGTTCTATTCTATTATGTGAAGAAGCAGGAATAAAGGAACCTGAGTTTATAGAAACGGATTCTGCAATTAGAGTTAATTTTTACAGGCCAAATTATAATAATGACCAGGATAGTGACCAGAATCTTGAATTGTTAAAATCTATTCTTAATTACTGTAAAACTCCAAAATCATTAAGAGAAATAATGGAAAAATTTGAATTTAAACATAAAACGAATTTTAGAAATAAATATATTAATCCATTAATCGAAAAAGGTAAATTATCATTGACTATTTCTGACAAATCATTTTCAAAAATATATTGCTAAATAGTATTTTAGTAGCATATTATAATCATTTGCTTAGAATGGCAATCGGTATTAATAAAACGAATTTCTTAATGGCTATGACAAAAAGATGAATATACTAACTGGGGAGAAATATAGTATATATGTTGCATATCTTAGTTGATTAAAAAAATAGGAAACTTAAAATTAAAAAAATCACTTTGTGTTTTGTGATATACCGTTGAAGTTCTTGTAAAAATGGAGTTGAAGCGTTAGGAATATCATTTAATTAAATAGAAAAACTAGTTGGTTACTAAATAACAAGAATTAAAAAAACGCAACAAATTGAGCATTTTTTGCTTATAAAAGCACCAAAAATAAATGATGATTTTGTTTAGTTTTATTTTGAAAAAAACATTTCTAAAAGTACAGTAGAGCAATTGTATGTATTAACAACAAATAAGCTTAGTTATTAGTTATATATTTTGGAAAAGAACTGAATCTAATGGAAATACTCAGCTGAATGCTGTTGTTTAATGGAAAATTTTAACATAGAGTAAAATAACTAGAGAATTATTTGAGGATAGGAAGTGATGTATATGAGGATTGCTCTAGCAGCGTTAGGCTTTGTTAATAAAGATATTAATCATAATAAAATGGTTATAATTGATACATTAAATAATCTTAAAAATAAAGTCGATATAGTTTTGTTTGGTGAAGCATTTCTTCAAGGATTTGATTCTTTATCATTTGATTATGAAAAAGATAAATATATTCCTTTAAGTATTTATTCAGATGTCATTAGGGGAATTATAGAAACAGCTAAAAATAATCAGATTGCAGTTAGTTTTGGATTCATTGAAAAAGAAGATAATAAGGTATATAGTTCGCAATTAACAATAGATTCTGAAGGAAATATAGTAAATTTATATAGAAGAGTTTCTAAAGGATGGAAAGAAACATATGCTACAGAGGAATATTGTGAAGGAAGTTCGTTTTCTAGTTTTTCATATATGGATAAAAGAATAGCTGTTGGATTGTGTGGCGACCTTTGGTATGACGAGAATATTGATATGATTAAAAAAATAAATGCTGATATAATTTTTTGGCCGGTATATACTGATTTTAATTATGAAAAATGGAATAAAGAAATCAAATATGAATATTTAGAACAAGCCTCTAAAATTAATTCAGACGTGTTATATGTTAATTCTTATTGCATTGACAAAGATGAAAAAGAAATAGCTAAAGGTGGAGCCATATTATTTTCAAAAGGGAAAATAATAAGCGAAATACCAGCAGGAAAAGAAGATATATTAATTGTTAAAATTGATTAATTTTTTGATGGTTAATAAATAACAAGTGTTGTCATTTAAAAAGTAGGAGGATGATTTAACATTGGAAAACATCATTTATTATCATGCATCTCAAGTGGATGGAATTTTTATTTTAGAGCCTAGAATTTCTAACCATGATGTGCCATTAATTTATTTTTCTAAGAAAAGGGAAAATGTTTTAGTGTACCTTTCTAACGCAGTTGAAAAATATTGTAAAGAAAATGGATTCAAACATGAAGGAAATTATTTAAAGTGGGGACCTTATGGTTTTACTAAAGATGGTAAGTTATATATAGAAGAATATTATCCAAATGCTTTGATAAATACATATAAAAATGTTTCTGGATATATTTATAAAGCAAAAAAGGTTATTGATTCTGGTTTTGAAATTAATATACCAGATGCTATTACTTCTAAAAAAACTGTTGAAGTATATGATGTGGAATTTGTAGATGATGCTTATGAAGAAATATTGAAGGCTGAAAAAAATGGATTAATTAAAATTATACGATATGATGAAATGACAGATAAAAAGAAAGAATGGTTAAAAAATATAATTAAAGAGGAATATAAAAATGCCATTGATCATCCAGAATATCGATTTTTCCTAGAAGGAATTTTTTCATCAATCATATTATGATATTAAAATTAGATTAAAAACTGATAAAATATTTCATATCAAATAATTGTAATGATTTTATTCTTAAAAGAACATTTGATTGAGATTAGTTGAAAATTCATAATGAAGGTTGTCATTTTGTGGAAAAATTTTACGCGAATATTTAGCAAAATCAATTAAGTTTTATTTTTTAATAATATTCTTTCGGTCGAAAGTTTATTTTTCTTTCGGTTGAAACCATAATATTTTTTCGGTTTGTAATAAAATAAGAAACAAATAAAAAGTTAAATGTTCATAGAAAATAAATGATGCACTGAGTGACGGGACTCTACTATTTATAGTTTTTTTATTGATTTATACTAAAATCTGATATGTTTATAAATGAAAATAAAATGTATACCTTTTTGGTTTACAAAAAACTTATACTCTGCTATAATAATTAATGAAAAGAAAAAAGATTTGTCGGCGGCAACCAACAAACCTTAAGTGATAGATAACTATCTCCATATAGTATCTTATCATTTTCTTTTTGAAATTTCAAGAAAGGAGGATAAGATACTATGGGAATTTTAAAAAAAATTGCTAGAAGCTTTGTCTATCATTTTACTGAAAAGCCTTTACAGTATGTTCATGTTGATAAGCCTAAAACATTACAGGAATGTCGACAAGTTCAATATAATAATTGGTGTAAGGCTAAAGGTGTATATAATGGTTCATATTTGCCTAAAGATCCTAATACTTTAAATCATAAAGGATGGATTGATATTACTTCTAGTAAGAATAAAAGTGGTATAAAACATTTTAGAAGAAAATCATCTGGCCAAGTAGTAAGATTTGACCCGGAAAATGAAATACAAATTGATCATTATCATTGGTCTAATCCTGCACCAACAAAAGCATGTCATAAGTTAACCACAGAATATCTTGATAGATATGGTCGACCTTGTACAAAAAGAGATGATCAACATCATTTAGCACCACTTGATAGAGATTGTCCTAAGGGAGCATATAAGAGGTAATGAAAATGAAAAAAGAAATGTTAAAACGACAAAATTTGTTATTTGAATTACATGAATCAGAATTTATCCGTTTTACTATTAAGGATAGTGATTTAATTTTTAGAGTTGCTATTAATTGCGGAGTAGAAGAAAAATTAGGTGTTAAATCAGAATTTGCAGAGAAATTTTATATATATGATGTGATTTGTCATAAATATGAGATGATTGAAAGTAATTATACTGAAAAGTCAGATTTATTATTAAAAGATATTTTATGTTTTAAAATTGTTGAAGATAAATACCTTTTATCAATTAATATTAATTTCAGTGAGAGTGTAGATTTTATCTTTTATTGTGATAGTGTTGAATGGTTACCTATCAAATTGGTGACAGCTGATGAATTAGATACAATAAAATAAACAAATATACACAAAAACTGGAACACACAGAACATTTCAGAGAAAATCTAGTGGACAAGTTGTTGATTATCATTGTAAAGCCTCAACCAAAAGAGGCACAATAGCTGATGAACATTATCATTGGTGGAAAGCTTTTACTATTAAGGAAAATAGAAAAACTCCTGAAAGTGAAAAGTATAGAAATCGTTATGGTAAGATTTGCGCTGATGGTTCAAGAGAATCACATTTAGCACCATTAGATAAAAAATATGATTTCAAGTAGGAGTGCAACATGAGTAAATACGAAAAGGCTGAATTAAAATTGAATGAGTATCCAGAACCAACAAATTTCCATGATATGTCAGTAGTTAATATGAAATTTTTAAATGATAGTATTCACATAAGATTTAATTTAGCGAAATATATGGATGATTTTGGAATATTGGAAGATGATGAACATTTAGCTATATTAGATGTTATCTATAATGGAATAAAAATCAATAAAATAAATTTAGAAGGATTAATAGATTTTAGAGCTTCTAAGGTCTATTTATTGAAAGAAGAAAATGGCATTGTTAGTTTAAATTTACATAATGAAACTTTTGATTTTTATTTCTACTTAGAATTTAGTTATAGTTGTTACAAATGGTCTGTTAAAGATGTTATTTTAGTAGATGAGTATTATAAATATTCAGATTCTTTAAATGAGTGTGTAGATGAGATAATAAAAATCCAAGAAATTGATACACCAGATTGGTCTAAAATTTAAAAATAATAGTTTCAAAATTGAATCATTTATGTATAATAAAATTGAGATGTTTGATAGTTTAGTGTTTAAAAGTTAAAAGAAATGAGAAAAAAATGTTATGATTAGTAAGTTTGGAAAATGTATTAGAAATATTAGAGAGCAAGAAAACGATTCATTAAGACAGATGGCCATTAAATTAGGTATTTCAGCTGCTTTTTTATCAGCGATGGAAGTTGGAAGAAAACAAATTCCTTTAGAATATGTTGAAAAGATTAAAGGTATTTATAATTTAACAGAAGAACAAGAAGTCGAACTGGAAAACAGTATTTATGAGACTAATGAAATGGTCCCTATCGAACTTGCTGCAATGAATGAAGCCCAAAAAGATGTTTCATTAATGTTTGCAAGGAAGATAAAAACAGCTGATGAAGATTTATTAAGAAAGTTAAAGGAAGCATTATTAGATGAAAAAAACTAATCCGTTAAAAATTGTTGAAATTGAGAATTATGCTAATAACTTAAGAAAAGAATTGGGTATTCCATCTAATTCTTTTTTTCCAGTTTTAGAGGTAATGGAAAAATTTCATGTTGATGGATTACTTACAATTCAATATTTAGAGGATGATGATTCATTATTTGAAGATGATACTCCTGCTAAATATAATCCTGCTGATAATTTTATTTATGTAAAAGAATCAGTTTTAGAGGAGTTGGAAAAACATGAATATAGAGCCAATTTTACATTAGCACATGAACTATTTCATTATTTTCAATGCCAGGTATTAGGATTTGAATTTGAAGAGGTTGAAAATTGTCCTAGTTTTGAAGACCCAGAATGGCAAGCTGATGAATTTGCAGCTCAATTATTAGTCCCAACAAAATATGTGGTTGGTGATTGTGATACTAAATTGGTTGCTGAAATGTTTAACGTATCAGAGTCATGCGTTGTTACTAGGAAATTATATTATGAAAGAAGATTAAAAAGAAAGAATGAGAAATTATCAAATTAAAATTTGAAATTAAATACTCTTGCAATAAAATCTTGTAAAATAAGTTTTTAACATTTTGAAATTTTCGGCAAATGATGTTAACAATAAAAAGTATATCATGATAAAATGGTATACTTTTTATCACTATAAATTTTAAACATACTAGTTATTTATAAGAGCATAAAAAATATATCTCATGAAAATTGATTTTTTTCTCAAAAATAATAAAATTTTCATCATAAAAAGACTAAAAAATATAAATTTTCTATATAAAAAATTAAATTTAATAAAATGCATATTTTTGCTATTAATATAAAAATATTTGATGTATAATGAGGCTGAAATTTGACATTTTATTACAATTTATAGGAAAGAAGGATTATGATGGAATTAGAATATATTGATGATAATAGGCAATATGAAAATTATAAAAAAGATATTGTTACAAAGATTGCATACTTAATAGGAGTTAAAGATTCTATAATTAAAACTAATAGATTTGAACAAAATATCATTTCAAGTTTAGAAGAAAATGATAATGCTAAAATAATAAGAGCATTATCTATATTAAGAAGTGAATTTATAAGAAATTTTAAAGAAATAAGCAGCCGAAATATGAACTTAGAACCACTTGAAACCTTAACAGATTTAATTTCAGTAGATTTAATAAAATATTTAAGAAATAAAGGTATTGAGATTGTTCATGTTAATGCAAATTTAACATCTCATATTGCTTATGTTAATCAAATAATTTTAGAAAAAATAGATTTAATTAAGGATGTGATTCCGTCTTGGATTAAATGGGAATATGTTAAATCAATTTTTTTAATGCCTGGCTGTTATGCTGGTTTTAATGGCTCTAATATTTCAAATACTAAACAAAATCAAAAAATTACTTTAGCAATTAATCGTACTAGAATTAAACTTGCTACATATAGTTCATTTTACCCATATAGAACTTATTTAAATTGGCCCGAAAATAAAATAAAGCCATATTATGGTAATATTTTATTAAATGATGAAAAGTTTCTAAAAATATTATATGCTTCCTTTGATGAAACATTCCATGCTAACGAATATGTAATAGATGCGACAAGTGAGGATAAAAATTCAATTTATGATTTTGTTGAAAAATCAATAAATATTGCAATTTTAGTGGATTGTGAAAATGTAGATCCATATAGATTTGCAAGTGTATTTAAAAATTTAAATGAGGAAAATCTTGAAAAGATTAAAAAAGTTATTTTATATGATGATGTAAACACATCTAACGCTTGGGACTATATTAATGAATATATTAAGCTTCCTCTTGAACATAAGGAAATACAGAGAGTTTTAAATAATAAATCTTTGGTAGATATTGCGATGACATCAGGAGCTTGTAAGGAATATTATCAAGAAAATACGGAAAGTTTAATTCTGGCATCATCTGATTCGGATTTTTATGGTCTTATTAGTAGTCTTGCAGGTGCTAGGTTTTATGTTTTAAATGAGTCAGATAAAACCTCAGATTTAATATTAGATAAGCTTGATGAGGCTAATATTAATTATTGCTTTATGGATTCTTTTGCACAAGGAGAGGTTCAGGATTTTAAGAATAATGTATTACTTCGCAATTTACAATCAAAACTCAATGATTTTAATCAAACAAAGAACTTTGTAACTTTAAATCCTAAAGAATTAGTTGATATTATATTTCAAGAATGTCATATTCAAGGCTCACCCTATCAATTAGAAGCTGAAAAGAAAGTATTCTTTGATAAATATATCAAAAAAGGCTTTAAAATATCCATTGTAGGTGAAGGTGATGAGCAAAGATTTATGATGGAACTTGCTTCAGTTAAATAAACACTAGAAATGTTTTTAAAAAAATGAAATTGATTTCGAATTTTTACTAAAACTGATATATTTTCGAAGTATAATTCGAATTTTCTGGTATGCTTGTCTCTTATGGTGAAATAAGAATATGATGTATATATCGGTCAAAACGAAGAAAATGAAATAGATTTTGTTGCTTCAACTCATGAAGATACTATATTTATACAGGTTTCATTATCTCTTAGAGATTCAAATACTTATGAAAGAGAAATAGCACAACTTAAAGCATTTAATAATAGCTATTCTAAAATTATTTATGCACTTGATTGGCTTTTAAATTGATGAAAACAACACTAGAATCTATGAAGAAGTATTCTATTCAAAAATAATAGCACTACACCTAAAATGCTTTATGTAATAACTTACTCACATTGTAAAAATACATTGTGAGTTTTTTAATTACCAGTTAGCTTTAGATTTTGAAAATACGGATAGAAGTAAGTATCGAAGATATGTTTGAAGCCAAAAGTTCGGTCATCTACTTGCGAATGTATTTTCTAATAGGTTGTAAGGACATAATGATTTTATTTGCTAAATATGCTAAAATATAACTATTAAATATATGAAACGTTTTATCTTTGTAAGTAGGTGGTATATTTGGATAAAAAATATCTAAATAAAATAGCTGATTTGATATATGAATGGGTTAGAATGGAACAGGATAATAGAGAAGATGACCCTAATTTTAGAGAAAATACATCAAAAGAATTAGCTCAATTTATTTATTATGTTTTATCAAGCAAGAAAAGAAAATTAAAAGAATGCCTTTATCAAGGTAAAATTTATAGATATTTACACCCTATAAAATTTTATTATCCAAATCCAAATGTTAAAATAAGTGATTTATATTATTCTTGGACAAAAAAATCTGATTTTCACGAAGTTGCTAAATTTGAGGAAAAATCCTATGATGGTGTAACAATAATTGAAGGAGATACTGAAACAGAATATGGTATTGATGTTGTAGCTTTTGAAAATTATTATCACAAAAAGACTAGAAAAAGAGTACTTTGGGGTGCCATTCCAGATGAAAATGAAATAATTTTCCCTATGAGTGAAAGATATATCAAAAAAATATATAGATGTAATGCTTATGAGCAATGTGATGAATGTGGTAAAATATTTGCAATAAAGCATACAATAATTTCTACTGGAGATGATATTTATAAATGTCCATATTGTGGCTGTAAAATGAAGCATAATAAAGATTCATATTTGGGTTATCATTTTCAAGCTGAATGTAAAAAAATAGAAGATGTAAGTCTAAATAAATATGATGATCTTATTTTGAAATTATAAGAAAGGAACGTTTTTATTTATGTACATTGATAAATTTAAAAATAAAGGTTATATTTTTCTTGAAGATCCTAAAACATGGCCTACAGATTGGATTTCTCTAATTGAAAAAAATAGAGAACTTATTATAAATTATTTAGCTGAATGGCATGCTATTATTAATGAACAAGAGGAACTAAAAAAAAGTGGTCATGAAGATGAAATAGACTATTTTAAGCAGAATAAATATAATATTGAATTTACTGAATTTACAAAATCTTTTAATGCTTTGATTTTATCAACTAATCAACAAATATTATGCTATCATGCAACTAGACTTATGGATTATGAAGTAGAATTAATTAAACAAAATGGATTAAGAAAGTGCACTGAAGAATTAAGAAAAGAAAAAATTGATAATTTATTATCTAATAATATTATAGATAATCAAACGTATGAATCATTAAATAAAGAAAATATTTTAAATGTTAAAGGTGAAGCTAGATTAAATTTGACTTATGTTCTTTGGGGGTATAATATTCTTGATATAAGTGATGATGGACAGTATGCAAATTTTTTAAATTATTATGGTGGAGAAGTGGTTTATAAATTATGTCCAGATCATATAGAAAAAAAGTTACAACAATTAAGTAAACCTTATGTTGTTTTGTGTAATAAAGAACTTAATATTCTTTTAGATAAGAGTAATAATAGCTTGGATTTATCTTTTTATTTAATTAGAGTATATTTTTATGATGATCCAGAAAAGAAATTTTTTTCTTTTGCGTTAAGAGATATGGATTCGTTACCCGTGTTTGAGATTATTCAACATGATTTGTGGAATAGATAATTGAATATTTAATTTATTTCTAAGTAAATTATTATAGTTTTTAATAAAGTTATTGATTAAATATTAGATATTTTTAATTTTATTAAACATAAAGAAATTTTTTTAGTTGGTTATGTTAAACAAAATTATTGATAAATAATATAATAAAATTTATAATAATTTTTGCCAAATGATAAAACTGTAAATGTCAACTAAAAAATGTTGTTTTATGGCCTTTAAAAATGTAGGTTATTAGTCTTTATCATCTAAATCAGATTCATGTATTCTGTATTGAAAAAAGAATTAGAAAGCTTAGAAAATCAAATTAATAATTACTATGAAGAAGTAGAGGAGGATTTATAGATGTATTTATCCACTCAACAACAAACAAAGATAATTCAAAAAATTATAAATAAAATTCGTATTGAAATTCAAATGGCAGTTGAAAATGATACACTTGAAGAAGTATTAGAAAAGTATTCTGTTTCTTTAGAAGATGATGAATTTGCTGTAAATCTTAAGAAACATAAAATATTAGTATTAGGTGCATTATCAGGTAATATTGATGATTTTACTAAAGTGGCAAAAAAATGGGGATTGGTAGTAATCAAATAACGTTTGTTAATGATTATAGTGAATTAAAACACTTTGATACTGCAAGGCTTGAATATTCTCAAGAATATAGTGATATTATTTATGGACCAAATCCACATAAAATGACTAATATGGGAGATGTTTCAAGCTTATTAGCGATAATGAAAAGAGAGTCTAATAAATATCCTAAAGTAATAGTGGCTACTGCCAATAGTGCATTAAAATTATCTATAAATAGTTTTAAACAAGCTTTATTAAATACTCGACTACTTGAAATGCAATATTAATGTTACCTATTAAAAAAACTATAAAAATAATAAAATAGTATTATAAATTTATGTTATAATTAATTCATTAAGAAGTATTATATATAGTAGTATTTTTCAATAATCTAGTTTTATTAGCCTTTTAATATTGTAAAATAGTTGAATTATTATTGGTTTTTATAAAATATATTAAAAGATGATATAAAAGTGAAAATAAGTTGTTTAAGGAGTAATGGAGTTATGGTTGATAATAAGAGAGAAATAGAACGCGCAGAATTGTATAAAGCAATTTGGAATATGGCTAATGAATTAAGAGGCTCAGTCGATGGATGGGATTTCAAATCATATGTATTAGGAATTATGTTTTATAGATATATTTCAGAAAATTTAACTAAGTATGTTAATAAACTCGAACGTGAAGGTGGAGCTTTAGATTTTGATTATGCAAAAATTTCGGATGAAGAAGCATTAAAAGCTAAAAAAGAACTTATTCAAACTAAAGGTTTTTTCATAGCTCCGTCTGAGCTTTTCGAAAATGTTAATAAAAAAGCTAATTCAGATGAAAATTTAAATGAAACTTTAGAAAAAATATTTAATAATATTGAAGCTTCAGCTAAAGGTACTGAATCGGAAAATGATTTTGCAGGATTATTTGATGATATTGATGTTAATTCAAATAAACTTGGCTCAACTGTTGAAAAAAGAAATAAAAAACTAGTTGAGATTTTAAATGATATTGCTGAAATGAAGCTTGGTAATTATGAAGACAATACAATTGATGCCTTCGGTGATGCCTATGAATTTTTAATGAAGATGTATGCTTCCAATGCAGGTAAATCAGGTGGAGAATATTATACTCCACAAGAAGTATCAGAATTATTAACAAGAATTGCAGTTTATGGAAAAAAAGAAGTAAATAAAGTTTATGATCCAGCGTGTGGTTCAGGTTCATTATTACTACAAGCTATTAAGGTGTTAGGAAGAGAAAATATAAAAAATGGTTTCTTTGGACAAGAGAAAAATATTACTACATATAACCTTTGTCGTATAAATATGTTCCTTCATGATGTTGATTTTGATAAATTTAATATTGCTTGTGAGGATACATTAATATCACCACAACATTGGGATGACGAGCCATTTGATGTAATTGTTTCAAATCCACCATATTCAGTAAAATGGGTTGGTGACGATAATATAACATTAATAAATGATCCAAGATTTTCACCAGCTGGTGTTTTAGCACCAAAAGGAAAAGCAGATCTTGCTTTTATAATGCATTCATTATCATGGCTTGCAACAAATGGAGTAGCCGCAATAGTTTGCTTCCCTGGAATTTTCTATAGAGGTGGAGCAGAACAAAAAATAAGGAAATATTTAGTTGATAATAATTTTATTGATGCGGTTATTCAACTTCCAGATAATTTATTCTTTGGTACATCAATAGCAACCTGCATCTTAGTATTAAAAAGGTCAAAGGAAAATACTAATATATCATTCGTTGATGCTTCAAAGGAATTTATAAAAGTATCTAACAATAATAAGCTTACTGAAGATAATATAAAAAATATTCTTTCATACTATGTAGAGAAAAAAGATATTAATTATATAGCTAAACAGGCATCATACGATAGTATTGTTGAAAATAATTATAACTTGTCAGTATCAACTTATGTAGAAAAAGAAGATACAAGAGAAAAAATAGATATTAAAGAACTTAATGCAAAGCTAAAAGCTACTGCTAAACATATTGATGAATTAAGAAAAGCAATAGATGAAATAATTGATGAGATTGAAGAACAGGAAGAATAATCTTATGCTTGAAGAAATAAAAAATCTAAATGATTTAAATAAAGGAATACATAAGCAGTGGATATATGGTTCAAAAGAAAACTATTTTATTGTGTGCGACTATTTGCAAAAAATTAATTATTCAATCCAAGATATAAATTGTGAATTAAAAAATGAACAATTTAAAATGAAAGAAATTGTTTACATTATTGTTCATGTCGACTGGATTAAAAGTTCATTCAAAAAGATTAAATCATTAGTTATTCAAGATGTTATAAAAAAATATAAATTTAGTAATGAAGGTAGACTTAAGCAAGCTAAAGACTATTTTGAAGCAATACGTTCATACGCTGTTGCTCATCCATTAGAAACTACAAGACATTCTAATTATGGCTTTGATGGTGATTTTATATGTGTTGATATAAGACGCAAAGATAATGTTCAACCATTTTATAGTGAAAAATATTGCTTCAGTATAGATTTTAATGGATTAAAAAAAGGGGTAAAAAATCCTAAACATGAGTATTATTTTTATTCATATTCAAGTTCTATGGATTCTAATAAATTTTTTAAATTGATATCTTTTGATATTAAAGATATATTAAATGTTGCTAGATTGTATATTGATGCTTTATATGAACTTGATGTGTATTTAAGTAAATTAAAAAAGAAAGATTATGAGGTGACTTCAAATGAGTAGAATCACTAAATTAATAGAAGAATTATGTTCTAATGGTGTGGAATACAAACCTTTATCTGAAATAGCAGATATAATTAGGGGTAAGAGAATAACCAAAAAAGATCTAACAGAAGAAGGCGTTTATCCTGTAATGAGTGGTGGAGTCACTTTTATGGGAAGATATAATGACTTTAATCGTCAAGCTGATACTATTACAATTTCATCATATGGCCAAGCTGGTTATATTGATTTTATAAAGGAAAAGTTTTGGGCAAATGATGTATGTTTGACTGTATTTCCAAAGGAAATGATTGAAAACAAATTTTTATACTATGCATTAAAAAATATGCAAAATTATTTGTATTCAAATACTACTAAAGCAATACCAGATCATATTCCAACTAAATTTTTAATGGAATTGGAAATTCCTGTTCCACCACGTCCTATTCAGGACGAAATTGTTCGAATCTTGGACAATTTCACAGAGCTTACAGTAGAGCTTACAGTAGAGCTTACAGACCGAAGGAAGCAGTACGAATATTATAGAGATTATTTGTTAACCCCTAAAAGTAATATTGAATATAAAAAAATAAGTGATTTTGCTACCATAACTAGAGGTGGTAGCTTTCAAAAATCAGATTTTGTAGATGTAGGAAGACCTGCAATTCATTATGGAAAAATATATACAAATTATGGGATTTCAACTAGTCAAACTTTAAATTATATAAATGAAGAAGTTTTCAATAGATCAAGGAAAGCACAACCTAATGATATTGTAATGGCTGTAACGAGTGAAAATGTTGAAGATGTATGTAAATGTGTTGCTTGGCTCGGAAATGAAGATGTTGCAGTTAGTGGACATACTGCTATTATTCATCATAATCAAAATCCAAAATATTTGAGTTACTATTTCCATACAAGTATGTTTGCAAAACAAAAAGAAAAACTTGCACATGGAACAAAAGTGATTGAAGTTACGCCAGATAAATTGAATGATATAGAAATTCCAATTCCACCAATGGATGTTCAAAATAGAATTGTTGAAGTTCTCGATAATTTTGATAAGATATGTAATGATTTTGAAATTGGACTTCCAGCTGAAGTTGAAATGAGACAAAAACAATATGAATTTTTTCGAGACAAACTCTTGACATTCGATTTGAACCTTGAGAGAATTTTACAGACAGACAGACAGACAGACAGACAGACAGACAGGCAATAATTAACCTTTTTGCTTATGCTTGGGGATTAGTTTGGGTGAAACTTGGAGACATTGCAACAGATTTTTTTAGAGGCTCTGGAATTAAACGTGAAGAAACATCTAATAATGGAATTCCTTGTATAAGATATGGTGAAATTTATACTTCATATGGTATTTGGTTTGATAAGTGTATTTCTCATACTAATATTAATGTAAATAATGGAAAAGTACTTAAGAAAAATGATTTGTTATTTGCGATTACTGGTGAAAGTGTAGAAGATATTGGAAAATGTACTGCATATATTGGCGATGAAGAAGGCCTTATTGGTGGAGATATTGCTGTTATGCGACATAATTATAATGCAAAATATTTATCTTATGTTCTATCAACAAAATATGCAATTGAACAAAAAGGAAAAGGTAAAGTAAAAAGTAAAGTGGTACATACAAATGTTCCATCTTTAAAAGAAATAATTGTTCCAATTGTTCCACTTGATGAACAAGAGCACATTGTAGCAATTTTAGATAAATTTAATATTTATTGTAATGATATTTCTAAAGGTTTACCTGCTGAGATAGAAATGCGTCAAAATCAATATGAATATTATAGAAATAAATTATTAGCATTTAAAAGATTAGAAAGTTAAACAGGAGGTGTTGCTATGCCATACTTTAATCTAGTTGCACAAACGAATGAATCAACAGTTGTTACTGAATATAAACCACTCCCACAAAAGAGTGATGCATATCAATCAGAAGCTCAATTAGAAGCTCAATTTATTAAAATGCTTACAGAGCAATCCTATTCATATTTACCAATACATTGTGAGAATGATTTGATTTTAAATTTAAGAGCACAGTTGGAATTATTAAATGGAATAAAATTTACTGATGATGAATGGAATGATTTTTTCAGTAAGTATATTGCTAATTCAAATGATGGAATTAAAGAAAAAACACGTATTATTCAGGAAGATTATATTAAATTACTAAAACGAGAAGATGGTTCAACAAAAAATATATATCTTATAGATAAGAAAAATATTCACAATAATCGACTTCAAGTTATTAATCAATATACAAATAATGATGGAAAACACGATAATAGATATGATGTAACAATTTTAGTAAATGGATTGCCTTTGGTACATGTTGAACTAAAACGTAGAGGTATAGCAATAAAAGAAGCTTTTAATCAAATAGAAAGATATCAACGTGATTCATTTTGGGCTGGGTGCGGATTATACGAATTTATTCAAATCTTTGTAATTTCTAATGGTACCAATACTAAATACTATTCAAATACAACGAGATTCAATCATGCAACCCACAACAAAAAGGACAAAACAAGCAATTCATTTGAATTTACATCATATTGGGCAGATACAAATAATAAAGTTATTAACGATTTAGTAGATTTTACTAGAACATTTTTCTCAAAACATACTTTACTTAATATTATTACTAAGTATTGTGTTTTCACTGTTGAAAATCTTTTATTAGTAATGCGTCCATATCAAATTGTTGCTACTGAAAGAATTTTAAATAGAATAGAAATTGCAACTAATTATAAAAAATATGCAAGTATTGCAGGTGGAGGATATATTTGGCATACAACTGGATCAGGTAAAACTTTAACCTCATTTAAAACAGCACGATTAGCATCAGAATTACCATATATAGATAAAGTATTATTTGTTGTTGATAGAAAAGATTTGGATTATCAAACAATGAGAGAATATGATCGTTTTGAAAAAGGTGCTGCTAATTCAAATAAATCAACTGCTATTTTAAAAAGACAATTAGAAAATCCGAAATGTAAGATTATAATTACAACTATTCAAAAGTTATCTATATTTATTAAACATAATAAAATGAATGATGTATATGATAAGCATGTTGTAATAATTTTTGATGAGTGTCATCGATCACAATTTGGAGAAATGCATCAAGCAATTATTAAAAACTTCAAAAAATATCATATTTTTGGATTCACAGGAACACCTATTTTTGCAGTTAATTCAAAGGGTTCTAAATCTGGTATTCAAATGACAACTGAACAAACATTTGGAGATCAACTACATACATATACAATTGTTGATGCAATTAATGATAAAAATGTATTACCATTCCATATTGATTACATTAAGACAATTGATATGCCTGAAGATATAGATGATAAAGATGTGTATGATATAAATAGAGAAAAAGTATTTATGGATCCTAGAAGGATTACTATGGTTACAGAATATATTATGAATCACTTCGACCAAAAAACATATCGTAACCAACAAACATATTCATATAATGTGGTACAAAATGTAAAAGAAGTTGCAACTGCTAAAGGTAGAGACAAAATAGAAGAAATAAAAGCAAAACAGCGTTTAAATGGTTTTAATTCTATTTTTGCAGTATCATCAATTGAAATGGCAAAGTTATATTATAATGAATTTAAAAAACAAAATGCAGCAAATCCTAGCAAGGCCTTAAAGTTTGGATTAATTTATTCGTATGGTTCAAATGAAGAAGAATCCGATGGAATATTAGATGAAGAAAATAGTGATGATACAATTTCATTAGATCAACCATCAAGAGATTTTCTTGAAAGTGCTATAAATGATTATAATCAAATGTTTAAGACAAGCTATGATACATCAAGTGATAAATTCCAAAATTATTACAAAGATGTTTCACTTAGAATGAAAAATAGAGAACTAGATTTATTAATTGTAGTTAATATGTTTTTAACAGGATTTGATGCTACTACTTTAAATACATTATGGGTTGATAAAAATTTGAAAATGCATGGTTTAATTCAAGCATTCTCACGAACAAATAGAATATTAAATTCAATTAAAACATTTGGTAATATTGTATGTTTCCGTAATTTGCAAAAACATACAGATGATGCTTTATCTATTTTTGGAGATAAAGACGCATCTGGAATAGTTTTGTTAAAACCATTCCAAGATTACTTTTATGGATATGTTGATTCAAAGGGTAATAAAAAGCCTGGTTATGTTGACATAATTAATGAACTTAAAGCAAGATTCCCAGTTAGTGAACAAATTATTGGCGAAAAAAATAAAATTGACTTTGTAAAGCTATTTGGTGTTGTCTTAAGAATGAGAAATTTACTTCAATCATTTGATGATTTTATTGGAAAAGAAATGATTTCTGAATTTGATTTTCAAAATTATTGTGGAATGTATCTTGATATAAAGGATGAAATTCAACCTCATAAACATGAAGTTGAAAGCATTAATGATGATGTTGTATTTGAAATTGAACTATTACGTTCAATTGATATTAATATTGATTATATATTAATGTTAGTACAAAAATATCATGATACACATTGTAATGATAAGGAGATTCTAGTAAATATTCAAAAGGCAATAGATGCATCTCCTGAGCTTCGTAGTAAGAAAAAATTAATCGAAAACTTTATCAATAATATTAATGATGTTGATGATGTTATGGCTGAATGGCGTTCATTCCTTGCAGAGGAGAAAGAAAAAGAATTAATGGAAATTATTACTTCTGAGAATTTGAAAGAAGAAGAGACTAGAAAATTTATTGAAGATTGTTTTAAAAATGGTAAAGTAAAAACTACAGGAACAGATATTGATAAAATATTACCACCTATTAGATTATTCGGTGGAGGTAATCGTCAAGAGAAGAAGCAAATTGTAATTGAAAAAATTACTGTATTTTTCAATCATTTTTATGGCCTAATATAAAAAAATAATCCATATATAATTTTATATGTCAAAATGTCAAAAGCTTACAAAAATATTGTAGGCTTTTTTAAGTGAGCCAGGCATGACATTAATCTTACTGGTGAAAGTTCAGTCACTGGTATTTACCGAAGTATAGTGAACACCAAGCCGTTAGGAGTAATCCTATTGGAAATAGTGTTCATATGTGGCTATATAGAATTGCCAATGAATTTTAAAAAAGTAATCACAATAATTTTAAGTGGAATCATGGAGAAATTATACCCCAAGCCACAATTTAGAAGACGTGATTTATTTACGGTAAGGGACGTTATTTTTAGGATGGCTTAATTTTAAATTTTTGTTATGAGTAAAAAAAGGGAGAATATAAGCTTTATTTAAAGAGCATTGACAATAAAAAAATTTTAATGTATAACTTATTTGTACATTGAATGTAATCACATTTTGATTCTACCCAAAAAAGTTTCTTCCTAGTTTTAAATTGAATGAAGCGATAGATTTTGATTTTGCTAATAAGGATATATTGGTAGTGATGACTAACATTTTATTAAATGATAGAATAATCGATAGTAGAGATGTGAACACTAATAAAACGAAATTGTATCAAAGGTAACACAATGTGTTAATAACATTAGAACTTGTTGCTCTAAAAAAGACTACAAGTGTGTTCTTTTGTGATTTGTGGCTTAAACTGAAATGATTTATTATTTATGAATAAAGCTATGTCAAAATTGTGTAAAAAATATTATTTATTGTTATGATAAGAAAAAGAATCAAAGTACTGGTAGTGTATTTGTCATTGTGAAAAAAATATGACAAAAGCTATTATTTATAAATAAACAGAAAATTATAATTATTAATGAGGTGATTGCAATGACAAATTTACAGCAAATAAATGTGGAATCTATCAAAATTCCTAGTGATATAAGCAAAAATTTATGGAATAATCATAATATCACAAAAGAAAAAATTACAAGTTATTTTAAATCAAAACAATATGAATATTTTAAGAAAGGTATGTTGAAAGGTCAATTTAAAGATGAATTTGATTTTTCAGATAAGTTAAAAAAAGAATTTAACTCTAATGAAGATATTGAAATGAATATTGCTGTTGAATGGCTTACTTTTGGTGAACCAATTGAAGTGTGCAAAACTTATGATGGAAGTATATCAATTACAAATGGATATCATAGAATTGTAGTTGCACAAGAAATAGGGGAAACAAGTTTATTTGGAATTATAAATGAATAGTTTAGTTTTTATATCTTTTTATTTTATATCTTTTTATAAGTAAGATAAGATTTTATACCAACTATGCACATTTATGTATGAGCATATTTTTGTATGTTTGAAGTCTAAACACAAAATTAAAAAATATGGAGTTAACCTATTAAGGCTAGCTCCTTTTTCAATAATGCAGTAACAAATTTATGTATTATTTGTATTGTGTAAATGTATAAAAAGTAAAGTGCTCTATTTCTTTATATGTAATGCAAGGTGTTAATACACCATATAGATATAATGTTAAGTCATATAAAAGAAATGATTCATTAACTATTGAAGTTGATACGATTGAAGAAAAAAGGTTGAATTAATTCCTTTTGAAGCATATAGAGAAGCATTGGTAAATGCAAGTTCATAGAACATGGGACATTAATGCAAATACCAAAATTGAGATGTATCAAGATAAGATAATTATATCATCACCTGGTGGACTTGATGGTGATATGACTAAGGAAGATTATATAAAAGGAAA
>OLNF01001132.1_pt1 | contig 23165 bp, 8 predicted proteins | sample 1673061 | NCBI WGS metagenome assembly OLNF01 (sample SAMEA3136751, study PRJEB25190) | human gut metagenome
GGCTGGATAGTCAGTCTTCAACGCCGCATTTAGCAACAACCGCGACCAGAATAACGCAAGTAGAAACCAAATAGCCCCAATAGCCATTACCCCTTCCGGCATAGAGTCAAGAACAGCCCCGGATCCGTATAAAGCCGCCACGGTCCAGGAGCGGACAGTTTCGACAACTAGCCCACCGTCAAATATGGTTCTAAATACCATTAAAACAATCAGGATGAGGCTTGTCCCCAGATATGGAACTAGCAACCCACTCACACTCTTCCGAAGCAGGGCTCTCTCGTCTTCCTGCTGTTTAAAAAAGTAGCCGCTCACAATAAAGAACAGCGGCATGTGAAAGGAGTAGCACGCTTTTACAACGCCTTGGGGCACACCGGCAAAGCTGCAGTGCCCAACGACAACTGCAATCAAAGCGACCGCCTTCGCGATATCAAAAGAGGTAAGTCGTTTCGCCATATCATTCACCAACGTTCTCGCTCAAACCAGGATCAACCATTCTAAAAATTAATTTCGCTTCCGCATCGGCGACTCCATCATCATGACCGCTCTTCCCAGAATTCGCCATCCCGAGAATCCAAGGCAGCGCCAACAACAACGGCGTAGCGTATACCGGGGTTGCCATGTAACGAGGTAACGCAATTGGACCTGCGAGCAGAGACAAGTACACAGCAATAACCGGCGCAAAAGAGAGGAGGACCTCCAGAGGAGATCGCTCAGTCGTCATTCTTGCTCTAGACATGCAGTAGCAGAGCACGATTATTGGAATATACAAGGCATACGTAACCTTATGAAATAGCAGTGGAACCAGCTCGGCGATCTTGAGGTAAAGGCTATCAAAAATGTCGGAAATTCGAGCAACTACCGGAATACGGAACGAGCCGGCGAACAAAGAATCCATATCGCTCGCGGAAGCAGAACCGCCAGAATAAGACTGGATAGCCCCCACTAGCCCCGGATCCCCGGTAGCGGCCGACGCAAGGTTATCTCGATAGAAAATGAAGCTCTCATCACCCTCGGTAACCCCATCTGGATAGAACAGGGGAAGCATTGTTGCCAGAGCACCATCGAGAAATGTCTTCGGATGCTTGAGCGCCGTCCTGAAATACCAACTTAGAAATTCAATCTTTGCCTCAGTGGTCGACGACCCTTTCCAGTACGTCTTCGTTGCATCAGCACGCGCAGGCTGATACACAGTCCCAAGTACTTCGGGTGAAGCATAAACGCCTTCAAGAACCCGCCAGTCATCCTGCGTCACTTCGTCCGAATATCTAGACAGGTAATACCCCACCTGCTGCGATGGAATCGACATCATCTCAGCAGAGCTGCCTTTCACAACGCCCCAAGCAGGCAGTGCGATGTTAGTCCAAACAAAAAACAGGCACACCACGGAACCCATGAGCAGAAGAAGCCGGGCCTTATTAGCCCGACAGATAAGAATCAGGGGCACCAGAGAAAGCGCGAGCAAATATATTCCGGTCTTTTTCGTAAGCACAATAAGACCCAAGAGCAAAAACCCACCAGCAACCACACGAAAGTTCTTAAGCACTTCCCCCTTTGTGCGAACGGTCTCAAAGTAGAACAGAAGGAAAAGAACCCAAACCGCAGCAAATAACGTGTCCTTCGCCATTGTTTGTGCAAACATTGGGAAAAACGGGAGAAGAGACACGAGTGCAACAATACCCCTCCGCAAAATACTGTGTACTTCCAGCCATCTAAAATAACAAAAACAGACAGCAAACGAAATCGCAGTGAGCACAGTCTGCGACACAGAATACGCCAAGAGCGAGAAGGCATGACTGCCAAAAACATCCCCGATAGACCAAAAAAGGCCAAACAAGACAGTGTCAAACCAAGGATGGTGATCGCTTGTCAAAGCGAGGCCTCGGGTCTGGAGGAGCTGCCAAAACGTATCCGGATCTATATTTCCAGGAAAACGAATGAGCATGACCGGGAGCCAGCATGCCAGCACAATTAAAGAGTAACGAAGCAAGTTTGATTTAAGTACACAAGAAAACGGAGAGCGACCGCGAACCTCGTCCTCATCCAGAGATTTTCCTGAGTGAGCGTCGACCCAAGTAAAGACGCAAACGATCAAGACATATAGAACAAGGACGAGCAAGGACATCACGATAATGCAAAAGACGCTAGAGCCGACACCCTGAATCAAGGACTCATTTAAATATACGGAATGATAGACCTGAAGCCCGACAACAAAGCAAACTGCAATCAGAAACGCTGCAACCAACGCAGCAACATCGATTTCGCGAATGCGCTCCTTAAAAAACATAAGCCTCCACATGCATATAGAACTTCTTGATGTCAGACACAGTCGCATCCGACGATCAGCCCTTCCATTCATTATGACGAAGTCTCCAGAATTATAATCCAGCTCGGATTCACATCATCATGGAACAAGACCGAGAGGCGTGACGTAATTACGCAGATAGCATGCAAGGCGAAATAACGGTATATTCTTAAGCAGGTTTGTTCCACTCTGAAAGGTACCTCCTTGACTATCTCTATCGACGCATCACGCGTTGCCGTCATCATCCCCTGTTATAACGAAGCCGTCACTATCGCTAAGGTAGTAGCCGACTTCCGCTCCGCATTGCCAGGCGCACCCATCTACGTCTACGACAACAACTCAAGCGATGAAACCGCAAAACTTGCGAAGGAATCGGGCGCAATCGTTCGCCACGAACCCAGGCAAGGCAAGGGCAACGTCGTGAGGCAGATGTTCCGCGATATTGACGCAGATTGCTACCTCATGGTCGATGGGGATGACACCTATCCGGCGGAAGCTGCCGCAGCGCTCGCCGCCCCAATCCTCTCTGGTGAAGCGGATATGACCGTGGGCGATCGACTCTCTAACGGTACCTACGCAGAGCAGAACAAACGCGCCTTTCATGGCTTTGGTAACGACCTCGTCCGCACAATGATTCGCTGGATCTATGGTTATTCCTTCGACGATGTCATGACCGGCTACCGGGCCATGTCTCGCCCCTTCGTAAAGACTTTCCCAGTCCTCTCCGAAGGCTTTCAGATTGAGACGGAACTCTCCATTCATGCGGTCGATCGACGCTGGAGGATTGCCGACGTCCCCATCGATTATCGCGACCGCCCAGAAGGTTCGGAGTCCAAGCTCGATACCGTTGGAGATGGTGTAAAAGTTGTGTGTGCCATCGCCAGCCTATTTAAGAACTATCGTCCTCTCAAGTTTTTCAGCCTTATCGCATTGGTACTCGCTCTCGTTGGCCTGATTCTCGGCCTTCCAGTCATTGGAGAATTCTTCGCAACCGGTCTTGTTCCACGGCTCCCCACTGCAGTGCTTGCGGTAGCCTTCATGTTCCTGTGCGGGCTCTCGCTTGCTACCGGCCTCATCCTTGACAACGTCGCCAAAACTGAGCGAAAAGAATGGGAGCTTCAGGTCTACCGAGTATTCCAAGAGGGCAGAAAAAATTAACCGTTCAATTAAGAATAGGAAAAGGCCTGAAACCAGATGGTTTCAGGCCTTTTCATTTACCCCTCTACACAAACGAACGCGCAACAGCCAGGATGGATACCACTTGCTGACATACCAATCTCTCCTAAGCTTGCGGATATATGATAATTGGAGACGTAGCCAATTACATTGGCGTTCAAATAACAGGCTAGTTGCCCAAATACTGATTTGCCTTCGCAACAAGCCAATTGACGTCTGTTCCGGCGGGGCAACTTGTTGATGAATACCACTTATGTATCCCAACGTTATCCCCCATCGTCAAATGTCTCCAACCCTTAGATCTTGCAAGTGCAGCCATGAGCTGTGCACTTGTATCAAGGGTAGCATACGAAGGCGGATTTGCCGTAGTTCCCACATGCTCGATAGACACCGAGCGTTTATTCCACCCCCAGTCGCCAACGGCCCAAGCCGTGTCATTGAGACCGACATACTGGTGAATCTGCCCTGGTGCCACGCCATAATGAGCCGAGGCTTCGCGTGTACCCCAAAAAGTATTATCAATCTGGGAAAGCGCTGTGCACTCAGAGATGTGAATCACAATCACGCTCCAGTCTTCGCCGTAACGAGACGACGAATAATGGGCACAACCCTTCCATTGAACTCCAGTTAAAGCAGGTGGAATATAGGTAGCCTTTTCAAAGGCAAAACGCTGATTGGCGGTACCATTATCTTCAGAAAGGGCAAGCGCGCCGCCAGAAGAAGCCAAGACAAGTCCACTGGTCGACCGAATCGTATAGCCCTCTCCCCTGTTGTAAACCAAATTCCATTTTTGTGCGTTGCCTTCGTTACGGGTCCAAATTTGGACACCATTACCAGCCGACTGATTGCCGCCCTTGATATCGAGAGGCTTGCAGGATTTAGCGCTAGATATCTCATATGTTCCATCGGAATTCTTGCGAACATCCCAAATCTGAGCCGCCGTTCCGTTCGAACCATAAAATCCAACTGACGTTCCGGTAGCCGTTGATCCACCAGACACATCGAATACATACGACCGGTTCGCCATAAGCTGGATGGTATATGACCCCTCAGAAAGAACCCCGACGCTCTTTACGTTAAATCGAACACCGGGCAGCTCCAACGAATCAACCACGCCCAATGTCGAGGAAGAGCCCGAAACACAGAGATACTGACCTGTAGCTGCATTTTGCAACGCAACCTTGCCGCCAGACAGCGCACTGTGCCACCGCTGAGAATCGGCGCCGCTTGATGTCTGCTGGACAAGCTTCCCGTCATCAGCAAGGGAGAGAACCTTCGCAGAGCCGATGCACTCAATCTCAAACGTGTTGTCCAACCCTGCCACTTTGCTTACATACCATTTTTGCGCAAGCGTATCGTTCGATGTATATAGCTGGACCGGAGCGCCGTCCTCCACGGATCCGCCAGCAACATCCAAGACTTTCGAGGCCGTGGCCGACTCAAAGGAAAAAGCACCTTCACTCAAAAACTCTGTAACCTGATGAAGCGTAAACTTTTGAGCAGCGCTTCCATTGGGGAGATATGCGTCCAAATTCGCCTGAACACTGTCAGAAGCTCCAACAATATCCAAAAACAGGCCAGTCGCCTTATTAATAAAAGAGAGCGTCCCATCGCCGTTGTCGACTACAGAAAACAACTGATTAGCATTGGCCGAATCACATTCCCACTATTGGACATTAGTGCCCGGAACGAGCTTGCCGCCATCCACGTCAAGCGCTTTTTGAGACTTTACATTACGGATTACATAGTAACCGTCGTGATATTCAAAGCTAAACAGCTGAGCAAGCGTACCGTTGCTACTGTAAAGCTGGACATTTGCCCCACTGGAGCTTGAACCACCGGCAATATCAAGGACCTTACCGGTGGAATTGCAGGCGGGACTCAGAGTGAAATACCCAGCAGGAAGAATATCCTCGCATTTAGCAACTGATGGAGAAGTACTAAACAACGCAAAGTGCGAATTGTTATCATTGACGCTCAGCTCAACATTTACACCATTGGACGCACCGCCTCCCTTGGATCCAAGATAGAATCCGGGCCTAAGAGCACTCTCAATGAGATATGAGCTATCGGATTGCTTGGAAACAATCCACTTTTGAGCAAACGTGCCGTTGGAACCATACTGAGCAACATTCGTACCAGACGAGGCGTTTCCGCCGGCGACATCAATCACCTTATTGGAGCCAACGTTCGTAAACGTAACATAGCCCTTATCGTCATGGGAAACGATCCAACGCTGAGCATTGCTCATATTCGACGTGTGCAACTGGATGTTGGCACTGTTATCTTTTGACCCACCAGAAACATCCAGTACAAAGGAATAGTTCCTGCTCGAGCTGACGATATACTCGCCATCCGGCAAATCAGACATATGAGCCGCAGCATCAGCATCCTGTTCGGAGCGCAAACATTTAAAGTCGGATGGTGCAAATGCAACCGATAGCTCGCGCGCATCGCCCCTGGAAACCGTTACAAGCTTGCCAGAATCACTTACACCCAAAGCACAACCCGTTGCAGCGTTAACGATACGATATAAGCCGTTACCCGCATCTTCGACAGCCCAATCATAAATCTGCGACGAGGGCGACGGACTCCCTTGCTTAACCGCGGCCCCAGGAACAATATCCCCGTCCTGAGCATATAGGTAGCGATAGGATTTCGCAGACTTTATAGCATAAAGGCCCGCTTCATCATCAAATTCAAAGCCAAACGACTGCGCAATAGTACCATTAGCGCTATACAGCTGAATGGCAGCTCCGCTATCCACGTTGCCGCCAGGTACATCAAATACGCGACCATCAGAAGCCGTTACAACAGCAGACTGAGAATCGATTGTCTGAGCCTTAGAAACTTCTCCGGCCGTATACAGACGGAATCGCTGCGCAGCGGTACCGTTATCGTCATAAACCTGGACATTCGCTCCATTTGCAGTGGAGCCTCCGGCAAGGTCCAAGACAAAGCCAGTCCTAATCGCAGAGCAAATCTTGAAAGAGCCGTCACCGCAATCGACAAGGATCCATTTCTGAGCCCAAGAGCCATTGGACGCGTACTGCTGAACATTGGCACCTGCTTTTTTGCTGCCGGCAAAAACATCTAAGACTTTTCCCGACTTCACATTCGTAATGGTCACATAACCATTCTTGTCATAGGAAAACGTCCAACGCTGAGCCTTAGTTGCGTTAGATGCATATAGCTGAAGATTGGCACCGGAATTTATAGATCCGCCGGCAATATCGAATACCTGACGCTCAGAGACAGAGCCGATGGCATATTCAACGCCCTCATTTACAAGACCCTTGCCCGAAGCAGCGAGATCATTGAGCTCCTGGCGAATAGTGCGCGCTGGCGCAAGCGTCCATTTCTGTGCATCAGATCCGTTGTACGTATAAATCTGAAGCGCAGACCCACTCACGCCATTGCCACCTGGAACGTCGATGGCTTTACCGGATTTCGAATTGATGAACGAGTATTCGCCATTGCCGCAATCAACAATGGACCAATGCTGCGTGCAAGTGCCGTTGGATGAATACTGGGAGATTGCTCCCCCATTGGAGACAGATCCGCCTTGAGCCTCAAAGGGCTTGTCAGAGTTAACGTTTACGATTTCGTACAGGCCATTGCCAACCTGCTTAAACGTAAACATCTGAGCCTGACTATTATTGGCGTTATAGATTTGAAGCCGCGCTCTGTTATCAGATGAACCGCCGTAGATATCCATGACAAGCTGCGGATCGAGAACGCTCTTTATGGCAAAAGCTGTATCAGTTGTTACGGCCGATGCGGAAGCGAACGTAAAACGCTGCGCGGTCGATTTATTCGGAGCCCAGATACGAATCGGAGTGCCATCCGTCGTGCTTCCGCCACTCAAATCGAGCACCCAATTGCCCAATGCGGACTGAATATAGAACCCATTATCGGAAGCGCGAACGTGCCAAAGCTGACTATCGTCTTGAGCATAAGCCGCCTGGACAACCAAAGAGCCACTCTGTGCGTTTCCATCAGCCACGGTGAGATACTGCTCAGTTGACTCATTCTTGATTCGATACGCCCCCGAACCAGCTGACTCAAGGATGAAGCGCTGGTCAGCCGTTCCCTGGGCACCATACAAAGAAAGGCTTCCATCTTCGCAAACGGTAACGCTCGAGGAATCTTTTCCAATCGAGTCGATGTAATAAGTTCCATCAGCAAGAACAAAATCGGGCAGATTGAGCACATTGATAAAATCAGCAGAGGAAAAAGCGCTCATGTCAACCGTGTTGGCGGTAATGCCATCGATGCGGGCTTGCGACGTATACTGCCACCCAAACTGACCGGCGCAGCTAAACGTTGTATTGAGCTTAGGGCCGTACTCCGCAATCCAAGACACACGGGGACGCACGCTGGCGGCTTTTAAATAGGTATCTGTATACCAACGTCCGGAATAAATTGAAACGTTGTTGATCCCAAAACCAGTCAGCGTATTAAAATACGCATTCACAATGCCCTCGTATGCCGAAGCACTATTGGGCGATATTGCATTTCCGTTGCTGTCGCGGAACGACTCGAGGTCATAAAAAATCGGTAGCGACAAATCGTATAGACCGTATTTGCTTACGATTTGCTGGGTGAAGTACGCCTCACTTGTAGCGTCATTCGAATTCTGGGCGGTACTAAAAATATACAGTCCAAACGGAATTCCCAGACGGCGCACCTCGCTCAAATTGCGCTCAAACTGTTTGTCAAAATGACTCGTTGAATGCGCGAAACGCAAAATGACAGCATCCACGCCAGAGTTTTTGACCCTATTCCAATCGATTGTCCCCTGCCACTCCGAGACATCGATGACCTTAAGGGCGGGAGATGCAAACACCTCGTCGTAGCCGTTATAAAACGTTTTAGAAGCATTGGAACCGCCCCAATACGGGGAGCCATTAGCCGAGCGAGCATCGAGTGCCGCGGCAAGCGGCTCCCTTTCCATTGAGCTGCCGGCAGTGTAGGTACCCAAATCCTCGTCGGGGTGCGCCTCGCCATAGGCAAGACGTTCCTCCAGAGAGGCATCAACAGGAAGCGTAGCATCATCGGCAAAAACAGGAGTTGCCCCCAGGCTGCAGAGCAGACCAAGGGCAACCAGTAGCGACGATGCAAGACAAGTTTTCTTGCGCATATCCATCAACCTAAATCCAGACTAGCAAAGGGCGATATTGCGGTACCAGCCCCAAAGCGGCGTATACGTGGTTCCATAATAATTGACCCAGTCATTAAGACCGCGAACGTTAACTCGACCAATGTTCTCAATAACTTTGCCATCGCCAATATAGATTGCAATATGGCCCCACCTAGAGCCCGCCCAATTGTGGGAGTGGGACGGAACAGCGACAATCATACCAACTTTCAAATTTGCGCGGTTGCTGTCGTGGCAATAAGACCAAAACATGTCGCAGGCATCGCCGTAGGCATAGCCATAACCGGCCGCATTAAACACCCTCGAAATCCACGCGGAACAAAGATTGGCACCAGGAGAAGGAGTGGAGTATGCAATGTCGACGAGTCGCCTTTGCGCGCCATTAGCGTCAGCGTAAGGCTGCTCAGAAACAATCGTAGTATCAAAGCGCCATGAGTCGCTACCACCATTGCCAAGAACAAGACCGTTATCGCTGTTTGTCAACGCGAAAGAACCGTCAGCGAGCATCGAATAAATTGCGATGCCGCCGCCATCGGCAACGCGAAGCAGCCACTTTTGTGCACCAGAACCATTCCAGTCCCATTGCTGAACAGAAGCGCCATTAGATGCGTTAGCGCTCGGCACGTCGAGCACCTTCCTAGATACAAAGGCAGTCAGACTGTAGGCACCGTTTCCCAAAGAACGGACATACCACTTTTGCGCGTTCGTTCCATTAGCGGTATACAGCTGCACGCGTGCCCCGGAACTGCTGGACCCGCCGGCAACATCCAGAGCACGATTACCGCTCGATTGGTTCACCACAACGTAGTAGCCATCGTCAATAAGCGAAGCCGCAACAAAACGCCATGTCTGAGCTGCCGTAAAGTTATTGGCGTACATCTGAATCGCGGTGCCCGCGGCAGCATTGGCGCCGGTCAAGTCAATCACAGCGCCCGAGACCGCATTCACAAGAACAAGACCACCCATTGGAGACACGCGCGGAATCCAGTGAGAACCCTCCGCCGCCTCCTTAACACTCATCAACTTGCCGTTGCTTTGCGAAAGGTACTTACCCGAATTTGCGCCCTTGATAAGAACCGACCCATCGTCGCAAACACTAACCGACCATTTCTGTGCCAACGTGCCGTTACGATTCCAAACCTGCAATTTAGCGTTGTCCGCTTTCGATCCACCCGAGACATCGATGAGACGGTTACCATCTACGCGAGAGTAGATCTCGTACAGTCCGTCACGCACAAATACCGTCGGAACCGAAAGCGTCCATTTTTGCGCGAGCGTTCCATTTTGTGAATAGAGCTGCAGCTTCGTACCGTTGGCAGAATTAGCCCCTGTAACATCAAGGGCCAAACCGCTTTTGGCGGAAACAAGAGACACGCTGCCGTCGGCATTCATAACGACGCGCCACCATTGGGCAGTTGTACCGTTTTCGGAATACTGCTGCACCGCGGTTCCATTAGAAACGCCGCCACCGCAACAATCAAGGACCTTACCCGATACCGCAGAGCGGACCGTATAGTATCCCGTCGATTTGTTATACGTAAACGTCCAATACTGAGCGAGCGTATCATTGGAGCCATAAAGCTGAGTTTGCGCCGAATCGCTCAAAGAGCCACCTGTAACATCAACAACCTGGCCGCCGTTAAGCATGGAGCCAAGTCGATACAAGCCGTCATCGATAGTCTGAGCGATCTTAACGAGATTCCAGACCTGCGCATTCGTAGCATTCCAGCTATAAACCTGTGCGTTTCCCCCATTGGCAACGCTACCGCCAGAAATATCGAGCACATAGTCGCCAAGGCAGGACTTAATAAAATAGCCGCCATCTTGGCGGGCAACAAAGTCCCAAAGCTGTGCATTCGTGTGATTAATAACATATTGCTGAACATTCGTGCCGTTTGCACCGTTACCGCCAGACACATCGAGTGCCTTGCCGCTCGCGACATTTACGAGCAAATAATGCCCATTAAACTTCTCGATTCTCCAGCGCTGAGCGGGCGTGCCGTTTTGACCATACTGCTGGACGTTAGCTCCGTTATTGCATGAGCCGCCCGAGACATCGAGGACCCTATTTGAGCCGGCGTTAGAGATCTCATAGACGCCCTCATCGATATCCGCTGCAGGCAAGTCGGAAATCTGCGGATTCGAAGGCAGGGCAGAAGGCTCAGCGGGAACATCCGGGGCAGGGGAAGAAGCGTCAGCCTCATCGACGTCTACAGCGGGAGCCTGCACATCGCCCGGAGTGATATCACCAGCATCATCCGTAAAATCCAAGGAATCTTTTCCAGAAGCCCCCTCGGCATAAATCGAATCACCTTCAGTAGAAACTACCGAAGAAATAAGGAGCTCTTCATTCGGAGTAGCCAGCTCAATTGAATAAGCCTGGATGGGAGAGCACAAGACAGCAACCGTGAAACACGCAGGAATAAGCGGCACGAACAGAACTGATTTTTTCATCCCTAATGAACCTCGATTAACGAAATAGGACTATATGAACGGGCGTGCAGCACCAATGGGATTGCCGCGCTCGTAAACACCATGGACACCGACACCCTGATGCGGCCAGGAGTCAATCATGCGCCCATCCCCCAAATAGATAGCGATATGCCCGCGGTAATAAATAACGTCGCCGCGCTGCATACTGCTAACACTTACCGGCATAAAAGTACCGTTATTGTACCAATTCATAGAGTTATACGTCTGCCATGCAAGCCAACGATGGTTATAGGGGTTGTAGATACCCATATCCATACCCGTGGCATAGAGGCACTGCAGCACAAAGCCAGAGCAATCAACGGCACCACCAGGCGCGGTAGAGTAGGGCTCGATATACCTCGTGCCAACATACTCATAGGCACGCTGGATAAAGGCATTGACGCAGTCGTCCCGTGTGGCATCGATCGCAATACGAGACGGCGTTACATAGGTGAACTCGCCTGTGCAATAGCTTGGAAGCCTTACCGTCAAGCTGCTTACCTGGGGGTAGTTCGCAGGGTTCTGATAGCCAATCTTCGCAGGACGTTCGGCAGAGAGAGCGCGCCAAGACTGAGCAGCGGAGCCAGTGTAAGACCAAAGCTGAACATTGGCTCCATTCGCGGTGTCCCCGTCGCCTACCTCCAAAACCTTATTGCCACAAGCGGAAACAATCTTGATTCCGCTCTCCCCCATTTCGAAACGCCACTTTTGCGCGTTCGATCCATTCCACTGCCACTGCTGGACGTTCGTACCATCCGCATCAGAACAGCTATAGACGTCAAGAGGATAGGCGGAACAACAAGCCGTAAGCGAATACCAGCCGCCGCCGACGCCACGAACCCACATACGCTGGCTCAGCGTACTGTTGGAAGCATAAATCTGAACGTTTGCACCATTCGAGCGAGAGCCATTAGCCACATCAAGACGCTGCTCGGTAGCATGCATGGGAGCAAACTCATAGAAACCGTCAGAAATAAGGGGGACGGACGCGATGGTCCACCCTTGCGCCGTGGACCCATTCTCGTCGACGCAGATAACTGATCCACCAGAACCAGAGATGGACAGAACCTTGCCGGTCTTTTTATTCTTAAGCTCAATCCCCTTTCCAAAGCAGATCTCAATTGACCATTTGGCCTCGTCGGCATCTTTGTCAGAGGACTGAAGAACGGCGCCGTCAGGCTCTCGTGCCGAAAGGTACTTAGCGGAGTTGGCACATTGGAACGAGTAATAGCCCCGATCATCCTTACGAGACCAAAACTTCTGAGCCAAGGTGCCGTTTCCCGTATAAACCTGTAGCAGGGTTCCATCTGAATAGGAACCACCGGTAACGTCGAGATATTTACCCGTAGAATCCGAACAGATGGAGTAGCAGCCTTCATCGAGCGAAACGGTAAAGACTTCGAAAGCCCAATGCTGTGCGGCACTGCCGGATTCAATAGCAGTCGTCACGGAGCCATCGGGTTTACGCTCCAGCACCAGATTGCTCGAAACGGAACGGATTACATAGCTATCTCCATCGGGCTCAATACGCCACTGCTGATTTGAGCCAAGCCCGGGGAAATCCCACTGTTGAACTTTTGCGCCCGGGAAAATGTCGCCGCTATCAAGATCAAGTCCCTTGGTAGACTTCGCCGATCGAATCGAGTAGAAACCCGTGGCGGAATCGTACGAAAGCTTAAAACACTGAGCCATTGTGCCATTTGTGGCATACGTTTGAATTCGGGCACCGTTGGAGACGGAACCTCCCGCCACGTCAAGGCATGTGGAAGAATCGGAAACGGAATTGATCTGATACATGCCATCCGCAACCGTTTGGCTGCCCGCCTCGACATCGGGATGCGCATCGATGGCAATGAAACGCTGCGCCGCAGAGCCATTTGCTGTCCAAATTTGAACATTTGCGCCATTAGAGACGCTTCCACCGCTTACGTCTAAAACAAGGTTTCGTCCAAGACCGGAATAAAACACGAACGACCCATTTGCCTGCTTAACAGGAATCCATCGCTGCGCGGCGGTGCCATTCACGGCATATTGCTGAACGTTGTTGCCGGACTTTTTGCCACCACCCGTAACATCGAGGACTGAAGAGGTTCCTGCATGAGCAATCGTCACATAGCCGGTAGGCCGACCATTTGAGTCGAGCACGTTCTTGATAACCCAGCGTTGAGCCGCGGTGTTGTTGGAGGCATAGATTTGGATGTTAGCGTCATTCGAAGCAGATCCACCAGAAACATCGACAACACTTCGCGGTGATGAGTCCATGCCGAGGGCGTAAGTTCCATCGGGGATCTGCAAACCCTGTGCAGCAGCGAAGGCATCGACATCAGCCTGCGTCCAGGTAAAGCCCTTCGTCTGCGTCAAAGTCCAGGTAGGAGCATCAGTAGAGGTGACGGCAATGCCACTTTCAAACGAAAGATATAACCCGTTAGCAGCGTTTTTAATAGCAAAACCCTCACCAGAAGGCTCGAGGATCCAAAAACGATTCTTTGTATATGAACCAGCGTCATCAAGAGATCCGTAGAGGCGGGCGGCGCCGCGGGGCACGACGCTACCGTAATCGGCGTCAATCAACTTGCCCGAAACAAGCGAAGCAATCGTGTAATAACCGGATGCACTGTCATACGTAAGACGGAACGCCTGTGCAACGGTATCGTTCTTTGCATACGACTGAAGAGTCGCACCGGAGTCAGTAGGAGCGCCCTTCACATCGAGCACCAACCCGGCAGATTCAAAACAATAAACACCGTCGGCGACGTTACACCCTAAAGAGTCAACGACCGGATTGGAGTCGATTGCAAAAAACAGCTGCGCGGCGGTCTGATTGGCCTTATATAGCTGGACATTAGCTCCATCAGCAGAGCTGCCGCCCGCGATATCGAGCACATAATCAAAGTTAAGGACGGAATGTATCGTCAAGCCTCCATCGGCGTCCTTAACGGCAATCCACTTTTGCGCGCGCGTACCGTTAGCCACATACTGCTGAACGTTACGACCAGACTCGGCTATACCACCAGAGACATCAAGCACCAAACCGGAACCGGTGTTTTCGAAAGTTAAAAACCCGTTCTCGTCCTCATGTATTAACCAGCGCTGAGCTTTAGTCATATTCGAGTTGTACATCTGAACATTAGCGCCATTTGAGGAAGATCCGCCCGCAACGTCCCACACCTTGCGCGAGGCATTGCTGCAAGCAAAAACATAGGTCGCACCGTCAGAAAGTGTCCCTTTGTTTTTAACGGCTAAGTCCTCAATGCTCCCAGCATCTTGAGATGCCGTATCAGTCGATTCGGCAGTAGGCGCCGACGAGTCTTCAGATTGCCCCTCGTTAGACAAGGCGGACAAACCGTCCGGAGCGGAGCCGCCATCGTCACCATTAGTAGCATCAGAATCGATAACCCGGTTAACATCGCAACCGTTCGTGGACGCCTCATCCGCAAATAACGGAGACACGCCAACGGAGGAAATTAAAAGACCCGCAGCCAAAGCCACTACCGAAATAGCAGCAAGGCCACGGGCTTTACGACTGCAGCTCATATCAAACCCCCGATTCAAATTAACACTGAATCTATAGTAGTTGATACAAGCCATGATAACGTAGCGATTGGCTACTTAATAACAACCGCTTGTGCGCCTCGTTGCTGGTAGACCCAGGCAATCCAATCTCGATCGTAGCTGGTATAGCCATCAATGGTATCTGAGATCATAACTTTATTTGTTTGGGGGTCATAGCCCTTCAAAACCACAGTATGTGAGTTAACGCAGGCAAAATAACCTCCCTGTCGGGCATAAATGTTACCCACGTTGCCCTGATGGACTGTGGTCCAAATAATGACCGGGTAGCCATCATCCAAGTATTTACAAAGGTCATACAAAGATGTTCCCGAAACGTCGTACGAACGTAAGCCACTCCCCCGGCTCACTAAGAAATTGTTAGCGGCCTTATTGAGTCCAGGAGCACAGATCTCGTTACCGTTGGAATAGCTATGGGGATCGCCCCAGAAGCACCAAACAAAATCCCAAGAGCTACGAGGGATCCAGCGATCAGCCATCTCGCAAGGTCCAACACCAAAACCGTAGTAATTTAGAACGTTGGTCAGGGCAGCCGATTCGCAACCATTGGGCAGTCCGACGGAGTACTGATTATAAACGGGGACAGCCAGATCTACCGCCTCGGGCGCATAACTTGTCTGAACAAAAGTGAACCCCTGGGCACCAGAATTATTGGAATTATAAATCTGAATATTGGCACCGTCGCCAAAAGCTCCCCCGCTCACATCCAAAACAAGGGTCTCGTTGAGTACGGAGCGGATGACGAAAGAGCCCCCACCCACGTAGTCAACGCGCCAACGTTGCGCAGAACTTCCATTTCCCTGCCATTGCTGAACGTTGGTACCCGAAACGCCCTGGGCATTAAGCACATCAAGGTACTTCTTGCTTCGACAGTTCTGAATCGAAACAGTTCCGTCAGAATTGGCGCTAACGTTCCATTTTTGAGCGCCAGAACCGTTGGAAGACCAAAGCTGTACATTGGCGCCATTGGAACGCGAGCCGCCCGCCACATCCAACGCTTTAGAACGATCAGAGGCGACGACAATGGTATAAGTGCCCGAATCAACTAACGAGCAGGTAGACAATTTAAAAGACTGCGCTGCGGTACCATTAGAAGCATACATCCCAATATTAGTTCCGTTGCTTGTTAAGCCCCCTGCAGCATCAAGCACCTTTCCCGTTGCCACGTTGGCAAGGACAGCACAGCCGTTATTAATCTGAGCGGTCCATAATTGAAAATCATCATTGGTTTGAGAACGAACGCAAACGTTATCGTCCTCATCCGCCGTTAAAACCTTGCCAGATACCAGGCTCTCAATGGTATAGGTGTTATCCCGTTCGGCAACCTTTGTGATTTTCCACTTCTGAGCAAGCGACTTGTTGCTTCCATAAAGTTGCACGTTGGCACCGTCAGCAGCAGAGCCGCCTGCAACATCAAGAACCGCAGAAGAAGATGTGGAATTCGAAATGGTAAAGAAACCCTCGGGCAAAAGCGAGGTCACTTTTGTGAACGCCAAACTTTGCGAGCCGGAATCAGTCGGGGAATCTCCGAATACGTTAGAACTTTCAACGGTCAACACCAATCCGGTCGCTTTATTGGTCGCTGTATACGAACCATCATCATTGCGCACAATGGAAAACAATTGATTGGCATTATTGCTGCCGATATTCCATTGATGGACATTGGTTCCAGGGCACAAATTGCCGCCATCAACATCAAGCGCTTTGCCAGACTGGGCACTCACAATCCGGTAGTATCCGCCCTCATATACAAACTTAAAGTCCTGCGCAAACGTACCATTAGCGGCGTAGGTCTGGACATTAGCTCCATTGGAAGAGGAGCCACCGGCAATGTCAAATACACGCGATAAATCAGTCGCCAGTGAAATGGTAAACCAGCCGTCCAGGCCAAGATCACTGCACGGCGCTACGTCTGGTGCAGTCGAAACAAAACGAACGTTTTGAGCGGGAGTCCCATTGTTCGCATAGGTTTGAATGTTGGCGCCATTTGAGGATGAGCCGCCCGCAACATCTAGAACAATGTCAGTCATAAGTGCCGACTGCAACCGGAATAGCCCCGCCGACGCCGAGGGAACGGCAATCCAACGCTGGGCACGCGACCCGTTGAATGAATACTGTTGAACATTAGTCCCCAACGAACAAGACCCGCCAGCAATGTCGAGCACCCTACCCGAAGAGACGTTTCTGATAATCAAATAGCCAGACTCATCATGAGAAATTACCCACTGTTGTGCCGACGTCATATTCGAAGCATAGGACTGAACATTGCCGCCGTTGTCTTTAGATCCACCGCTTACGTCCAGTACCTTGGTCTTGCCAACGCCCAGAGCCAGAATATAACGCCCGTCAGCGATATTGCCGGCATTCTGTTGCGCTAACATGTCCAGCTCTTCACGCTGGGCGTTTAGATCATAAAATGACCAGCGCTGGGCACTCGTGCCGTTAACGGACCAAGTGCGCACGTTCGCCCCGTTAGCTGTGTTTCCCCCGGCGATATCAAGACAAATTGAGGGATCAAGGGCAGAGATAAGCTTAATTGAATCGCCGTCCTTCACTGCAATCCACTTTTGCGCGGCAGAACCATTAGATGCGTACTGCCGGACATTCGTTCCAGAATGAGCGCTTCCGCCAGATACGTCGAGAACAAGCCCAGAGCCCTTGCAGGTAAGCGTTACGAAACCGTCCGAGTCATGGGAGACGGTCCATGTTTGCGCAGACGAGGCATTGAGCGCATATATTTGAACATTCGCACCCGAAGACCTGGATCCGCCGGCGACATCAAGCGTCTGCCAACGACTCTTTGCCGAACGAATGAGATAGGTACCGTCAGCAAGATCTGAGGCATGAGCAGCCGCGAGCTCGGCAATGATAGTAGTCTTAGGTTTTTCAAGCGTAAAAATCTGAGCCGCAGACTCATTGGCTTGATATAGACGAATTTGAATGCCATCGGCATCATTTGCACCGGCGATGTCGATCGCATAATCATCATCGATAACAGGCGAAAAGATGAATCCATTACCAACCTGTCGAGCATGCCACGCAAAGCCCCAAGCATCGCTATCGCCAGCGCGCTGCGTAAGAAGCGGATGGTCCGAGAAATAAGAAACATCATTGGGATAGCAAAGATACAGTCCCGATTTAACGATCTTAAAGGCGTATCGGGCATCGCCAAGGTCTTCAAGAATAAACTGCTGAGCAGCCGTCTCATTTCTTCCATACAGCTGTATAGCCACGCCGGCACCCACCGATCCACCGGCGACGTCGAGCACGCGATGCCCCGACAAAGTCGAGGTTAAGAAATAGATGCCCGTATCGAGGGTCGAGTAGCTGGACAGATCAGCTGCCTCGGCAGAAGATTCAGACTCGACGCCCGCGTCTTCATCGGTCGCGCTGTCGTCATGAGCAGAATCGCCCAAAGACGAATCCCGAAAAGAATCATTCACGTCTTCAGCTTTCACAGCCTCTTCCACCGATGGACCAGCCGGAGAGACTTCAGCAAAGGCGGTCGAACCCGATTTAAGAACGACGGGCAATATTAGAAGTAGGCCCAACAAGAGCCCTGTTTGCATTGCAATGCAAACGCGCTTTTTATGACGCATGACATCCCCCAGACAACCTCGTCAACACCAACGACACAACACTTGTCACCACAAACGAACGCATCATTTGACCATCTAAAATCATATGAATTGTTATGCAGTGAAACTGCTACGTGTTTGGTTATTTAATCGCGGTCCAGCGCATCATGCAAATCTTTGCGCAAAAAAGGCGGCCGCCGTAAGCGAGCCGCCTTTGATCTTTAGTAATTACTTTGAGCTTAGTAATTAACGACCTTCGTTCCATAGGGAATATTGTCGTAAATCCATTTGGCATGGTCGGTCATAAGCCTGATGCATCCCGCGGACGCACGTTGTCCCATAGTGGGGTCCATCACGTTAAACGTCCCCGTATAGCAAGGCTGCGTGTGGAACAAATAGTCACCGTAGAACTGCGTGTAATACCAGCAGGTATATCCATGCCCAAACGAAAGTCCCTTTCCATAGACGGAATACTCGCCCAGCACGGTCGGCGACTCATTTTTACCAGGAGCGCACTGCCAGAAAGACCATAACTTCCAGTTGCCACGAGAGCCCCTAAAAATACCTGTACGGCAGCCGACGGTGTCAGTCAAAATCAACCACTCCGTGTTGCTGTTGTACCACTGCGCACGGTTATACATTGCCTGTTGATCCGCTGGCAAGGGCTGAACATACGTAGTTGCCTTGAACGTAAACCGCTGCGCCTTTGAATCATTGCTCGCGTATAGCGCAACATTCGTACCGTTTGCCGCATTTCCTCCAGAGACATCAATAACAAATGCCGTGTTAAGGGCGGACGACAATCTAAAGCCACCGGATACGTACTCAATATACCAACGCTGGGCAGCACTGCCGTTTCTGGACCATTGTTGGATATTTGTCCCAGAGGAGGCAGCGGCATCTTTTACATCAAGAGCTTTGCCACTGGCGGCGTTAACGATTGTGTAAGAGCCATCAACGTTGCGTGAGAAATTCCATTTTTGAGCACCCGTATCGTTATTTTGCCAAATCTGCACATTCGCACCGTCAGCAGACGATCCACCGGAAACATCTAAGACCGAGTTTGCACGAGACGCCATTCGGATAAAATACGTGCCGTTTACGACATCCGCCGAAGTCGAACGAAGGCGGAACCTCTGCGCTGCAGAATCGTTTGAAGTATAGACTTGGACATTGGAAGACGAAGCGAAATTGCCGCCCTTCACATCAAGCGAGAGATCTTGGTCATCCGCAGAGACAAACTCAATACCATTGCTATCGATTCGCGCCACCCATTGCTGCGCCTTCACATCTGCCGGTGCCATCGTGCAAACATTGGTACCGGAAACAGCAAGTCTATTAGTTGAGCAAACAGATTCAAACGTATAGGTATTCTTCGCTCCATCCACCTTTTTAAGCAGCCATTTTTGGGCGAAGGAACCATTGTTGGAATAGAGCTGAACGTTGGCTCCTGAGTCAGCAGATGCGCTCGCGACATCAAGCACATAGGAGGAATTTGCAGACGGATAGATCTCATAAAGGCCTTCGCTCAGCAAGTCTTCTTGCTCGGCAAAAACAAACGATGTCTGGACGGAATCTCCCACAATAGCAGCAACCAGATTTGAACCGGATACCGCGAGCATGAGCCCCGTAGCCTTATTTATGAACGAATAGCTTCCGTCTTCATTGACAACGACGCTAAAGAGCTGATTGTCGTTGGGGCTTTCATCCCACTGTTGGACATTCGTTCCGGGGACAACGTCGCCCGCTGCGACATCGAGCACCTTACCGGAACCAGCATTACGCAGAACATAGTAACCGTCGCGATACTCAGCCTTAAATAGCTGTGACAGCGTGCCGTTGCAGGAATATGTCTGAACGTTGCCGCCGTTCTTTAATGATCCACCGGCAACGTCAAGGGCAACAGCGCCATTTGCGGAGGGAGAAATAACGCACCAACCCTTGTCTTTCAAAATGTCATCGCAAGGGTCAACTGAAGCAGGGTTTGTGGCAATAAAGCTGAAACGCTGCGCAGCAGTTCCATTCGAAGTATATAACTGCACGTTTGTCTGAGAGTTCAGAGAGCCGCCGGCAACATCAAGTGTACGCTGTTGCCAAACAGCAGAAAGAAGCCGAACGCTTCCATCGCCATTCGGCACCGCAATCCACTTTTGCGCATAGTTCGCATCGCCACAAGCCGTGTATTGCTGGACGTTCGTTCCCAAACAAGTTGAACCCGCGGAAACATCAAGTACTTTGCCAGACTTGACATTCGTTATAGTAAGGTAGCCGTCATCGTCATGCGAAACACGCCAACGCTGAGCGGCAGTTGTATTCGATTGATAAATCTGCACGTTAGCACCGTTAGAAGCAGAGCCCCCGGTAACATCGAGAACCATTCGAGACAAATCCGGACCGGCTGCAATCGCATAGTCCCCGTCTTTGACAACTTCGCGGTTATCGGAAGCGAGCTTATCGAGCTCAGAACGCACGGCCGTCGGATCCACAAAGTAGAAGGATTGGGCAGCCGTTCCATTTGCACTATACAGCTGAAGCCCGGCACCAGATGCAATAGAGCCACCGGGGACGTCTGCGACCTTTTGCCCGTTCAGAGCCGACACAATACGAAAGCGCTCGCCATCTTTCTCGATGATCCACTTTTGAGCCTTGGTTCCATTGGCGGCATAGGTCTGCAGTTTCGTGCCGTTGGCGTCATTGCCGCCCGCCGCATCTAGAACCGCCCCAGCACCATGAATCGCAATGGTGCGATACCCGTTCTCCGTTGTCGAAACATCGAACGTTTGAACACCTGAATACCCGAACCTATCGAAGGACAGTGATCCGCCGCCTGCAATTAGCGCAAACGAATCGCTCGAGGCCAACATAGCGTATGTCCCATCGGGAAGGTCAGCAAGGTGCGCCGCCGCTCGATCATCGAGTTGCTGCTGCTCAGTTTTGGCGGGGGTTAGCACCCATCGCTGAGCCGCCGTACCGTTTGTCTCATACAACTGCACGGCAGAGCCATTAGCGGCAACTCCGCCCGAAACGTCAATGGCAAACGACTGGTTGAGCGCCGAAATCAATGTATAGCTGCCGTCGGTTTCCTTGATTGCAATCCAGCGCTGCGCAAGGGTCCCGTTATCGGACCAAAGCTGAACGGGATTCCTGTTGCTAGCGTTTCCGCCCGAAACATCGAGTGTGCAACCCTTAACAGAGGCAATGACAACGAAGCCGTTCTGGTCATGAGACACACGCCAGACCTGAGCATTCGTCTTGTTGCCACTATACAGCTGCAGCTTTTTGCCAGCAGACGCCGCACCACCAGGAATATCCAGTACATAATTGCTGTTAACCGAAGAGCCAAAAGTGTATAGCCCATCTGCAAGGTCATCGACGTGCTCGGAAGCAAGATCATAAACAGACTTGGGCTTTTCCGGTATCGACGCACCAGAAGACTCCGAGGCCCTTGGATCGGAGTCGTCATCCGAAACCGAATCGGCATCAGAATTTACTTCAGACTTGCTCGACCGCCCCGCAGCTATAGATGCCGTTGCATTTTGACCGACAGACGAACCGTCTACAGCAAACGCAGGAACAAGACTAATTCCTAGCAAAAGTGCAATACAGACCAAAACAAACAAGGCTTTTCGATTGCCCATAGCTGTCCCCTTTCGTACGGTTTATTACACTTTATGACAAGATGCATTTCCATCGACAAGAGATTCGTGAACAGTAACGGCCAAACCCCAAAAGGTCAACCAAATTAAAGAGGCGTTTCGCAACATAGCCGTGAAACCTCTGCTGCAAAGTCATTATGAATAGGAGTCCAGCCAAACTCGCGCCAAAGCTTGCTCGCATCTATTGCGTAACGCCGATCGTGCCCCGGGCGATCCCTCACCCAGTCAACGTAATCCTCACTCTGCCCCATTGCCTTAAGAATGGTCCTAAGAACCTCGAGGTTGCTATGCTCGCAATTAGCACCGATAAGATACGTCTCCCCCACCGCTCCTTTAGTCAAAATGGACCAAACGGCGCGAGCATGATCCTCCACGTGAATCCAGTCGCGTACATTCAAGCCATCGCCGTACAACTTAGGACGCTCGCCGCGCTGAATGCATGCAATCGAATGCGGGATGAACTTCTCAGAATGCTGGTGTGGGCCGTAGTTATTGCAGCAATTTGAGATTGTCGCTTTAAGGCCATACGTGCGTGACCAGGCCCTTACCAACATATCGGATGCGGCCTTAGAGCTGGAGTACGGACTGCTAGGCCGATACGGCGATTCCTCGGTAAACTTACGCGGGTCGTCAAGCGCCAGATCACCAAACACTTCATCGGTCGAGATGTGATGAAAGCGAACATTGAATGCACGGGCCGTCTGAAGGAGCGTATACGTGCCCTCAATGTTCGTCGCAATAAACGGCGCGGGGTCGGCAATTGAATTGTCGTTATGAGACTCGGCAGCATAGTGAACGATGGCATCATGGCCCGGAACCAATCGCTCGAGAAGATTCGAATCGCAAATGTCTCCCACGACAAGCTCAACCCTATCTTTAGGCAGCCCGGCAATGCTATCGAGGTTCGCAGCGTAGGTAAGCTTATCCAGAACGGTGACGTGCACATCGGGCACGTTGTCCACGACAAAACGGACGAAGGCAGACCCGCAAAAACCGCAACCACCCGTCACAAGAATATTTTTATATGGTGACGCCATACGCACCGCCATCCCCCCAGCTATTGTTGACCAATTCTCCCACAATTCAATGACATTGCGGAGAGCAACTTGGGCGGCAGCCGCGACCCAATTCGCATGCGGGCCCAGAGCGCTACAGCAATGCGGCAAAACACGTATCGAGCCGGTTGATTTCCGATCTCAGCCGAACACATTGAACGGATAGGCCGTTCCCGCAGTCAGCCGCCCCCCCGA
>OLNF01001142.1_pt1 | contig 23041 bp, 26 predicted proteins | sample 1673061 | NCBI WGS metagenome assembly OLNF01 (sample SAMEA3136751, study PRJEB25190) | human gut metagenome
CCTGTGACCCTCCGCACGTCAAGCGGATGCTCATACCAGCTGAGCTAATCGTCCGTGTCAGCTTGCTCATTCTAACGCATCTATCGTGCTTTGTCAACCCCTTTTTTCGACGGCTCTGATTTTTTTCAGAGCCGTCGAATCGGGTGGGCATTACTTGGCCGAAATATACACCGTGCAATCGGCCTTTACGCCGCCGCACTCGACCGTGATCGTCGTCGTGCCCTTACCGACGCCGGTCACAACACCCTTGTCGCTGACCTTGGCAACAGACTCGTCCTTGCTCGACCACGTGACCGTCTGGTCGGTGCCGGTCGGATAAACCGTTGCGCTCAGCTGTACCTCATCACCGACCTTGGCCGCAAACTCCGTGCGCTTGCTGCCGAGGAACGTGATCGTGACGCTCGTGACCGAGGGCGTCGGCGTCGGGGTCGGCGTGGGTGTGGGCGTCGGCGTCGGCGTCACGACCGGCGCAGCGCTCGAAACGGTCGCCGGCGGGGTCGGCTCGACCGAGGCGGACGGATTTTTCTCCGCATTCAGGCTCACGGTGATGAGCACGATCACAGCCGCGACGACTGCGATGAGCAAAATGCCGCCGAACAGCAGCTGCCACTTCGTGTTGACAGCGGCATGCTCCGCCGCCGGTGTGCCGGCGTTCATGCTTGACGTGCGCAGCGGGATGCGCTCGGCCGATTTCTTGCGGCTCGTGCCGCAGTATGGGCAGCGGCTGCGCAGACCGGAATATTCCCGGCCGCAGCGCCGACAGGTGATCTTGGGAATGACGCTCATAAAAAGCCTCCAGTAAGTAAAGAATCCATATGTTTTTCCTGTCTTATCATACACTGTTCGGTTTTTTTCGTCAAGAGGGAGCACCCGCCCCCTCTTGGCGGCCGGATCAAAACTGCGGCTGCACACTGTCGAGCGCGTCCAGAAGCCGGATGCGCTCCTGCTGACCGGTGCGGGCGTTGACGGCGATGATGCAGCGCTGCCCGTCGTCTGTCTCGCACAGGTATTCATAGCACAGTGTCTCACGCGCGCCGCAGAGCCGCAGCAGCGCCGTGCGCGTATCCAGGACCTGCAGCGACCCGGGCACGGCGGCGCGCCCCGTCTCCGCGCCGAGGGTATCCTCCGGCAGCACGCGCACCCGGTGCGTATCGAGATACTCCGCCGACGCAAAGCCGCAGACCGCGCCGTTGTCGAGCCGGACGCGCACACGCAGCCGATCCGCCGTGCACAGTACGCCGTCCTGCACATAGCAAAACGTGCAGATGACAGACTGCCCCGCGTCCTCCATGTCGAGCAGGCGCATATTGGCATAGCCGCGCTCACGCAGGAAATCCGCCGCCGCCTCCGCCGCCTGTTCCGGTGAGAGCACCGGCTCGCCGCCGGTACACGAGGAGTAATAGCGCAGCACCTCCCCGCCCGTCACCGTGAGCGCGATATACGACGCATCGTCCCCGTCGTCGATATCGAAGTTCCAGCACGGCACAGCGCCCTCCGAGCGTCCGGTCGCGCGCAGGTGCGATGCATCCACATCCAAAAACGCCGCAGCCGCAGTCTGTGCCTGCCCCTCCGTGACGTCATCACGGCCCGCCAGCACGGCGTACTCCGCCGCCGTGCGCTCACGATACGTGCCGTCGGCGCTCGGCAGCGGCAGATCCTCAAACGAATCGGCCAGCGCCGCAAGCTCCGCCTCGAGCGTATCGGGCAGCTCCGCCTCTGTGTCGAGATTTGCCAGCGACTGTGTGCTGCGCACGTGTGCCGCCGTCGTGACCGCGCCGTCGGCGAGCGACGCGCCGAGCGCACCGAGCCGGGCGCTGAGCTGTGCCGTGGTCTCGCAGATGGCGCGCAGCTGCGCAAGCTCCTCGGCCGTGAACGCTTTGCCCTCCGCCGCGCTGCGCGAGAGTGTGCGCGCATAGTCTCCGGCAATGGCGATGTTGCGCGCGATGCGCGCGAGCGCGTGCGACTGCACCGGCAGCACACCGAGCGCCATCTGCGCCGTCTGCGCATGGCTGTAAATATCCGTGCAGACCGTGCACGCCATGGCCGGCGTCGTCGCATAGAGGCTCTTTTGCAGGGCGCTGTTGAGCTCCTCAACGGCATCGAGCACCTCGCCATAGGCGTGGCGATAGTTGGCATCCATCGCCGTCCGGCGGCGGCCGGCATCCGTGCGGCAGGCGATGAGCCCGACAGCCAGCGCCGCGATGAGCGCCGCCGTATAGGAAATGATGAGCACGCGGGTTTTCTTCTTCATAGCAAACCACCCCTTCCGGACTATTGTTGCCGGAAGGGGCGGTTTTCATGTGCAATTTTTCTCAGCCGGTGATCTGCAGCGTCTGTGCCGAAGCAAAGAGGCTGTCATACCAGCTTGCCGGTGCGGTACCCGCATGGCAGAGCACGACCGAGATGCAGCCGTTCGCCGTCGGGATCAGATACGCCTCAAGCTCGCGCTGCACCGTGACGCCCTTGACGCCGTAGGCGGTCAGAGCGCCGAGCTTGACCTCGCCGAGCGTCTCCATACTCGCGATCGTGCCGTAATCGTTCAGGATCGTGCCCGCAAGCGTCTGCGCGTCCGCACCCATGTGATAGCCGATCTCGAGATAGGCATCCATGCTCGCATCGTCCGCGCGGGCGAAGCAACACTTGCCGTCCAGCTCCGTGCTCAGAAACACGCCCTTGTCAAGATAGAGCGAAAAGTCCGGACCGCCGCGCTGCGCAAATGAGCCCGTAACGAGCTGCATGGTCTTGTCCTCCCCGTCGACCGGCACGGCCTGCTCCGCGTCGCGCGCAGGCGTCTCGCCGCTGCCGAGGATGAGCTCCGGCTCGTCGCCGAACGGAAACTGCGGCAGCGTTGTCTCGGCCGGTGCTTCCGGCCCCGCAGCCGGCCGGCGGATGCGGATATCGGCCACGTTGACCACGATCAGCGCGATCGCGAGCAGCACGACCACGACGGCCATGACGATGACCGCCCGCTCCACGCCCGTGCGTTTTTTCATACCGTTCACCCTTCCAGCTTGGCGATGCCGGCATCGATCCGGCGCAGGGTCTCGTCCCGGCCGAGGATGCGGCAGATCTCCACCGCGCCGCCGGGCGTCACCGCGCGGCCGGACACCGCAATGCGCACCGGCCACATCACCTTGGCATTTTTCACTTCCAGCCGCTCGGCCAGTTCCTTCATGGATGCGAGCAGGGTCTCATCGTCCCACGCCGGGAGCGCCGCGAGCAGCGGACGCACCGCGTGCAGCATCTCGAGCGAGACGGCGGGGTCGGTCTTGGATTTCTTGTTCGTGTAGAGCGCAAGATCATACTCCGGCAGCGCGTCGAAGAAATCGACCTTTTCGGGGATGTCCGTGAGCACCTCGCAGCGCTGCTGCAGCAGCGGCGCGATCTGCGCCGGGTCAATGGCAGGATTTTTCACCGTCTGACGGATATAGGGTGCGGCCACAGCAGCAAACTGCTCCGGCGTCATGGCGCGGATATACTCGCTGTTGAAATACTTGAGCTTGTCGATATCGAAGATCGCCGGGGACTTGGAAATGCCCTTGATGTCGAACGCCTCCACAAGCTCGGGCAGCGAATAGATCTCCCGCTCGCCGCCGGGCGCCCAGCCGAGCAGCGCCACATAGTTGACCACCGCCTGCGACAGATAGCCCTGCGCGATCAGATCCTCATACGACGGATCACCGTGGCGCTTGGACATCTTGTTGTGCTGGTCGCGCATGACCGGCGAGCAGTGGATATACTTCGGGATCTCCCAGCCGAAGCCCTCATAGAGGAGGTTATATTTCGGCGTCGACGACAGGTACTCCGACCCGCGCACAACGTGCGTGATGCCCATGAGATGGTCGTCGATGACGTTTGCGAAGTTATACGTCGGCAGACCGTCGCGCTTGATGAGCACCTGGTCGTCGAGTGTGTCGTTGTCGACCGTGATGTCGCCGAAGATCTCGTCATGGAACGTGGTCTTGCCCTCGCGCGGGATCTTCTGGCGGATGACGTAGGGCTTGCCGGCGGCAAGGTTCGCCGCGATCTCCTCCTCGCTCAGGCGCGAGCAGCGGCCGTCATACTTATGGATGGCCGTGCCGTCGGAAACATGCTCTTCGGCCGCATCGTCCTTATCGCAGAAGCAGCGGTAGGCGTGACCGCGCGCGATGAGCAGCTCGGCATATTCCTTATAGAGTCCGCGCCGCTCGGTCTGGATATACGGACCGACCGGACCGCCGACATCCGGTCCCTCGTCGTGCGTCAGGCCGCAGGCGCGCATGGTGCTGTAGATGACGTCGACCGCGCCCTCGACATAGCGCCCCTGGTCGGTGTCCTCAATGCGCAGGATGAACTTGCCGCCGGCGTGCCGCGCGATCAGATACGTATAGAGCGCCGTGCGCAGATTGCCGACGTGCATATACCCCGTCGGGCTCGGCGCAAAGCGCGTGCGCACCTCCCCGTGCGGGATGCGCTGCTCCATGTCTTCAAACCACTTTTGATCTTTCATATTTTGATAGCCTCCGGATCACTTTGCTCAGATTATTTATATCTTATTTTACATCACAGGGATTGTCAAGGGAACTTTCGATGTTGTATTCCACAACAGGTTGTGGTACAATATTCAAACAAATGCGAATTTTCAGCAAGATAGCTAAGGAAGTAATCAACTATGGAAGAAAACACTGCAAAGAAAGTCATGCTCTCGGGCATCCAGCCCTCCGGCGACCTGACGCTCGGGTCTTATCTGGGCGCGATCAAAAACTGGAGCGAACGCGCCGAGATCTTTGACTGCTATTATTTTATGGCCGACCTGCACTCGATCACCGTGCGCCAGAACCCCGCCGACCTGCGCCGGCGCACCGTTGAGCAGCTCGCGCAGTACATTGCCTGCGGCCTGGATCCGGAAAAGAACACGCTCTTTATCCAGAGCCATGTGCCCGCGCACACGCAGCTCGGCTGGGTGCTCAACTGCTACACCATGTTCGGCGAGCTCTCACGCATGACGCAGTTCAAGGACAAGAGCGCCAAGAACGCCGAGAACATCAACGGCGGTCTGTTCACCTACCCCGCACTGATGGCGGCGGACATCCTGCTCTACCAGCCGGATTTTGTCCCCGTCGGCAGTGACCAGAAGCAGCACGTCGAGCTCTGCCGCGACGTGGCCACCCGCTTCAACAATATCTACGGCGACGTATTCAAGATCCCCGAGCCGTATATCCCGAAGGTCGGCGCGCGCGTCATGAGCCTCTCCTCGCCGGAGAACAAAATGTCCAAGTCCGACAAAGACCCCAACGGCACCGTGTACCTGCTCGACCGCCCGGAGGACATCATGCGCAAGTTCAAAAAGGCCGTCACCGACTCCGACACCGAGCGCTGCGTGCGCTTTGACGTGGACAGCAAGCCCGGCGTGGCCAACCTCATGAGCATCTACTCTGCCTGCACCGGCAAGACCTTCGAGCAGATCGAGGCGGAGTTTGAGGGCAAGGGCTACGGCGCGTTCAAGCCCGCCGTCGGTGAGGCCGTCGTCGAGACGCTGCGCCCCATCCGCGAGGAGACCGAGCGTCTGCTCAAGGACAAGGCCTATCTTGAGAGCGTATACAAAGCCGGCGCGGAAAAGGCGTCCTACATCGCCAACAAGACGATGCGCAAGGTCTACAAGAAGGTCGGCTTCGTCGCCAGATAATCTTTACATTATTGGAGATCGGTTCTCATGTTTCTTAACACTGCTGTCTGGATCAAAGTCATGCTTGCGATCCTCTTCGCGTTCGTGGTCAGCTTTGCGCTGACTCCGATCGTCAAGCGGCTGGCCGTGAAGGTCGGCGCCGTGGACGTGCCCGGTGAGGCGCGGCGCGTGCACGACCATCCCATCCCCCGCATGGGCGGTCTGGCCATCTTTCTGGGCTTTCTCGTCTCGATGCTCCTGTTTGTGGACATCACACAGGAGGTGCGCGGCATTCTCATCGGGTCGATCATCATCGTCATCACCGGCGTGATCGACGACATCGTCTCGCTGCGCGCGTGGACGAAGTTTCTGATCCAGATCCTTGCCGCCGTCATCGCCGTGCTGCACGGCGTGGTCATCAACGTCGTGTCGAACCCGAACGTGTTCAGCAATCAGGAGGCCATCGTCCTCGGCTGGGTCGCCATCCCGCTGACCGTGCTGTGGATCGTCGGCATCACCAACTCCGTCAACCTCATCGACGGACTTGACGGTCTGGCCGTCGGCGTGTCGACCATCAGCTGCGTGACGATCCTCGTCGTGGCGCTGCTCGTGTCCGAGCCGAACGTGGCGCTCATCGTCGCGGCGCTCGCCGGCGCGTGCATCGGCTTCATGCCCTACAACCTCAACCCCGCCCGCATCTTCATGGGCGACACCGGTTCGCTGCTGCTCGGCTACGTGCTGGCAACGGTGTCGGTGCTCGGCCTGTTCAAGTTCTACGCGATCGTGACGTTTGTCGTGCCGGTGCTCGCGCTGGCGGTGCCGCTGTCGGACACGCTCTTTGCGTTCTGCCGCCGCATCCTCCACGGTCAGAGCCCATTTCACGCCGACCGCGGGCATTTCCACCACAAGCTCATGGATCTCGGTCTGAATCAGAAGCAGGCCGTTGCGATCCTGTATGCCGTGAGCGCCACGCTCGGTCTCGCCGCCGTCGTGCTCACGACGAAGGGCACGATCCGCATCGCGCTGCTGATCCTTGCGCTGCTGATCGGTTTTATCGTGTGCACCTTCATCCGCAAGAGCGTGCACAAGCATCACCTTGACGTGGAGCTGGAGGAGGCAAAGGCCGCAGCGCAGACACACGAAGAAGCGGAGTCTGCTGCCGCAGCCGGCAGCACCGCACCTGTACAGGAGGACAACGATGAGCAAACGCATTAAAGTCATGTCCGTCTTCGGCACGCGGCCGGAGGCGATCAAAATGGCCCCGCTCGTGCTCGAGCTGCAAAAGCATCCGGAGCTTGAGAGCGTCGTGTGCATCACGGCGCAGCACCGAGAGATGCTCGACTCCGTCATGAACTGCTTCGGCGTCCGTGCGGACTACGACCTGAACATCATGCAGCAGGGGCAGGATCTGAGCGCGATCACGACGCGCGTGCTCGAGCGTATGCGCGACGTGCTCAGCGAGGTGCAGCCGGACATCGTGCTTGTCCACGGCGACACCACGACGACGTTTGCCGGCGCGCTTGCCGCGTTTTACGCCAAGATCCCAGTCGGCCATGTGGAGGCCGGTCTGCGCACCTATGACCGCTGGTCTCCCTTCCCGGAGGAGATGAACCGCGCCCTCGTCGGACGCATCGCCACGCTGCACTTCGCGCCGACCGCGAACAATGCCCGCAACCTCGAGCGCGAGGCCGTGGAGGGCGACATTTTCGTCACCGGCAACACCGTCATCGACGCCATGAACTATACCGTGCGCGGTGAGCAGTTTGTCTCCGACGAGCTGCAGCAGGTCGATTTTTCGCGCCGGGTCATCGCCATGACCTGCCACCGGCGGGAAAATTACGGCGAGCCCATGCGCAACATCTTCACCGCCGTGCACCGTCTGGCGCTCGACTATCCGGATGTGGAGATCGTCTACCCCGTGCACCTGAGTCCCGTCGTGCGCAGCACCGCCGAGGAGCTGCTCGGCGGCGTGCCGAACATCCGGCTCATCGCGCCGCTCGACGCCGTGGATATGCACCGGCTCATGGCGCGCAGCTACATGGTCATGACCGACTCCGGCGGCATTCAGGAGGAAGCCCCCGCTCTCGGCAAGCCTGTGCTCGTGCTCCGGCGCGAGACGGAGCGTCCGGAGGCCGTCACCGCCGGCACCGTGAAGCTCGCCGGAACGGACACGGAGGACATCTACCGCATGGCCGCCGAGCTGCTCGACGATCCGACCGCCTATGACCGCATGGCCAAGGCCGTCAACCCCTATGGTGACGGGCAAGCCTGCCCGCGCATCGCGCAGGCGATCCTGAGCCACTTCCTGCCGGATGTGCAGCCGCCCGAGCCGTTTGCGCCCGCACGCTAAAGAAACAGCATCCCGCCGAGGATGAACAGCAGCTCCTTATCGCCGCTCTCGCGGTAGAGGAGATACAGCACCAGGATCAGCAGCAGATCCTCCGACTCGAGGTCTGCAAGCGAAAATTTCTGCAGCAGCTGCTGTAAGCCGCCGCCGGACACGCCCGGCGGCGGCTTTTGCTTTGCAGCCGGCGGCATACTCGGCCGCGGACGGAACTCCGCGTGCGGCGCGTCCGGCACGCGCTCGACCTGTCCGCTGTTGCCCTGATAGCGATTATACATCGTCATCCTCCCCCATCTCCCCGGCTGCGAGCTCTGCGAGCGACGCGAGCCGCGCGAGCTTCATGGCGCGGTCGATCTTGCGGCGGCGCTTTTCAGCCAGATACGGCTTCATGGCCTCGAGCAGATGGCGGCTGGCAGAGTCACGGCTGCTGCCGCGCACGGCCGAGAGCATCCGGCGCAGCTGCCCCGCATCGAGCCCGGTCTCCGGCTGCGGCGCGGACGGCGACTGTGTCTCGCCGCCGTCGCCCATGAGCGAGGACGCCAGCTGCGCGATCTTGCCGAGCTGCTGCGGGTCATGCAGCAGCGCATCGAGCTTCTCGCCGAGCTCATCCATCCTGCATCGCGTCCTTCACTTTTCCGGCCAGGCGCTGTCCCGCGTCCGTGCTGAGCGCCTGCGTGAGGATCTGCCGCAGCAGCTCGGTGTCGCCCGTGCGCGCCGCCTGCTCGATCTTCTGCGCATCGAGCGCGTCGGCAAGCCGCTGCCCATCGGTCGAGTCGGCGATCGCCTGCAGCCGCTGCAGACGCCCGTCGCGCGCAAGCTCCTGCTTCAGCGCATCCAAGTCCTTCATATCGGTCACGCTCCAGTCGGGGCGGCTTGACTTTGCAGGCCGCGTCCCGTATAATGCGGATAGCCCGGCAGTGCCGGGTATCCTGCTTTATTGTATTCTATGACCCATACAGAGGTGACTTGCCACGAAGGTGCTTGTTTTTTCCGATTCTCACGGCCGGACGCTCGGCATGGTGCGCGCCGTCCGTCAGCAGCAGCCGGACGCCGTGTTCCATCTCGGCGACTGTGAGCGCGACACGCAGCGGCTGGAAAAGGAGTTTCCCGACCTGCCGCTCTACCGCGTGTGCGGCAACTGTGACCGCGAGCCGGTCAACCCCGAGGTGCTGCAGTGCACGCTCGACGGCGTGAAGTTTTTCTGCACGCACGGCGACCGCTACGGTGTGAAGTACACGCTCGACGCGATGCTCAATGCAGCCTATTTCGCCGGGGCGGATATCGTGCTCTTCGGGCACACGCACCGTGCGCTCAGCGAGACGATGCAGGGGCTCTACGTCGTCAACCCCGGCACGGCGGGCGTCGGCGCGGTGTGCACCTACGCCTGCATCGAGACGCGCGACGGCGCGATCCACAGCGCCGGCATCCACGCCATTCCCGAGGCATGAAAATGCTCCCTCGACCTTGCGAGGGAGCATTTTGCTGCTTTGTTTACTTTTGGCGGAACGTCACATAGAGCGTATGGTTCGTGTCGACGTTCATAAACGAGTAGCTCGTCAGCGGCAGGACAGTCATACCGTCGATGACCAGCGTTGCGACCTCATAGCCCTCCTTCGGCGTGATCGTGAACGACACGCTGCCGCCCTCGGCCACCTTCTGATTCCCGCTCGGGCTGACGCTGCCGCCGGCGCCGCAGGTAACCGTGATGGTAAATTCCTTCTTCTCCGGTCCGTCGGAGATAGTGACGTAGATCGTCGTGCCGGGCTTGACCATCGTGCCGCCGACCGGATTCTGGCGCGCAATGGAGCCCTTTTGCACATTGTCGTCATAGGCCGTGCCGCTCTTTTCCAAGGTGACACCGAGGCTCTTAGCCGTCGCCTGTGCCTGCTCGAACGAGAGACCGACAAAACTCGGGATCGCGACCGGAGTATCCTCCGGTGCGGTCGTCTCCGCCTTCGGACCGAGCGAGACGACGAACGCGACCGTCTGCCGGTGCTTGAGCTGCGTGCCCTCATTCACATCCTGACGGATGACGATGCCCTTGGTCTCGTTGCTGTTTTCGTAGGTGATGCTCGGCTCCGCGTCAAGCTCCGCAAGCTGCGCCTTGGCCGATTCCTCGGTCTGACCGACGAGGTTGGGCAGGATGCGATCACCGCCCTTGTGGAAGTTAAACACGCCGGACAGCGCACAGATCACGACCGTGACGAGCGCGAGCATCGCCGTGACCGCCGTGATCGCCAGACGCCGGCGCTCGCTCATGCGCTGAACGCGGTGGCGGCGTGTGGTTTTGGGTTGGCTCATATTTTTTCCTCCGGATCAACAGGATGGATAGAAATTTTGCGGGAATGAGTATATAATAACATAGACGCAGCGTTTTGACAAATGTTCGTTTTTGGGAGGATCATCGCATGAAAAAAATCGCACTCGTGACCGGCGCATCGCGCGGCATCGGCAAGGCGGCCGCATTGGCGCTGGCGCGCGACGGCTGGACGGTACACGTCAACTACATACAGTCACAGGCGGCTGCCGAGGCAGTCGCGGCGCAGACCGGCGGACTTGCCATCCGCGCCGACGTGAGCGACGCGCAGGCCGTCGCCGCCATGTTCGAGCAGACTGGTCCGGTCGATCTGCTGGTGAACAACGCCGGCGTCGCGGTCTACGGTCTGCTGACCGATCTTGACCCCGCCGTGTGGCAGCGGCTCTTTGACGTCAACGTCACAGGCACTTACAACTGCTGCCGGTTCGCCATCCCGCCGATGGTGCATGAAAAGGCCGGGCACATCATCAATCTCACCTCCATCCTCGGCATGAACGGCGCCTCGTGCGAGGCGGCCTATTCGGCCACGAAGGGCGCGATCGTCGCATTCACGAAGGCGATGGCGAAGGAACTCGGTCCGTCCGGCATCCGCGTCAACTGCGTTGCCCCCGGCTGCATCGACACCGACATGATCGCAAACCTCAGCCCTGAGGACAAGGCGGAGCTCGCCGAGAGCACGTCCCTCGGGCGCATGGGCACGGCGGAGGAAGTCGGCGATGCGATCGCGCTGCTGGCGAGCGAGCGCGCCCGCTTCGTGACCGGGCAGGTGTTCGGCGTGGACGGCGGACTGCTCATCTGAATCAGGCACAAAAAACAGGTGCATACCGGATCGGTATGCACCTGTTTCAGCTTATCAAAGAGCCTCGCAGCCTTTCGCCGCCGATGCGGCGAAAGAACGTTCCATCTCATTCCGCCTTCGGCGCGTTGGGCGCGGTATTGCCGGGCTTGGCATTGCCGGACGCTGCGGACTTATTGCGTCCGCGGCCGCCGCGATGCCGGCGGCGGTGATTGTCCGCGCGCTTTTCGCCGCTCTGCGCAGCGCCGTCAGCAGGCTTGGCCGCCGGAGCTTGCGCACGGCTGCGCTCCGGATGCTCACCCGCAGGCTTGTCATCGGGCTTGCGTGCGCCGGATTTGCGGTTGGACTGGGACTTCTGGCGCTGCGGCTGCTTGGGCTTTGCGCCCTCCTTTGCCCCGTCCTTCGCCCCGTCTTTTGCGGTGTGCTCCGCCTTCAGAGCGATCTGCGCATCGGCAGGCTTCTTCCCGCCATGACCGCGGGAGCGGCGGCGCGGGCGCTTTTTCTTCTCGCCCTGCTCGGTGTTCGCGCCGTCGGGCTTCTTGTCGCCGTAGACATCGTCCGCAAACAGCTGCGGCAGCGCCCACGGATCTTCCTTCGGCTCTTCATCGCGCACCGGCTTCGGCCGGTCCTTGAGCAGGGACGGCAGCGGCTCGCCCGGCTTCGGGCGTCCCCCGGGGATCACGGCGATCTCGTCGGCCTGATAGCTCTTGAACACATCCTCGCCCTGACCGTCAAGCTTGACCTTCAGGCTGCTGCGCAGGATATTGACGGACGACACCGTGCCGTAGCCCGCAGGCGTCTCGACAAAGGCGCCGACCTTCGGCACAGCCTTGACCAGATCCTCATACGCCGCCTGCTCATAGCGCAGGCAGCACATCAGACGGCCGCACGCACCGGAGATCTTCGACGGGTTGAGCGACATGGACTGCACCTTCGCCATCTTCGTCGAGACGGGCTGAAAGTCGTCCAGGAACTGACTGCAGCAGTACGGGCGGCCGCAGATGCCGATGCCGCCGAGCATCTTCGCCTCATCGCGCACGCCGATCTGCCGCAGCTCGATGCGGTTGCGGAACACGGAGGCGAGATCCTTGACCAGCTCGCGGAAATCAACACGCCCGTCGGACGTAAAGAAGAACATGGTCTTGTTGCCCTCGAAGCTGCACTCAACATCCACGAGCTTCATATCCAGACCATGCTCGGCGATCTTCTGCTTGCAGATCTGAAACGCCTCCTGCTCGCGGCGGTGGTTGATCTCCTCGATGCGCAGATCGTCCTTCGTGGCGATGCGCGCCAGAGAGCGCAGCGGCTGCACGACTGTCTCATCCGGCACGACGTGGTTTCCGAGAACGCACTCTGCCAGCTCCAAGCCGCGCGAGGTCTCGACGACGACCTTGTCGCCCGTGCGCACGGCGACGCCGTGCGGGTCAAAGAAATAGACCTTGCCGCGGTTTTTGAATTTCACACTGATTACTTCTGTCAATTTAATATCCTCACTTCTGAACACGCGCCTGTACACCGGAAACGGTCAACAGGCCAAAGATATGCTTCACGCTGACGTTGGCGCGGCGGTATTGCTCACAGGTCTCGATCAGGCGCAGCTGCTGCGCACACAATGCCTCCGGCAAAAGCGTCTGCCCCGGCTGCGCCAGCAGCTCGACGAGCCGGTGCTGCACTGCGGACAAGAACTCAGCAAGCGCCTGCGCCTCCATGCCCTCGTGCGCGAGACACCAGCGCAGGAGCGTCAGGCGGTCCTGCGACGCGACAGCGTGCAGGTAATCGTCCGCCAATGCGCGCATCTCCTCCGACTCCAGCGGCTGCTCGGTCGGGTCGCGCAGCAGCGCGCAGCGCGAGCGCACCGTCGTCAGCAGCGAATCCGGGCTTGCGGCCGCAAGAATAAACGCCGCGCTGCGCGGCGGCTCCTCCAGCAGCTTCAAAAACGCATTCTGCGCATTGAGATTCATCAGCTCTGCCTGACGCAGAACGTAGACTTTCTTTTCCGCCTCGCTCGGCAGGATGTATGCCGTGGCCGCGACACTGCGGATCTGATCGACCTTGATCACGGGGATCTTGCCGCTGCGATCCGGCTCAACATAGATCACGTCCGGATGCACATGGTCATAGACCTTGCGGCAGTCCCGGCACGCGCGGCACGGGCGCACGCCGTCGCTGCGGCAGAGCATGGCCGCCGTCAGATCGAGCGCCAGCCGCTCGCGCGCCTGTTCAGACTGCGACACGACGATATACGAATGCAGCAGATGCTCCTGCGGTTGAAATTGCAGCATACGCGCGCTCCTTTCCAGCATACATTGCTTATTTTACCCGCTGCGGCCGGATTCGTCAATCACATTTGCGGGGGAAAACAAAAAAGGCCGTGCCCAGCGCGCGCCCGCAGACACAAAAAAGCAGACAGCACGGCGGCTGTCTGCTTTTTCAAATGTACGTGCTCAGGCGTTCTTCTCGAGGTAATCCACGACCTGACGAACGGTGGTCAGCTCGGCCGCTTTCTCGTCCTCGATCGTGATGCCGTAGGCATCCTCGATGGACATGACCAGCTCAACGACGTCGAGCGAATCCGCGCCGAGATCGTCCGCGATGTTGGTGTCCATGGTGATGGTGTTTTCGTCCACCTCAAACTGGTGGGCGAGCAGTTTTCTCACTTGTTCGAACATAATACCGTTTCCTCCTAAGTCTCTCGTCAGCTCCACTCGCGGCTGACCGGTTTGTTGCTGGTGCGCTGCGGCTTCTCGTAGGAGACCACAACGCGGCGGTTCGGCTCGGTACCGGTCGAACTCGTCGTCACGCCTTCGTAATCCTGCAGCGCCGTGTGGATGACGTGACGCTCATAGGAATTCATCGGCTCAAGCGCCATGCTGCGCTTGTACTTGACGGCCTTGGCGGCCATCTTCTCAGCCAGACGCACGAGCGACTCCTCGCGCTTGGCGCGGTAGCTCTCGGCATCGACGCTGATATGCATATGCTTATCGCTGCCGCGGTTGACCGCATAGTTGGTCAGGTGCTGGATGGCATCGAGCGTCTCGCCGCGGCGGCCGATGACGGCGCCCATGCCGCTGCCGGACAGATTCACGTTCACACCGCCGTTGTCGCGCGCGGTGATGTCGATCTGCGCCTGAATGCCCATGTGCTCAAGCAGACCGCTGACGAACGTGCGGATGCGCGCATAGCTCTCCGGCTCGTCCGCCGGCGCGGCGGGCTCCACGCTCGCCTCCGGCTCGGCGGCCGGTGCCTGCGGCTCGGCGGGCGCAGCCTCCTGCTCCGTCTCCTCATCCGGCGCCTCATACTGCACGCGGATCACCGCGGGGCTGGCACCGATGCCGAGGAAGCCGGACTTGGCGCGCTCGACGATCTCAACGGAAACATCATCCCGGTCAAGGCCAAGCTCCTCGAGCGCGGCGGCAATGGCCGCCTCTTCCGTCTTGCCGGACTTTTCCAGTGTTTTTAACATCATTCAGTACTCTCCTGTTTTCCTTCGGAACCCTCGGACACCGGCTGCTCCGTCTGCGGAGCGGCGGTCGCGTCCGACTGATAATGGTCCCGCGCATAGGCACGGCCACGCGCATAGCGGCGGTTGCCGACCTGAGACTCCGGCACAGCATTCGGCTCGACGCCGAGACGCTCACGGCGGGCGGCGCGCTCTTCACGCACGACCGCAGCCTTGCGCTCGTCATCCTTCTGCTTCTGGCTGGCCTGGATCTTCTTCTTACTGGTGTTGGGGTTGACGACGGTCTCACCGGCGGCTTTCAGGCGCTCAGTCTCGAGGCGTTTGCGCTCGAGTTCCGCGTCGCGCTCTTTCTCGCGCGCGATGCGCTCGGCGTCGAGCTTGTCGAGCTGCTTATTGAAGACCTTCGTCAGGCTGACATCGCGCAGGATGCCGAGGATGCTGTTGACGATCCAGTAAATGCCCAGCGCGGCCGGCATCGTGTAGCAGATCCACAGCGACACGAGCGGCATCATGAGCATCATGGTCTTGTTGGTCGCAGCGGCCTGCTGGTTGCCGGCGGGCTGCGGGGTCATCAACGTGCTGATCTTCATCGACAGCCAGGACAGCAGCGCCGAAACGATCGGGATCAGGAACAGACCGAGCGCCGGAAGCCAGACGGCCTTGTTGCTCCAGTCAAACGTCCAGATCTTGAACGACGGCTGCTGGCCCATGTTCAGGCCGATGAAGGAATAGTCCAGATCCAGCAGCTTGCCGGAAAAATCGCCGAAGGCGCCGGTCACGGCGTCCCAGTTCTGATGGATCAGGTCGGCGATCTGGATCTCCTGATAGGCGGATTTCGCCTGTGCGACATAGCCCGCATTGGCCGTGACCCAGTCGGTCAGCTGCGTGACTGCTTCCGCGCCAAGGCCCATCATCTTCGTCAGCGGCTGACGGATGACGCTGTAGAGCGCGATCAGGATCGGGAACGGGATCAAGCTCCAGAGGCAGCCGGACATCGGGTTGATCTTCTCCTCCCGGTAGAGCTTGGCCATCTCCTCATTGAGCTTTTGCTGGTTTCCCTCGTGCCGGCGCTGAAGCTCCGTGATCCGCGGCTGAAGGCGGGTGGTGCGCATCATGCTCTTCTTGCTCTTGGCCATGAACGGAAGCAAAATCAGGTTCACGACGACGCCGAAGAGGATGACCGCCCAACCATAGCTGCCGGTCAGATCGTAGAGCGCTCTGAGCAGCCAGGCAAAGGGTGCAGTAATCCAGGACATAAGACGACTCCAATTCTTAAATTCTTAGGATTTCCCGGTCATGGCACCGGGTCGTAAAATTCGTGCTCACCCGTATGGAACGGATGGCAGCGGCATATGCGCTTGACGGCGAGCCACGAGCCCTTGAGCGCTCCGTATTTCTGCAGAGCCTCGAGCGCATACTCCGAGCAGGTCGGAATGAACCGGCAGCAGGGCTGCTTGAGCGGCGAAATGTACCGGCGGTAAAACTTCACGAGGGCGATGAGCAGACGCTTCATGCGCCGCCATCCCCTTCCGTCAGCAGGCCAAGTTTGGCGCAGGCCGACAAAAACGCAGTCTCGAGCTGATGATAGTCCGCCGCGCACGCGCGCACGCGCGACACGACGACCAGATCATATCCGCGCGCGATCTCCCGCTCATGCAGGCGATAGATCTCCCGCAGGCGGCGGCGGATGCGGTTGCGCACAACGGCATGGCCGACCTTGTTGGACACGGTGTAGCCGATGCGGCTGCGGCCCGAGCGGTTTTTCCGGCAGTAGACCACCAGATAGGCGTTGGCGCAGCTTTTCCCCTTCGAGTACAGACGCCGGAATTCATAGTTCTTTTTGAGTGTGCTGGTAAATTCCAAAAGTCTCCCCCGATTCTCTCCGATGCAGCTTCCGGACAAATGCCTTTAGGGCGGAAAGATCCCGCCCTGAAAAACATCATTAAGAAGTCTGCCTGCTCACGCGCAACAACTCAGTAGGTGAGCTGCTTTCTGCCCTTCGCTCTGCGGCGGGACAGAACCTTGCGGCCGTTGGCGGTCGCCATTCTCTTGCGGAAGCCGTGCTCTTTTTTGCGCTGACGCTTCTTGGGCTGGTAGGTACGGAACATGGTGATTTCTCCTTTCGATCATACTCAACAGCGGCTTGTGCCGCCGTAGTTGGCAAAAAGTATCCGGCGCCAGACGTCTGACGCCGGATACATATTATACTATACAAAATTCCGGTCTGTCAACCTTCATTTTTCGCATTCGCCGCACCGTGCAGATCCTCGCCGGTAATGTACTTTCTCAGCGGCTTCCAAAGCAGCGCGCCGATCACGAGCACGAGCACCATGTCGATGAGCATAAAGCTGCCGTTATACAGTGCCGAGTAGAACCACGGCGTCGTCATCGTCAGACCGAAGAAAGTCTCGGGCATGTATTCCGCCCAGACCGTCGCACCGACGACATAGTGCACGAGAAAGCGAGCCACGCTGCCCACGACCGTGCCGTAGAAAAAGCCGCCCTTGAGCTTCGCGCACGAGCCGGCAAGACCGAGCGCCGTGAATGCGAGCAGATAGTCGCCGATGAGCGACTGCCATGTCCACGCATACGTGCTGCTCAGCAGCGCCTGCAGAATGCTGTAGGCAAAGCTCGCGAGCATGCCGGGGCCAAATCCCCAGCGCGCGCAGTACAGGAAGATCGGCAGCATCTCGATCGTGATCGAGCCGCCCTGCGGCAGCTCATAGAGTTTGAGATAGCTCAGCACCTGAGCAAGCGCGATAAAGATCGCGCCCTCGCACAGCGCGCGCAGGCGCAGATGGGACTTCGTTTGGGTCATATCATTTCCTCCTCAAAGAAAAAACTGCATTGCCGAAACAATGCAGTCCATAGAAAACGATAAAAATGTATAGATTTCGTTTCCTACGCCGGCATTATCCGGATCAGGTCTGCGGGTCTCGAGCTTCGCTTCGCTCGTCTCAGCCGGGAATTACCCAGCCCCCCGATATTCCGTATTCATTTATACACGCACGCGTGCGCTTTGTCAAGTCACTGCGTGTCGGATCGTGCGTATGTGTCCGCGATGCGCGCAAGCATCTCCTGCATCTCCTGCCGCGCCGACGGCGGCGAGAGGATCTCCACGTCCGTGCCGAAGCCGAAGAGCCACGCGTAGAACTTCGGGCTCGTGACCACGTTGAGCGAGACGGTGAAATGCTCCGCTCCGTCCTCGACCACGATCACATCCTTGCCGAAGCGGTCGAGCACCGAGCCGACCAGATGGTTTGCAAAGCGCAGACGCACCGTGCGCTCCTCACCGGAGAACATACTGAACACCTTTTTGGTGTACGCCGACAGGTCCTGCTCGGAAAAGTCCTCCATGCCCTCGCGCGGCGCATCGAGCGCGGAGATATCCGTCATCTTGTCCACGCGGTAGTGCTTGCGCAGCTGCGCCTCAGCATCCCACGCCAGCAGGTAGTAGTTCTCGTTATCCCACATCAGCGCCATCGGGCTGACGATGTAAAACGCGCCGTCTCTGCGGTAGCGGCGCTGCTTGTCGATCGTATACTCAAAGTAGTGGAAGCGGATCTGCCGGTCGCGCGAAATGGCATCGGCGATCTCATCCACATTATAATATACGCTCTCGTTCATGCTCTTGACGCGGCCGCGTACATAGACCTGCCGCTGCAGGAGCTGCGCATCATAGATGCTCGCAAGTCCCTCGATCTTCTTGATGAGCGCCAGCGTCTTTTTGTGCGTGATGAATTTCGACGACTGCACGCTGTCGACCAGCAGCTTGAGCTCCGGCACTTCAAACGAGCGCGCGCCGATATAATACCCGGTCGTGCGCGATTTCGTCTGCACGATGTCCAGCCCGAAGATGCGCAGAGACTCCAGATCGTTATAGATGCTCTTGCGCTCCGCCGCAACGCCGTGCTTGGCAAGCTCCGAGATCATCTCCGGCACGGTCATCGGATGGCGCTCATCCGTCTGCTGCAGCAGGATCTCCATCAGATACAGCAGCTTCAATTTCTGATTCGGTGATTTCGGCATAGCTCCCTCTTTTCTCCGTTTCCGCGCACAGATCCAACGCATGGAATGGCTGCATTTTATCACAAATTTCTGTCACAAAAAAGCACTCACGTAGAAAGTGCACGGTTTTCTGCATAATTTACATCGTTTTTGGCACCAAAATACAGTTTTCGGAGACGCTTTCCAGTGCGCGCCCCCTCCGGTGCATCCGGCAGTGCCGCTCCCCACTTTGCTTCATCATAGCAAAAGGAGAGTCCCATAATCAGGACTCTCCTCACGCAAAACCAGAAAATTGATCAAAAATCAGGCGAAACGGAAGCCGTTATTCCGCGGCGGCAGCCGCGCTGCGCCTGTGCCGCAGACGCGCACTGCCAACATCGATGCCCCAGACCAGCAGCACGAAGCCAAGGAAGATCGCGCTCACATCGCTCCACGCATACTGGTTCATGGCGAAGATGAGCGGCGCACCGATGCCGCCCGCACCGACCAGTCCGAGCACGGATGCCTCGCGGATGTTGACATCAAACCGGTACAGCACCGCCGAAGCGAGCGCCGGCGCGAGCTGCGGCAGCACCGCATAGCGGATGCGCGGCAAAAGCGATACCCCCATGGCGCGCAGCGCGTCATAGGCGCGAAAATCCAGCGCCTCGATCGCCTCGGTGAAGCGTTTGCTCAGCAGACCGATGCTGCACACCGCCAGCGTCAGCACCCCGGTGAACGCCCCCGGACCGGAGACGCGGATGAAGATCAGACCGTAGATCAAAAATGGCACGGAGCGGATCGCCACGATGAGCACCCGGAACAGCAGCGCGACCGGGCGCAGCAGCAGCTTCGGCGTGCTCAAAAACGCCAGGGGTGCGGCAAGCAGCGCGCCGAGCCCCGTTCCGGCCAGCGCGATGCCGACCGTCTCAAGCAGCAGCCAACCGAGTCCGTCCTTGCCCGTGCCGAAGAAAAAGCGCCAGTCCGGATGCAGCAGTCCCGTGCCCATGGCCGAGAGCACGGTCTTGCTCGTGTGCGCAAGATCCGGCGGGTCGATCCCCACCGTGCAGACGACCACGCACAGCAGCACCGCCGCCCAAAGAACGCGCTTTGCCGGGCGCGAAATGCTGCGCTCACCGCGGATGATGCGCCCGAGCGCATGGCTGAGCCATTCGATGCAGCACACCGTCACAAACAGGCACATCAGGATCGCGCCGACGCGGCCGTATTCCCGCCACGAGATCTTCTCATTGAGCAGCAGACCGATGCCGCCCGCGCCGACATAGCCGAGGATGGCGCTGTGGCGCACGTTCGTCTCGAGCAGGTAGAGCGCGTTGGTCAGATAGCCAGATGCGATCTCCGGCACGACGGCGCGCGCATAGGCCCGCGCCGGGGACGCGCCCATGGCGCACAGCGCACGGTAAGGCGCGAGCGAGAGCGTCTCGATGTCCTCATAGGTCAGGCGCGTCATCACCGCAAGCGTAAAGACCGTGATGGCGACCGTGCCGGAAAACGTGCCGAGACCGAACAGAAACGTCGCCAGCAGCGCAAGGATCAGCGCCGGGAACGAGCGCAGCACCTGCACCAGAAAGCGCAGCACCGCGCGCACCGGCGCGGGACACGGCAGATTATGCGCGCACAGCGGCGCGAAGCCGAGCGCCAGCGCGACGCCCAGCGCCGTGCCGGTGACGGACATACGCAGCGTCGCCAGCAGCGGCGCCACGATCGCGGACAGATAGCTCCAGTCCGGCGGGAAGAGCTGCGCGGCAATGTCGCGCAGGTGCGACCGCCGCGCCCAGAACACCGCTGGGTCGCAGCCCGTCAGCCAAAAGGCAAGCACAAACAGCGCGAGCACACTCAGTGCCCGTGCCCAGCGTTTTGCACGCGCACGCGTCATGGCGCGGCCTCGCTTTCCGCGCCGCCGTAGATGCGCGCAAGATCCGCGTCCGTCACGGCATCGGGCGCGCAGTCGAGCACGATCCGCCCCGCATGCAGACCGAGAAGCCGGGAGGAGACCGCCCGGCTCTGGTCGAGATTATGACTGTTCATAAGGATAGCGACACCCTCGGTGCGCGATATGTCCTGCAGCAGCGCGAGGATCTGCCGCCCGGTGACCGGGTCGAGCGAGGCGACCGGTTCGTCCGCGAGCAGCAGCGCGGGCTTTCGCATGAGCGCGCGCGCGATGGCGACGCGCTGCTTCTGCCCGCCGGACAGACTGCAGACCGGCTCGTCGCACTTATCGGCAAGACCGACGCGCGCGAGCAGCCGCTCGGCTTGCGCCGTCTGTGCGCGGGAAAACAGCCCCAGCAGCGCCGCCTGCAGCGACATATCCGGCAGGCAGGCATTGAGCACGTTCTGCCGGCAGGTGACCGGCTCGACGAGCGCAAAGTCCTGATAGATCGTGCCGATGTGCTTTTGCACCGCGCGCTTTTTGCGCCCGCGGGCACGCGAGAGCGGCAGGGCGTCGATGCGCACCTCGCCGCTGTCGCACGGCAGCGTGCCGTTGAGGATGCGAAAGAGCGTCGTCTTTCCCGCACCGGACGGGCCGATGACGGACACGAACTCGCCCGCCTCCAGCCCAAAGGTCACATCCGTCAGCACCGGCGGCCGCGCGCCGAAGCGCTTGCAGATGTGTGCAGCTTCCAGCAGCATGGTGTTACTTCCCCACCGACTTGAGCATGGCCTGCGCGTCGCGCTCGCCGTCATAGTCGGAGTCCTTGCCCCAGGTGTAGCCGACCTGGCTGAAGACGCTGATGATCTGCTTGCCCTCGTCGGTCTGGGCGATCTCGATGAACGCCTCGCCGAGCGCCTTGCGGAATGCCTCGTCAGCCATAAGGTCGGAGTGCTTGCTGTAGGCGATCATGTCGTTGTAGATGCCCTCGGTCACGCCGATGACGCCGGTCTGCTCGACCATGGGCGCCGTACCGCCGAACTTCTCCTGCCAGTTGGGCGCGTTCTTGATGCGGATGTGGCCAAAGGAGACCATCACATCCGCCTGACCGGTGGCCAGACGCGCAAGCGACGTGCTGTGGGAGTCAGACTGCACCACGTGGTCGAGATCCGCAATGGTCTTGCCGTAGTGCTCCTGCAGCCAGAGGCTCGGATAGATGTAGCCGGACGCGGACGTCGGGGCGAGCACGGACCAGGTCGCGCCGTTGAGATCATCCCACGTCAGTTCCTCGCCGGCGTTGACCTTTGCCAGCAGCGCCTGACCCTTTGCGCTCGGACCGGCCAGAATGATCGAGCGGTAGTAGGTGGTCATGTCCTGCGTGTTCTCCTCGAGCTTGCCGTCATTCCAGTCGGCAGCGTTCTCAGAGTCCTTGTTGATGCCGTAGCGCAGCGCCGTGAGCAGCACGTCGCAGTCATCGGAAAACAGGACATAGTTGCCGCCGGAGATGAAGCCGATGTCCGCGCTGCCGGCGCTGAGCGCCTCACCCACGGCGGTATAGCTCGTACCGACGGTCATGTCGATGTTCTGCACGTCATAGCCCTTTTCGAGGAGCTTTGCCTTGAGCAGCGCCTCAAGCGGCTCGGTCGCCGTCGTGATCTGATCGGCGTCCGCATACGGGGAGAACGCGATCTTCAGGCTCTCGACCGTCTTTGCGCCGCTGCCGCTGCCGCTGTCCTTCTGGCCGCAGCCGGCCATCAGACCGAGCGCCATGACCAGAGACAACACCATTGCCACTACTTTTTTCATGTACATACCCTCCAGATAAATTCTTTCTCCCGACCGCGGGCATAAAAAACGGCATATGCAGCGCTGCATATGCCAACCCGACGACCGGCAGACGCTGAGAATCCGCCCCTTACGGACGGATTTGGTCGGTCGATCTTCCCTGAGATCCTCTCAGCCCGGAACACGGGCTCCCTCGCGATCTGGTTTCGTCATCACTGTTTTGTTGAGCGCGGCGCCAGGGAGCTCCCCCTTTCGCCGCATTCCGGAAACCATCGACAGCTTACCACACCCCATCGGAGAATGCAAGCGCTTTGTAAAGGAATTGTAAAGCGCGCCCGCACATAGGGTTTGCGGATACAGGTGGGCACAAGGTACAGCTTCGCGTCCGGCGCAGCTTGCGCCACATTGTCATATCATGTGCAGGCGATTGCCTGCACATGATATGCGCTGTGTAGTTCAGGATTTTATTTTCCGGGGTCGATCATCTTGCCGTCATCGGTGAAGGTGTAGCTGCGCTCGGCCATGAGGCCGTTGGTCTTCGTGATCCAATAGCTGCGGCCATGAACCACCTCGCCGCTCGTCTTGACGTAGTAGTAGCTGCCGTCGATCTCGATCAGCCCGGCGTAGGTACGCAGGCCGTCCTTGTAATAGTACAGGCTGCCGTCCTCGGACACGATGCCGTCCTTCGCGGTATCTTTGATCTCCGGGTCGATCATCTTGCCGTCTTCGGCGAAGGTATAGCTGCGCTCCGGCATGAGACCGTTGGTCTTCGTGATCCAGTAGCTGCGGCCGTGGACCACCTCACCGCTCGTCTTGA
>OLNF01001144.1_pt1 | contig 23038 bp, 25 predicted proteins | sample 1673061 | NCBI WGS metagenome assembly OLNF01 (sample SAMEA3136751, study PRJEB25190) | human gut metagenome
TGCTTCTTATTGTGCTGCTCATGGTGTTCATGTTGTTGAACCTTACGATGTATATTGTATTGTTTGATGCATCACTCCGGCACAGCAGACATGGCTTGATTGAATATCTGGTACAGGTCGAGAAGCATTTCTTCCGTTTCTTTGGAAAAAGGAAGATTGTGCGTATTTTCTACATGCTTCCATTTGCGTTTGCAGTATACATGCCACCGTTTCTGATGGCGTTAAATAATAATACGGTCACAAAATACCTGTTGAAATTGTGTATTCGGGGAACCGGAAAGAAAGCATTTTGGATCGGATTTGCAGTGATCTATCTGATCTGTATCTGGGTTATGTCCGTAAAGATTCCATATATCCGGTTGCTGATCCTTGGAAATGTCGATGCATCGAAAGCAAAAGAGCAGACCCGGCTGACACGACGGGAAAGATTTCATCATTTTATGTTCCAGATGTTATGGGAATTGTTTATTGCTTTATTCTGTGCGGTACTATATGCAGTATTTATTCTGGTAAGTGTTCTTGTTATCAAGGCGAAATCTGATGGCGACAATGTTCTGATACTGTTTTATGAAGTGTATAATCGTATAAACATCGTTGTCGGAGGGTTGTTGCTTTTTATCTGTGGTATGTTCAACATTTCTGCAGCATTACAGCTCGCACGACCAAAGATGCTTATGTATTATGTAGATAATGCTGATCTTAACAAGCAGACCCATTATGTACTGGTCAGTATGGTTGCTGTTGCCTGTGTATTGGCAATATATCTGAATGTCAGATTTTTGTCTGCAGGTACGACACCGACTTACGCTTCCCTTGGGGCAACGTTGATCACCGCACACAGAGGTTCCAGCAGTGAAGCTCCGGAGAATACGATCCCTGCATTTGAAAAGGCAATCGAAGAAGGGGCAGATTATGTGGAAATGGATGTCCGGCTGACTTCAGATGGGGAACTTGTGCTGATGCATGACCCATCAACCGAGCGGACGACAGGCGTTGATAAGCTGGTATGTGATACTACTTATGAGGAGCTACAGCAATTGGATGCCGGAGCAGAATTTTCAGATGAATATGCCGGAACAAAGATTCCGACCTTACAGGAAGCAATCGATACCTGTAAAGGCAAGGTCATGATGAACATAGAACTGAAAACGGTCCGGAATGACGGAGAACTGGAAGCAAAGGTTGCGCAGGAGCTCAAAGAGAATAACATGGAAGAGCAATGTATTGTCACATCCTTTAAGCAACGGTCTCTTGTACGGATCAAGAAAGATGATCCGGATATCGTGACGGGCTATATATACAGCTTCGGATACAGCAACCGGACAAATTATGAAGCAATGGATGTGTTAAGCATTGATGCCAGATACCTGACCAGGCAGGTGGTAACCGGAGCACATAAAAAAGGTATTATGGTCTGCGCATGGACGGTAAATACCAGCAGCGAGATGCGTCGCATGATGGCAATTGGCGTGGATAATATCATCACGGACCGCGTGCCGCTTGCGAAGAGAACCTTAAAGCATAAGGACAGTAATGCCGTATCAGATATGGTAAAATATATATTTGAACAGTAAAAAAATTATCAATACTATGGAAATTGAGAAAAGAATGTGCTATAACAGAAACTATGAATATTATTTTTTTGCGAAATAGAAACTGAAAGGATGAATAGTTATGGAGAAGAAAAATATTGACTGGTCAAGTATCGGTTTTGGTTATATCAAAACGGATAAAAGATATGTATCAAATTATAAGAATGGTGCATGGGATGAAGGAACATTAACAGATGATGCGAACGTTGTATTAAGTGAGTGCGCAGGTGTTCTTCAGTATGCCCAGACAGTATTTGAAGGATTAAAGGCATATACAACAGAAGATGGCAGAATCGTATGTTTCCGTCCTGATCTGAACGCAAGCAGAATGGCAGATTCAGCAAAGAGACTTGAGATGCCTGTATTCCCGGAAGATAGATTTGTAAAGGCAGTAGAAGAGACAGTAAGAGCAAATGCTGCTTATGTTCCACCTTATGGTTCAGGTGCAACTCTTTACATCAGACCATATATGTTTGGTTCAAATCCTGTAATCGGTGTTAAGCCGGCAGATGAGTATCAGTTCAGAATGTTCTGTACACCAGTAGGTCCTTACTTTAAGGGCGGTGCAAAGCCATTCCGTCATCTGATAGGACGCATCTCCCCATGTGGTATCCACATAATAATAATCTCCGTCCACCCTGACCAGATTCCAGGCATGCGCCTCTCCGGTATCCACGGTTCCCTGCACCAGCGTACACATAACTCCCAGATGGTTCAACAGATATTGCGTTGCTTTGGCATATCCCTGGCAGACAGACGCTCCTTCCAGGAATACGGAGCAGATATTCTGGTTGTCCGGGGCATTCAGGTCATAGTCCGTCGCAAAAATGATCTGCTCGTACACTGCCTTTACTTTTTCATACTCGCTTTTGTCCTCACCGATTCCACGTATCCAGTCCGCCGTTATTTTCCGGATCTGTTCCGCCCGGACTATTGCTTCCTCTTCCGTCAGCTCATAGCTTCCTGCGAAATCAATTCCAACCGTTTTTTCTCCTCTGGAATATTTCGTATAGGTATAGCCTGTGGCATAAAAAATCTCCGGATGATCGATCATCACACACTGGAAGATTTTATCGATGTCCTGCTCATCCAGTCCCTGCTCCAGGGGATCCGTGGACAGTTTAACCGTGCCTTCCATCTCTCCCAGTGCCTGTTCGATCTCCAGATACCAGATCTGTTCCGGAGCTTCCAGACTCTCATATGCAAAACGAGAGCCTCCCTCCTCCAGGAGGGAAAAGCTCTCTGTATTTTCGGTTTCTGCGGACGTTGGATCCTCTTCCTGCATGGGCAGACTATCGATCTGTTCCTCGGGCAATACGATGGTCTGCGGCACTTCCGACAAAATCTCCTGTGAAGAGCACCCTGTCAGAAGAACTGTCATGAGAATTCCGGCAAATATTTTTTTCATCTCCCGCATTCTGTTCCCCCTACACACTTTACTGTTTTCCGATCAATTCCTGCCAAACTCTGTCAGTACCAGCCCCTTATTGCGATCCAGGGTCATACCGATACTCCAGGAATTCACAAACAGAAGCAAAGGATTGCCTTTCATATCTTTGACCTTCTTCATATCTGAGGTACCGGACAGCTTGGCCAGATCGATCTCGTCCTTATTCTCGATCCAGCGGATATGCTCATAAGGCAGATTCTCCAGACGGATCTCCACATTATATTCGTTCTCCAGGCGGTATTTCAAGACATCAAACTGCAGCACGCCGACTACACCTACGATGATCTCTTCCAGACCGGTATTGAACTCCTGGAAGATCTGAATGGCACCTTCCTGCGCGATCTGTTCCACACCCTTGACGAACTGTTTTCTCTTCATGGTATCCACCTGACGTACTCTGGCAAAATGCTCCGGTGCGAAAGTGGGAATTCCTTCGTACTGGAACTTTTCCTTGGGCATACACAGAGTATCACCGATGGAGAAGATACCGGGATCGAACACACCGATAATATCTCCGGCATAGGCCTCGTTTAAGATTTTTCGCTCATCTGCCATAATCTGCTGGGGCTGGGACAGACGCATGACTTTATTGCCCTGTACATGACGTACCTCCATGTTGGCATCAAATTTGCCGGAACAGATACGCATGAATGCAATACGGTCTCTGTGAGCCTTGTTCATATTTGCCTGAATCTTGAATACGAAGGCACTGAACTCATGCTCCGTAGGATTGATCAGACCAATGTCTGCCTTTCTGGGCAGCGGAGTGGTGGTCATCTTCAGAAAATGTTTCAGGAATATCTCCACACCGAAATTCGTCAGTGCGGAACCAAAGCATACCGGAGTCAGATTACCTTTCTGTACCTCATCCAGGTCAAACTCCGCGCTGGCACCATCCAACAGTTCCACCTCTCCCAACAGCTTGTCCGCCGCATCTTCTCCGATGAGTTCTTTCAAATGTTCCTCATCCTGTATGGGGATCTCCGTGGAAGTTCCCTCTTTCGTACCCTTCTCCGTATCGGAGTAAGCGATCACACACTTTTTCTCACGGTCGTATACGCCCTGGAATCCCTTGCCGGAGCCGATGGGCCAGTTGATCGGACAGGTAGCGATTCCCAACTCCTTCTCAATATCGTCTAACAGCTCAAAGGTATCCCTTGCCTCACGGTCCATCTTGTTGATGAATGTAAAAATAGGAATCTTGCGCATAACGCAGACCTTGAACAGCTTTCTCGTCTGCGCCTCGACGCCCTTGGACGCGTCAATGACCATGACTGCGGAGTCCGCTGCCATAAGAGTACGATAAGTATCCTCCGAGAAATCCTGATGTCCCGGGGTATCCAGAATATTAATACAATAACCGTCATACTCGAACTGTAATACGGAAGAGGTAACAGAGATACCTCTGTCCTTCTCGATCTGCATCCAGTCGGATACAGCATGTCTTGCGGTTGCCTTACCTTTTACACTTCCCGCCAGGTTAATGGCTCCTCCGTAGAGCAGGAACTTTTCTGTCAGGGTCGTCTTTCCGGCATCCGGGTGAGAGATAATGGCAAAGGTCCGGCGACGATTGATCTCTTCTGTATAATTACTCACTATTATAGTCCTCCAAATATATCAAAAATCTATTTTTGCAGATTTGATAATCTGCTTTCTATGACGGATCTGCCTTTAATACAGAGTTTCCTTCAAATTCCGGTTGGATCCCGAAATAGTCCAGTACCGTCGCACCAATATCGGAAAAAGCAGGCCGGGTTCCGCGATTGCCGGGAACCACCGGTGCTCCGTACATGAGAAACGGTGTGTACTCTCTGGTATGATCCGTAGTCTTCGTATAGGCGGGATCGCAGCCGTGATCCGCCGTGATCATCAGAATATCCTCCGGTCTCATATGTGCCTGGATCTCCGGCAGCTTCTCATCAAAATATGCCAGTGCCTTCGCATAACCGTCCACATCTCTTCTATGACCGTAGAGCATGTCATAATCCACCAGGTTAATAAAACACAGTCCTTCAAAATCCTTATCCAGATATTCCAGTGTCTGCTGAATTCCCTCTGCATTGCCGGAAGTATAGACATGCTCGGTAATCCCCTTGCCCACGAAAATATCCTGGATCTTGCCTACTGCAATGACATCCTTTCCTGCAGCCTTCAGCTGATCCAGCATGGTAACTGCGGGCGGCAGCAGAGAGAAATCATGTCTCCTGGGAGTACGGGTGTAATGTCCGCTCTCACCTGCAAAAGGTCTGGCAATGACACGACCCACGCCGTGTTCTCCCTGTAATATCTGTCTGGCAATACGACAATAATCGTATAACTGTTCCACAGGAACCACATCCTCATGTGCAGCGATCTGAAATACGCTGTCTGCCGAAGTATATACGATCAGCTTGCCGGTGCGTACGTGTTCATCCCCATAATCCGCAATGACCTGGGTGCCGGAATAAGGTTTATTACACAGAATATCTCTTCCGGTGCGAAGCCGGAACTCTTCCAGAACCTCCTCAGGGAAACCGTTGGGATACGTAGGCAGAGGCTTTGGCGAATAGATACCGGCAATCTCCCAGTGTCCTATGGTCGTATCCTTTCCTCTCGAACGTTCCGTCATACGGGCATAAGCCGCTGTGGGATGTTCGGTTTTCTCTCCCACACTCACACCATCGATCTGAAATAATCCCATATCCCGCATATGTTCCATATGGAAATACGGACTTTTGGATACACTTCTTAGCGTATTTACATTGATATCGCCGTAAGCTTCGGCATCCGGCATTTCACCGATACCGAAGCTGTCCAGTACAATTAAAAAGACTCTCTTCATCATTTTTCCTTTTTCTTTTCCGGGTTATTATGATACCTTCCAGATTGTTCCGTGCTTCGCACTCTCTCAATCTGAACCACATTCACAATCCGCTCATTTTCTTTGAAAATGGCTACTTGCTCATGTGGTACGGGTTCCTAATCCTAAAAGTCTCCTGCAAGCAAGCTTGCGTAGACTTTTGGCTTGTAACCCTTGGTATCATAACATAAATTCTTTCCTATGTACACAAAAATATCACTGTACAATGGTGCTGATAACAATATTTTCCGCCGCAATATCCGTCTTTCTTTTTACAATATCTTCAATCTGCGCTCTCTGTGCATCGGACAGTTCCGCTGCATTGATCACCACATCCACGGCATCCCCGTTGATGCTGACCACGGCTTCCTGAAATCCTTTTGCCTGCAGAAGCACTTCTGCTGCTGCTTCTTTTTCCGCAATATCCGTCATGCGCACCATGCTGTCCACCGCCTCCTGTTTCTGCGCATCACTCAGTTCCGTACTATTAATGATCTCCAGCAGTGTCTCCTTGTTGCGGGCTCTGGTCTGTTCCTTGGAAAGTCTGGCAGCAGACAGCACTTCCACACCACTTGTTCCGGTCAGCACTGCTTCCCCAGGAATCTCTCCTTCCTCCGGTGTTGCTTCCGCCACCTGCATATCTTCCTCCAGATAATCCTCCATTACAATATCCATATCGGAATCCAGACTTTCCATATCGGTAACGATATCCGTGGAGTCCACCGCACTTAATGTATCCGCATCATCCGCCGCCAGATACTCCTTTTCCAGGTTGGTCCCCGCAAACTGCAGATAACCTGCAATGGCTATCATAATGGCAAGTGCGGTAATCATAAGCTGATTTTTCTTGATTAAGTTTTTCACTGCGTTCCCCTTTTCCAAAGGCCTGTATCTGCCTTCTTGATTTTATACTCTATTGTATGTACCCCTTTCGCCGGATATGTTTCCCGCTCTTTATTTTTCCAACACCTTGATCCTGTGCGCTTCCACTCCGAACAGTGCCTGGATGATCTGCGTGATCTCACCGGCCATATTGCCCTTCCCCGCGCCTTCCGCTACGACCAGTACCCCCTCCACTTTCGGTGTAATGGTCTTCACGACAAAAGGATCCCCTCCCGTATCCTCCCGGTATATCGTCCGGTACTCTGTATTAGAGGTATTTACCGTCCTGGCTCCTCCGGCAGCATCCTGTTCCTCGGTATTGGACCGTTCTGCCGTCATATCTTTTTCCACGATCTTCTCCTCCGAAGATTCCAGTGTGACCATGACCTCGACCTCCCCCAGTCCCCGTACCGCTTCCAGCATCTTTTTTAACTTTTCTTCAAGATATGCCGCATATTCTTCCGTGCTGCCGGCGGTCACTGTCTGTGTGGATGCCGTTAGCTCTTCCAGCATCGCCGCTGCATTTTCCTTATCCTGCCCCTTTCCGCTGTCTTCCTTTTTTACCGGCAGTGCAATGACGAACAACAGGACTCCCAGCAGGACTAGCAGCAACAGATTATCTCTGCTAAACCATTTTTTTCCCAATAATTTTTCCATCATTTCCCGTCCTCTTTCTACCGGATTTTTATTTCTGCTTCCTCTATTTCCGGGATTTCCACCCGGATCTTCACCGGGTCCGAAGCGTCCGGAGGTTCCGTTTCTTCCGTTACTTCCGCCGCAGCATCTGTGACCGCCTGTATCTCATCTTCTGTCTGTTCTGCCTGCACAGCCGCCTGTTCCAATACGGTCCGGATTTCCTCTGCGAACTCCGCCGCCTGCACGTCGGTGCCTGCGATTTCATCCCCTCCCAGCACCGTCAAAAGCGGCTGCAATAACTGGATCAGAAGCATGACCGACAACAAAAGTTTTAAATATTTTTCATACGACTCTCTGGGTCTGAAATGTATCAATGTCTGCGCACAGATCAGGAAAATCCCCACTTGTCCGATCACATGATATAACCACTGCATTTTCTATATCCCCCTGCTGCCGATCGCCAGAAGCGCCAGTGTGACCATAAACAACAGCAGCGCCGTTCCCACGGTACGGAACAAAAGCATCATGGCATTTCCCATACGATCCGTGCAATTGGTAATTCTTTTATCACTGACGATTCCCATAAATGCCGTGGCACATTTGATAAATCCTGCCGTGAACAAAATCTGTAATAAGGGAACCGCACACCCTGCCACCAGCAGTAACAGTAACAATACTCCTACACTATTCCGGATCACAACTGCCGATCCAAGCGCCAGCTCCAGAACCCCATCCGCAGCATTTCCGATCCCCGGCAGTACCGAGACAGCCTTCTCCACTGCGGAATTTTTCAAGGAATCCACCACCGGTGTGATCAGCGACTGGAACAGACTGATTCCTGTGACCACACCCAGGGAAGCCTTCAGGATCCATCCGATCAGCTTTTCCAGTAAATCCGCCAAAAGTGCCAGTTTTTCCTCTACCCAGATTCCGTTGATCATCGTCAGCAGACAATAGCTGTAAATCAGTGGGAGCACCACTCCCAGAAGAATTTTCTCCGTGCCGTAGATCAACAATAGCATAAGCTGGTACCCGGCTCCCACCGTAACCGGTCCCGAAGCCACGCCTACGGTCAACAGAAAGGTCGGCACCATCAGCCGGACAAAAAGTACTATATTCTCCACCGTTTCTCTGGCCGTTTCCAATACTCCCGAAAAACATTGCAGAAGAATCACACCCATTAACAGATAGATAAAATAAAAACTCAGATCGGCGATCTGGTGTTTATCAAATACTTCCACAAAATGAATCAGCAATGCCGACAGAATCCCCAGTACAATCAACCAGATCAATATATTTCTGATACCGGTGGCGGAATTGCTCATTTCCCGTATGACTTCTTTCAACAGACACCCCACCGCCCCCAGAATATCTCCCTGCAGGATCTGTGTCATCAGATCTGTCACAGAGATTCGAAAAGTCGGGAACAGCTTCTGCATTCCCTTTTCCAATTCCTCTATCCCATATTCCTGCCACATCGTATCCATCTGTCTCCGCGCTCCTACATCATACTGTAGATCTGCCGGATCACCGACAGGAGGATCGGCAGGCCCGCAAACAGCACCGACAGCTTCCCCAGGATTTCAAGCTGATCCGAGACAGACGAGAATCCGGCATCCTTGCAGATACCGGCACTGAATTCACACAGATAAGTAATCCCCACCACCTTCATCAGAATCCCAAGGTATCCCTTAGAATCTCCGAGATATTGCTGCAATCCCCGAAACTCTTCCAACAAATTTCCCGCCATCCGGCACACAAAAGAAAATACCAGAATACTCAGTGCGAAACCGATCAGTAATGCATATTCCGGTCTCTGCTGTCTGAATTGAATAGCAAACAATACTCCGGCAATTCCCAACAATGCGATTTTGATGATCTCTGCCATTTTTCCTCCTAAAACGAGAACAGGGTCTGCACGGTATCGAACAGATCATAAATATAAGGAACAATCCAGCTGAGGACCAGAATCAATCCCGCCAGACTTATCAGAAAAGCGTGTTCCTCCCTGCCGCTGTGTTTCAGGACCTGACTGAGTATCGTCACCAGGATCCCTACCGCTGCTATTTTAAAGATCAGTCCTATTTCCATCTTTCCCCGTCCTTTTTTTGTCCTGTTTCTTATCTTTCAGAGCAACAGGAGCACCAAAAACATCCCACTCATAGCACCCAGTCCTACCGCCAGCCGACATTTCTGCGTAATTTCCCGCTGTTGTGCTGTGGCTGTCCGCTCCAATCCCTCTTTGGACAATTCCATCGCCCGAATCTGCATGGTCTCATCCGCATACCCTTCTTTTCCCGCAAAAATCAGGAATTGATCGATTTCTTCTTTTTTTAACGGCAACGCTTCCAACTGCCTGCGAAAACTCTCTCCGGCGATTTCCAGGAAACCGGTTCCTCCCGCCTCTGCGTATTCCCGATATACCCTGTTACAGATCTCTCCCAACCGATCTTCCCGCTGTCTGCCGATCTGTCTGCATCCTTCCGGCAGTGTGGATCTGTTATAACGGATCTCACTGATCCACTGATCCAGAAGACAGATCAGTTCCCTGGTCATATGTAACCTCATCAAAAACTGCCCGCGATACCACATACCCAGCCCCAGGCAGCCGCAGAGGATCATCCCCGGCAAAATTGTCCCGATAAAAGAATTATAACATGACTATTGAAGATGAAATCCTCCAATACCTGCACTATCATCCTCTATCAAACAGGGTTGAGATAACGCTTGGGATAACCAATCCTCCCAGTGGCAGGATTGTAAAAAGACTACTGGCCGATGCCGTAACCAAAGGAATGATAGAAGTACTCTAACAATAGTAGTGCCACTATATTATAAGCAGCACTGCAATTGTTCCTTACCCCAGCAAATGCACCTCCTGTAACCTCACCAATCCCAAATACATCTTCAAGAACACCTCCTGATACACCTTCAGATCCGGGAAATAGACGAAAGACTTCCGGGAAAAAGAGAGACATGTGAATGGCCGTTCATTTGGAACCTCCATTTCCGGATAGCGTTTCTTCGCCTGGTCAACCGCCATCTTGTTAAGTGAAGCCACGAAGTTGGCCTGGCGTATCGGATTCCATTTCGGGGTTTCAAGAATCATCATCCCATCTTTCCGCTCAGGAATAACCAAATATTCATCCTGCACGTTACGGGCGTAATAGCACACAAAAGACAAGGCCTCATAGACATTATCCCCTACATGAATACCGATAACCCGTTCTTCAGCCGGTGTACCAGCAAAGCATTCCGCAATCTGCTTCATGGCATACCCATGCAACAAGGCAGCATTAGAAGCCAACAGATAAGCCGGTGCGGTACGCTCTCCTCCCCTATCGATGGCAGCAAAGAGAGAAGGACTCCAACAGAGATGGATGATCTTTCCTTTCTCTTTCTCACGAAGGGAAGCGACACATAACCGGTTGTCAAAGACCAAACGGGCTTTTTTCGTTTCCGGATGGAACTGGAACACGTTCCGTACCCTGTCCGGCTTATGGATATCCATCATCAGATAGCCTTGCCACCCGGACACATGTTTTGTCTTTAAAGCGGCGGGCGCGGAGAAAGAGTGTTTTGTCTTTAAAGTTGTTTCGCTTTCCTCCACATCAAAGAGATAAGACAAGAGCTTTTCCCGCTTGCAACATACGGAAAGAGAAAACTCATCCTGTTCTTTCATCTGCTGCATATCCAATGAAAGGAGAAAAGCCAATTGCCAAGGAGTAAGCTCGGAAAAGCCATGTAATTCGATACAAGAGAACGAACCTTTCTCCGGTGAATAAATGGCATACCCTCGGTCATCAATCTCATATTTCAACATGAAATCCCCTTGTTCGACGGGAAGATAATTCTGTAAAACGGTCTGATAATTCATAAAGAAATATATTATATTAAGTTAGTATTCATAAAGAGAAATCGGGGCCACTCTTGCGTTTCCGTTTCTTTTTGGACGGTATGAGATCATCCTCTTGCGACTTCTTCCCGCTGCCGGTAATGTCAAGATCCGGAATGGCCGTAACTCCCCTACCCTGCATATAGAAAGCCTCACGATCCACCCGCTCACGGAACTCCCCTACCCTATTAATATGTGACGAGAGACCGACTGCCACGCCATCGAAAAGCTTCTGTATATTCTGATAAGTGAGCTTACGGGAAAGATCCGCACCTTTAAAGAGATGAGCATTTTCCACGTTTTCCATATAGAGAGAAATCCCATATGCGCCTTTGCCGTTTACATGCTCCGTCACCCGAATCGATTCTTCCGCCAAGTTCTTCTTGAAATCCTCATATCCGGAAGAAGCGTTCAAAGCCTTAAACACGTGGTCATAGAGATAATGCTTCTGTTCATCGGCACTCATGCCATGCCCATCAAAACGGATATTACCGAAGCGATATTTCTGAGGAAGCGAAACGTCCTTCAGGTAAAAGCCTGAATCCTTGATGCCATAGACATAATAGGATTTGTCCTTCTTGGTGACCAGACGCATATACAATCCTTCTTGTTCCAGGTTCCTTCGGAAATCGGATGTACTTTCGGAAAAAGAGTAGATGCGGTCAAGCTGTTGTAACAGTTCATCCTTGAACAAGGGGTTGAAAAAACCTCCTTTTTCCAGCAATGCGAAAAGGTTGTCATAGCTTTCATCCCCCAACAGGACACGCCATTCTTCATTGGCCAGTTTTATTTCTTGCAAGGGTTTATCCAAAGACCAGTATGTATCGGATTGTTCTAGGACAGCCGATACCTTATCCTTGTAATTATAACTACGCATGGCTTTCTTCAAGGCCGCATCGAAATAATAGTTACGGTATTGCGCCTCTCCCAACGTGGTTCTCTTGCCTCCTTCCCTTTCCAAAGGCAACAGACCGTACTTCTGCTCCAGTTCCCTTGAGATCTTTTCGGAACGGCTGTAATTATTCCCGGAAGGAATGCTTTTGCCTTCTTCATCAATCGTGGTCAGCAGCACATGCACATGGCTGTGTGCCTTGTCGGTATTCAGGACAACGGCATAACAGGACTTTCCGTACCCCATCCTCTCGATATATTCCCCGGCAAGAGAAAGCCACTGTTCATCGGAAAGGCTTTCTCCCGGATAGAGGCTCAGAATAAATTCCGCATAAGGTAGTTTCACCCGGTCATTCAACTGGGAGATAAGTTCCATGTAGGCTGGCATGGCGGCCAGTTCGTCACCGGTGGAGGTGCAAAGCACTTTTCCGTTTCCTTCCTTGACCTTGGAAAGCTGGTATTCGATTTTCCGGCTCATGGACAGGTGGGATGAGAAAGAAGGCTGTATCTCGGCTATCATAACAATTTCCGGTTAATGGTTTCTACATCCGAAAGGTATTGGTTAATCCGATCCAATGAATACAATATATTTTCATCGGACGGAAGCGTATTGATATGTTTGGCAAGCTGGTTGATATTGGCTCCTATTTTACGAAGTTCATATATCATTTGCACATCGGTTTTCGACATGCTTCTGCCTTTCAAGGCAGACTCTCTGATAAAGGAAGAAAGGGATTTTCCCTCTTCCTTTGAACGTTGAAGAAGCTGTTCTTTCTCGGCTTCCGTCAAGCGGATCTTTATACTTATATCTCGATTCTCTTTCATATATACAGAGTATGTGAGTGTAACGAACATTGGTCGGCAGCTCGGCTGTCGCAAGGGTTTTTGTACCCACAAAAACATACCTTGCATTAGCAAAGATATACAATAATACTCAGCTGTGAAATAAAACCAAACAAAAGTCTTGATTTCTTAATCCTGATTAACCGCGCACTTTGTTACAAAGCAACTACGCACATTGTAACAAGCAAACGAAAAGCCATTAGTTACAAAATACATAATTACTAATTATATTATTACAAAATATGAACATACATACTTAACTATAATATTAATTACATACATAATTATATTCATATTTATATGTGTAAATACTTATATAATTAAGTAAATAAGTGTGTAATAAATTAATTATAAAAGTATGCAATTATTTAATTTATTATTTATATATTTGCGATGAGGCCTAATTTAAATAAAGAAAATAATGAGTGAAAAAGAAAAATTATCGGAAATGTTAACTCTGTTGGAAGCAACAGAGTTAACGGATGAGCAGCAAGTAGTATTGGAAGGCGTTGTTGGAGGAAGTGGTTCTCACAATGGTGCATTGTCCAATTGTGATACGAACAACTGCAATAATGGTAATTGTGGAAATTGTGTAAGTGGTTGCACTTAATCGTTATGGTAAGGGAGATAAAGAAGGTTTACTTATAAACAAGATTTTGATCTTAATACTTTGTGTGAACTTCCTTTATTGTTAATTCTTGATGAGGCCACTTCTTCTTTGGATGCTAAAAATGAACGTGCCATATTCGAGAATTTGGCACAGTTGTCCGAAAATAGGACAGTTATTATTGTAGCACATAGATTAAGCACTATTAAAAAGGCTGATCAAATAATAGTGCTTGATGATGGTGTAATTGTAGAAGTTGGAAATCACGATGAGTTGATATCAAAACAAGGTAACTATTATGAATTAGTTAAAAATCAAATAAATTAAATAGTCATGAAACGTGTATGTTTATTTTTCGTATGCTGGTTGCTATTCAGTTCATTCTTTTCTTTTTCACAAACGATAAGAGGCAGAGTGATTGATATCAATAGAAGTCCTATAATGAGTGCTCAAATCGTATTGTCGCAACACGATTCAATTATTGATAGTGCTTTTACAGATGATGAAGGTCTGTTTAGATTGAATTATAAGCAACACAATAATTTTGAAATCTTGACTTATTATTCAGGTTATAAAACTAACAAACAAACAATGCTGAATGCTTCTGGAGATATAAAAATTCAGGATATTGTCTTAGCTGAAGATACATTGAACTTGGAAGAGGTGACGGTTATTTCCCGTTCAAGTAGCAATTATGGAGATAGAGTCCTTTTGTTCCCTAATTTGAACGATGTTAAAACCTCTCAAAACGTATTAGATTTGTTTCAAAAGTCTAATTTGCCTGGTTTGTCCGTGAACATGGTATCCAAAACACTCTCTATCAATGGTCGGACTGACATCATATATCGTATAAATGGAATAAATGCGTCACAGGAAGAAGTCACAGCTTTAAATCCTAATCAAATAGACCGAATAGAGTATGAGCGGATTCCTGCGAACATACGGGATATCAATAATGCTGGCGTCATCAATGTCATTTTGAAGAGAGATACGGGGACATCGCTCTCTACCGAAGCAACAAGTGCCGTGTCCACAGGATTCATGAATGGTAACCTGAACTTGACGTCTGGTTTTTCAAACTCTTACTTTTCATTCAATTATGGAGCAAATTGGCGTAATTACAACGAATGGACCAGCGAGGAAAACGAGTCTTTCCTCCATTTAGGTAATCCTGAAACTTTTTCCAAGACGACAAATCCTTCCTTGTTTGGTTACTTGCAGCAAAATATGAATTTGGGATATACTTACATCAAAGATAAGAATACGTTCAACTTAAGGTTTCTCAATAACATATACACCAGCCATGAGGATTATAATATTGATATCGATAATCTATCCAAAGATTCGTATTTCAATAGGAATATTCATTCCAAAACCAAACTGTACATCCCTTCATTGGACTTCTATTATATCCGGAATATAGATGACAAACAGAAGATTGAAATGAACTTGAATGGGGCATTGTCTACGTCTGACCACAATCGGAACACGTTGGATTGTAGACCAAAAGCCTCTGTGGATTCCATCAAATCTAACATTAACGGCAACAGTAAATCAATAGCATATGAAATACTCTATACCAACAAAGGTGGAAGATTCAGCTACAATGTGGGGGTGAAATCTTCTTATACGATATTGCATAACGAATCGAAAAGCAGCAAGGACCGTGATGATATCAATCGTCTCGACATTTATCCTTATGCATCCATAGGGAGCAAATTCCATTTCTTGAATTTCACGTTAGGAGCGGGCTTGAAAGTATTGAACAACAAATCGGGTGACTTATCCAGAACGTATTATTCGAGTATGAATAACCTTTCTTTGTTCTCTCGTTTTAAGGACATCAGTCTCCAGTATGTTTTTCGTTATTTGCCTAATTATCCTCAAATGAACTATATGACAGACATCACGCAACAACAAGACCCCTATATGTATATTGCTGGAAATCCGCATTTGGAAACCTCTAATCTGTTGTTAAATAATTTGGAATTATCGTATCAGCAGAAGTATTTCAATGCATTGTTATCTTTCTATTCTTCACATGAGTACAGTCCTATCAGGGATATCGTGTCTTATCAGGAGGGGAAATACATTTCTCGGTTTGAGAACATCGACAAAGAAGAGCTTTATGGTACTCGTTTTTACGTTTTCTTCCCGTCAATCCTGAATATGTTTAAAATTCGCTTAGAATCGGGTGTCAATTATTACAAAACATCATTCAATGAGCAGAGGAAGAAAAAATTGACCAACTTCTACTATTCGGCATATCTCGAATATTTCAAGAACAACTTTTCCTTATACGCCGGATGGAGAAAACCTTCCAAAAGCCTTTCAGGCGAGTTTGTTACCCAAGGGGAAAATAATTCATACGTCACAGCTGCATATCGGATTAAGAATCTCTTATTTGGTCTATCCCTGTATTATCCCTTCTGTTCAGGAGCCGAGAGTAAAGTAAACAGAGAATCGGAAATCTACAGGAACAATCGAACTGTTACCATTAAGGATAATGCCTATATGCTTGTTCTTGGCTTTGTATATAACATCAATTGGGGAAAATCCCCATTGGGAGTACAGAAAAATTTGAATAATCTGAATCAGAGTAGTCCTATTAAGTATTAAACCGATTTTTCTGATGAATAAGAAAGAGTTTACTTTATATGATAAAATCATTAATTATTTAATGATAAAGTCATTTTGTATGAGAAATAATGGAATACACCACGGCAGGATGGCGTTAGCATTAACAATATATCATTATGGGTTCTATACTAAGAATCATGTTCTTGTTGATTTTTCCGTGAATTTGTTAGATTCCATTTTAGAAGATGAAAAAAATATCCAAACTCCTATTCTAAATTTCACTAATGGAAGAATAGGAATAGGATGGGGAATGGAATATTTGCTATTCAAACTAACGGAAATTAATTACAATGAAATACTTAGACAATATTTGACCTATATTGATAACCGAGTGAAAGAATATTTTCTTAATGATTCTTTTCCCCCCGATTATAGTATTGATGTTGGTATATTGCATTATGTTCTTATTCGTAATAGTGGTTGTCAAAAGCGCAATGAGTTGCAACCGTACCCATCATCGTTTGTGAAGGGGTTGTGTCGTAAATGTTCTTCAGTCTCAAAAAAGGAATATAATCAATATTTCATGGTGGATTCATACATTATTGACATTAAGACAATTTATCCTCTTTTGTGTGTTCAAAATGAAGAATTTGAGACATCTCTTACAGATGGGTTTCCTAATGTTTTACTTAGATATTTGAAAATTATATGAAAGAATCAAGAAGGGTATTTTTAATAGATGACTATTCATCATCAAAGATTAATGGTATAGGAACATATATGACACATATAGTGTATATATTGAATACTTTGAATTACGAAGTGTATATTATTGCTTATAATTATCCTTGTCAAACAGCCTGCTTTAAAAGGTATAAAAACACGTTAACATTGTGTGTCCCAATTCTTAATATACCTATAGATAGATATTTTGAAATAATCTGCTATTTTATCCGATTAAATGTAGAAGATAGTGAAACAAATGCTTTTGTGTTTAATTATATTGTATCAAGTATCCTTCTGAATAAGATGAAAAAATATTACATTCATTCTAAATTTATTTATACAATCCATGATATGTCTTGGACATCATTTTTTCAGGGAGATAAAAATCTTTTTCTTAAAATCAATAGTTCGTTAAAAATTAGCCAAGCCTAAGCGGCTCTGGCAGTAAATAAAATGAGCTCTTTACAAAGTTTGTCAATAAAACTTGCATGTCTGGGTTAATCCCCAACACGCAAATAAATCGTTCAAGCATATAAGCATTGTGTATGAATGACTTTCAAGATGATATGGAATAGGTTATTCCGAGCCTCTTACATGCGGCTTTGGCCAAGTTGACAGCAGCGAGCGACGCATTGAAGTGAAAATCCAGTTTTCTGAAGTCGGTTGACTGACAGTTGGTGATTCCTGCATGCTGCTTGCCATCTCTAAAGCAAAATTCCAGTTGGAACCTGGTTCTGTAATAATCCAGCACTTCGCGTCCATCCATGGAATCGTCTGTAGAGAAATAAAGCTGCCACTTGTCTGTCCTCCCGTCTATCGGATACCAGACGGATAAGGAAACGTACCTTTTGAGAGCTTTTGCATATGCCCTCAAACCGTATAGCTTTCCCTTGTTCACTTCGTATTCCTTGCATCGGGGCAGATCCAGATTGGCAAAGTCAATCCTGCCGTCAGACTACTTGGGATGACCACGTTTTCCTGTTTTTCTTTTCCAGTGTCGGATAGTACAGGATTACATCATTCCTAAAGCGGCTGATGACATGGAAATTGCTCTCACACATAGGCGTTATGAAAGTTTCCTTGGAAAAGAATGCGTCTGCAACCACCGTTCCGGATATGCTCTGTATCTTGTCTTTTCTACTGATAAGATAACTGCTATACCAGTCTACGAGGTTTTTACCCATATTATCCAAGGTCTTACAATCCGGCGTCTGAAAATGAGTGTGACCCGGTAATTGTTTATTACTATAATGCTTGAAGTCGATGCACCTTATCTTAATGGTGCTGTATTATACTCCAAGCTATTTTATCATATATAAGAGTTTGAGGGAATTGGAGAGGGAAGATTATAAAAAATGCAGCTTTGTCTTCATGTGAATATTGGCAGGTGTAATATGCACAAATGCGGTTACTTCCGCTTCAATATCGTAGAGCGTATGCAACTTTATTCTGCCTTTATGTTTGCGAAATTTAGCCCATTCAAACATCGACAGGCACAGCTCAATCGTTGTAGAGTCAAATGCGTAAACATGACCGTCAAGTTCGAATATTTTATTGATTCTACGCTTGCGGGCCTCGGCTATCATGAATGTTGCATACTCCTCGAAGATGCGGTAGTTACGTTGCTCATTAGCCTTGCTAAGATTGCTTCGCGTTACAGACTTCCCGATTCCGAGATGGTAGAGTTTCCCGGCATGAGCCTCCATAGCCACAACCAGATCTCGGAGGCTCTCTCGATTGGATAGCTGACCGAACATCATCGTAAGCAGTTGATTCCAACAGGTATAGCTTTTGATATACTTGTTGCCATTGAATTTCTTCACAATGTATTTGAATTTCTCGTAATCAAGGAATTTCACTAATTGAGAGAAAACGTACTCGTCTTTAAACATAACGGTTTGATTTTGACCGCAAAGTTAAATTCAAGTCTCGGGAATGTAAAATTACTTATAACAAATTGAATTTCAATAATTTCAAAGAACTTCTATGGTGTTTTAGTGGACACTAATGAAATTAAATAATAAAATAACAATCAAAATAGAGGCCTCTTATTTTCTTGATTATGGCGCAAAGGTAGGAGAAGTAAATGGAGCTAAATGGAACTAAAAGGTGGGAAAAAATCGATAGAAAATTCCAAAAAGTTAAGCCTATGTTATTTTTCCTCTTCCGAAAGTATCCTGAAGGACTGCTTTCGGAATTTATATGCCCAACCGCTCCTTCAGTAACCGGTATCCGGAGAGGCTTACCCGTAGTTTGACGCCACTTTTCAACGTCACTTGGTAGGTCTCTTTTCCATATTGTTCCACTCGTGATATTTGGGTTACATTGACAATGCTCGAACGGTGGATGCGGACAAAGTTATCTGCTGGCAAATGGGTTTCGAAGTATTTCATGGTCTGTTCCTTGATGTACTCTCCGTCGGGTGTCACCAGGGTTGCGTAGTCCCCACAAGCCTGGATGTATAATAGGTCTTCCACTTTGATGATGTGAATCCGGGAGCCGTCTTTTACCGTGATCCGGTCAATACTTTCTTCTTGTGGCAGGGGAGCGGCCTTTTCTGCCTCGGGGGCGGTGAATTTTTCTGTTTGTAATGAAGTGTCTGCCACAATCTGCAGATGATACCACAAAAGGATAGCTGTCCAGGCAGGAATACCGAACAAGAGGGGGGAAGGAATGCTTGTTTGGCAGGTGTGCCTTGCCAGCGTTTGTCTTCACATCCGCCGCAAAAGCAGCTGCATTCTATGCGTACTTGCCAGTCGGCGGGTATGTGCAGTTCCACTCCTCCCCAACTGCAGTCCAGGTCTATGTAGGTTTCTCCGGGTGCTATGTTCCTCTTGCTCTCCCATTCTCTTGTTCATCATCCGTTGTACCATCTTGGCACGGCGATGCACTGTCCTTTGGTGTGTCCAGTTTCTCCTATGGTGATGTCTGAGAAAGAAAATGCCGATGAGGATAAGGGCCAAGGGCCACAGCATGGCTTGGAAATTGCCGGGGAATAGCAATAAGCCTGAAAGGATAAAGAGCGAGGCGGTCAGCACTTTGCCGGAACCTGCATAGGATGGGAATCGGTGAATCCGGAGTTATCCGTTCCTCCACCAATACCAGATGAAGCGTAGTCCGGTGCCGAGAAGCGCGAGAGAAAGTCCGGTATAGAACACTGCGATGAAGGAGTCGGGCAGAAGGTGGCAGGTACGTATTACAATTCCCATTGCAATCATGCCTATCATGACAATCCATCCTTTTACGTCGAAAAAGGAAAAGGGGCAGTGCTTCCCTTTCTTCTGTGAGATACGGAGAGTATGTTTCTTGTATAGCCTATGGAAAATGATGCCGAAGAATAGCAGGAATACCAGGCTGGCTTCGCAGACTTTGAATAGCCAATAATGTCCGTCATCTATCCAGCAGGTCAGGCCTATACGCAGAATATTGACTCCTGCCAATGACCATATGGTTCCGGCAGTTATGAGCAGTGTATTTGGAGATACTCCGTATTTCATGATGAAGGTTGTTTTATTACACAAATACCGGGCTTGTATAGCGGAGTCCAAAAATTAAAAGAGGCCTCTTGTTTGTGGACCAGCCTGGGCTTGAACCAGGGACCTCCAGATTATGAGGCTCTAAATTTCATCCTATTAAATTGCAATATGTCAACGTATTAATAATCTCATTGGAAGTTTATCAGTCAACAATTAGTCAACAGCTAAACCTACGGTACAAAGTTAAATATTAGTTTCCTATATTCCAAAGAATTGGGTTGTTAGTATGTAACATTCGTAGTGCTTATATAAAAAAGAAAACAGCATAAGAGTTTCCTCAAATGCTGCTCACTTTTAGTATGACTATAAATCTTTTATTCTACTCTCTGATAAGAGTACTTCTGACCTGTGGGTGTTACTCCGTCTGCTTCCAATTCCTGCACTGATAAGGTCATAGAATTAAGTAACAGAATATCATTGATAATCCATTCTTCTTCATCGCTGTACATTTCATAGAGCTTGTTACCGTCTATCTTGTACTTGCCCACTTCCTTGTAAGAGCTATCTTCTGTACTTGTATATTCAAATGTACCATCATTCTTATAAGTTACATGGGTAGCAACAGCATCACCACTTGTCCTCTTCCATTTACCTATAATAAGAAGAGTATTATAATCATCTTCTCCTTGTACTTCTCCATTCTCAATATTAACATTTAATGTGACCTCTTTCTTTGTGCCATCATAATATGTAATATTTACTTTGTATTTCCATATGTCAGAAGATTTGTCCGTAATGGAATAAGACAATTTAGCTTTAGCTTCATAATCAAAAGGCAAGTTGATATATCTTTGTTCTCCCCACATATTTTGAGCTGTCCTATAATTAATTCGTGCAACTCTTAATTGGTAAGAGCCATGAAAATTATCTATATCTAATTCCGCTCCTATGGCTTCTTCTGCTGACACTTGTTCAAATCGGTATTGAAAAGAACCATAACCGTTTGTAGCAATTCTACTCCCGTACATATTTATATCATTATCATCATATTCTCCATATTTGATAGTATAAACAGTATCACCTGCAAGCGTATATAAACAGTCATGAATGAAGCAGAACTCATTATCGTACCAATTAGGAATAAAAGTTCTTACTCTCCAAGAATCCATAGGTAAGATGTTCGCCATTTTGGATTGTCCTCCATTGACAAACAATGCCCTTGTGAATGGCGATGTTTCTCCATAGAAATCAAGCAATGTTATAAAGTCCTTATTGGAGTTTAGATGATATTTCCCATGAGATAATCCAATAGCTTTAACTCTTACCTCTTCATATTCTCCATAACCCTTATGTATTTGATAGATGGTATCAGTCTTGACATTATCTATCCAATCAAAGACCTTAGTCTTAGTAGCATATTGGAATAGATTTATCATTAGATAACCTTTAGCTGTAATTCCTGTAAATTCGATAGTATCACCTTTGTCTTCGAATCGTTTACAGGTTATATTCTCATAATCATTAATGTACTGCGAGTATGTTTTTTCTAAATCAGATGAACCATTATCCCCATTGGGGTCAAAGATGTGAATTGGCTCCTTTTCTAATTCATCATCGCCACAAGAACTAATTCCCATGCCTAATGCAACCAATAATGAGGTCGCTAATAATCTAAATGTTTTCATTATTCTGTATGTTTAAGTTTTTAAAATTCATCATTGTTTGTGGTTGCAGTTCTATATGTAACTGTCAATATACCGTCAAAATGTACTCCCAGTTCATCTTGTGAATTATTAAGGGTGACATTTAGAGTTATAGAATTAGAATTTGTATCTCTCCATATTGCATTACCTTCAGAAGAAACTGCTGGATTACCATATTTAGAACAAAATGCATTCCCTAAACCGTTGAATGCCTGTGTAAACCTATTCATAATTTGATTCTGCTTGGATTTAGCTTCACTCAGAATGGTAGCCCTGTCTTTAAAAGGATTATCCATTACAGATGCGTTATCAAATAATGTGAATGTAGCTTCTACGAGCTTTTCATTTTTATAGGTGATAACTAAGTTGTCAAATTTAGTATCAATGAATGTAACATTTTTCAAATAGATGCAAGGATGCTTCCATTCTACATTAGAGTATCTTTTTTTTAACTTATCTATGGCTACATAAGGCTTGTCTTCCAATTTAATTCCTAAGAAGCCTGTAATTTCATTTTGAGCATTGATATAAGTGGCTATAAACAGCATTGATAAGAACAGTAATAATCTGTGCTTCATAATTAAAATGTTATGCTCATCTGCTTCCTACGATGAATTATAAATAAAAAAGGTGTGGAAGCTATATTTGTTCTATCCTACATTCAGGTCTTCGCATTACCTTTGGAATGGATAAAACAATAGCCCCACACCAAGAGGTATATAGAAACCTTACAGACATAAGGTAAATATATATCCAGTGTGGGTGCTATTGCTATCATCTTCATTCCAATATCAAAGTTGCGAAGTTTGAATGTAGAAGATAATTTCAATAACACCTTTCGTTAAATATGTCCTTCCAACTCTCTATCTCATTAGTTCATTGGAATTGGTGCAAAGGTAACAAAAGGTTTTAAATCTA
>OLNF01001146.1_pt1 | contig 23012 bp, 17 predicted proteins | sample 1673061 | NCBI WGS metagenome assembly OLNF01 (sample SAMEA3136751, study PRJEB25190) | human gut metagenome
CCAGCTGCCAGACTATGCGTATCTCTGCAAAGACCTGCTGAACGGAAAAATGTAATCTATCAAACGAGGTGTCAGGAGCCATACAGTGCTTCTGGCACCTTTTTTGTGAATTTTTTGTGAATTTGATTAAAAAGTCCTTGACAATTTGTCTCTGGCAAGACGGCCAAAAGCATTTTGATCTCCTGCGGCGCTCGGCTCGCTCCCTTTGACATTCCCCAGCTTCGGGAGATCATGTCCTATGACGAGCTGGAGCTTGACCGTATGGGTGATCGGCGCACGGCAACCTTCTTCTGCATCAGCGACACGGACAGCACCTACAATTTCCTTGTGGCGCTGGCCTTTTCGCAGATGTTCAATCTCCTGTGCGAACGGGCGGACAATGTTCACGGCGGCAGGCTGCCCCATCATGTGCGGGTGCTGTGGGACGAGGCGGCCAACACCGGGCAGGTGCCAAACTTGGAAAAGCTGGTGGCGGTCATCCGCTCCCGTGAGATCAGCCTGTGCCTGCTGTATCAGCAGCTTGCCCAATGCAAGGCCATTTACGATAAGAACGCTGAAACCATCCTTGGCAACATGGACAGCGTGCTGTTCCTCGGTGGCCGTGAGGCCAGCACCATCAAGGAAATTTCCGAGAACTGGCTGGGCAAGGCCACCATCTCCATGCAGACCGAGGGGCGCTCACGGGGCCAGTCTGAAAGTTACAGTCAGAACACCCAACGGCTGGGGCGGGAGCTGATGACCCCAAGTGAACTTGCCACCATGCCCGGAGATCGGTGCATTTTGCAGCTCCGGGGTCTGCCGCCGTTCTATTCCAGAAAGTACGATTTGAAACAGCACCCCAATTATCGCTTTACGGCGGAGGCCGATAAAGTGAAAAACGCCTTTGACCTCGACAGGCTCATTGACCGCCGCAGGCGGCCGGGCATGAACGAGGAATGTGAGGTGTACGAAGTGTCTGTGCCGGACGAGGCGCTCACAGATGAGGACGAGGACATCCTCAACTATGACGACCTCGACGACCCGGACGCTTTTGTATAGAGCTTTGGGACATTTTATCCCAAAGAAGAACTCACACTCTGTCTTACGACGAAAGTGTGAGTTAGAAGAATTATTCTGATTTGCTGTCTGTGTTATCGGCACTCACTTGGCAGACTGTAACCAACTGTTGCAACTTCTCCCCAACTCCGTGCAATTCTCTGGTCTGGGCTTTCATTTCTTTCAAAAAATCATCAAAATCGCAGTTCACGGAAAAGAATGTTGCATAGGAGTCAAAATCAATGTTAAACGTTTCTTTGTATGTACGCTCACCATCTTGGTAGACCACTTGCCCCGAAAGAGGATATTTGTCTGTGTTTTCACGGAATTTGTTTGAGCCGAAGTAGAGATCATAATGTTGCCCAATTCCAATAATACATTCTTTGCCGTTTGCTCGCTTTAACATTTCGCTAAATGAAGGCTCTTTGAGGCTGTCTAAAAAAGTTTGGTCAAGTTGTATGCGTACATGATTTGCAAGACGTTTTCCATGATTTGAAAAACGCAGCCCGTAAAACGCTTTTCGCTCATAAATAAGCTCAACAGTTATATATGGACGATTATCTTCTTCATATTGACGGCGCATCTCAGCAGCTTGATCTCTTGAAGCCTTGGTTGCCCCATAGTTATAGTAGCAAATAAGAATTGTAGCTAAAACATAGATTGCGGTTAACACAACCATTGCCCAATCAGTCATTTATTTTCACCTCACTAATTGTTTTTTATCCATTATACCGCAATTCAAATTGTCAAGCAATGAGAAAGGAGTCCTTTTTATGTTACCAAGAGCCCCTCCCGCAAAAAAGAAACCTTGTATAAAAACCAGTTAGTAGGCTGCCGCCCGCAAGGGCGGCTTTTTTCATGGCCGGGGCTTTGACCCCGGAGAAACGGAGGAATATATGCAGTTTTTCGCTTCTGCCATCACCACTTTGCAGACCCTTGTGATTGCCCTCGGCGCTGGCCTCGGCGTGTGGGGCGTGGTCAATCTGCTGGAGGGCTATGGCTCGGACAACCCTGGCGCTAAGTCCCAGGGCATGAAACAGCTCATGGCGGGCGGCGGCGTTGCCTTGATTGGCGGCGTTCTTGTCCCGCTGCTCTCCGGCCTGTTCAGCTAACCGATTCTGAAATACACCGCCGCGCCGCCCCCCTGACCAGGGGCGGCGCGGGAAAGGAGGTGCTGCCTTTTGATTATTGATTGGCTGGAGGAATGGTTTAAGGGCGTTCTGATCGACGGAATCATCGGCAACCTGTCGGGGCTGTTCGATACGGTGAATACAAAGGTGGGTGAAATTGCCGCTGATGTCGGAGCGACGCCGCAGGGCTGGAACTCCGGCATTTTCAATATGATCCGCAACCTGTCCGAATCCGTCATCATCCCGATTGCGGGTGCAATTCTCGCATTTGTAATGACCTACGAGCTGATCCAGATGGTGACAGAGAAAAACAATCTGCACGACATTGACACCTTTATGTTCTTCAAATGGGTGTTCAAAACCTATGCGGCTGTTCTGATCGTCACGAACACTTGGAATATCGTCATGGGCGTTTTTGACGCGGCGCAGCAGGTCGTCAATCAGAGCGCAGGCGTGATAATCGGCAATACCAGCATTGACATAGATTCCCTTGTGGGCGATCTGCAAACGTCGCTGGAAGCTATGAGCCTTGGCGGACTGATTGGACTGTGGTTTCAATCCCTGTTTGTCGGGCTGACGATGAACATTCTTTCCATCTGCATTATGCTGGTGGTCTACGGGAGAATGATTGAAATATATCTTGTGACCTCGTTGGGACCCATCCCGCTTGCTACCATGACAAACGGAGAATGGCGCAATGTCGGGCAAAATTATCTGAAATCTCTGCTGGCGCTGGGCTTTCAGGCGTTCTTGATTATGGTGGTCGTGGGCATCTACTCGGTCTTGATCCAGAGCATTTCCGCGACGGGCGACGTGTCCGGCGCAATTTGGCTGGCAATGGGCTATACGGTGCTGCTGTGCTTCTGCCTGTTCAAAACGGGCAGTATGGCAAAGGCCGTGTTCAGCGCTCATTGACGGAGGGCTTGCCTATCGGAACGTACAACATCATTTACGCAGACCCGCCGTGGCGCTATGAGCAGAGAAAGGTGCAGGGCGCGGCAGAAAATCACTATCCCACCATGAGCATTGACGAGCTTTGCGCCCTGCCCGTGCCGGAGCTGGCGGCGAAAGACTGCGCCCTGTTCCTCTGGGCAACCTTTCCGCAGCTTCCCGAAGCTCTGCGGCTGATCCGCGCATGGGGCTTTCGGTATAAAACCGTGGCGTTCGTCTGGCTCAAACGCAACCGCAAAAGCCCGTCATGGTTTTACGGCATGGGCTACTGGACACGCAGTAATGCGGAAATCTGTCTGCTGGCGACCAAGGGCAAACCCAAACGGCAGTCGGCGAGCGTACATCAGTTTATCATCAGTCCCATTGAACAGCACAGTAAAAAGCCGGATGAAGCGCGGGACAAGATTCTTGCGCTCATGGGCGATCTGCCCCGCGTGGAGTTGTTCGCCCGGCAGAAAACGCCGGGCTGGGACGCATGGGGCAATGAAATTGCAAGCGATATTACGCTTGCGGAAAGGAGTTAGCGCATGGCCTATGTAAACGTGCCAAAGGATTTGACGAAAATCAAATCCAAGGTGCTTTTCAATTTGACAAAGCGGCAGCTTATTTGTTTTGGGCTGGCGGCGCTCATGGGAGTGCCGCTTTTCTTTTTGCTCAAAGGCGGCATCGGGACGACGGCTGCGGCAATGGTGATGATCGTTGTCATGCTCCCCGGTTTTCTGTTTGGGGTGTATGAGAAGAACGGGCAGCCCCTTGAAGTGGTGGGGCGGCAAATCATAGAAAGCTGCTTTCTGCGCCCCAAGGAGCGCCCCTATCAGACCGTCAACGCATACGACGCCCTTGTGCGTCAATATCAAATGGAACAGGAGGTAAAGGCGATTGTCGAAAAGAGCAGACAGCGCGGAAGCAAAAAGCATGGCGGACAAGCCCAAGCGCACCCGCGCCGAAAGAAAACAGATCGAAGCCGTCATTCGTAAATATCGCGGTGACGGCAAGCCCCATACCGCGCAGGACACGATACCCTATCAGATCATGTACCCGGACGGCATCTGCTATCTCGGAAACAGGCGCTATTCGCAGAGCATTGAGTTTTTTGACATCAACTATTTGCTTGCGCAGCCTGACGATCAGACGGCTATTTTTGAATATCTCTGCGATCTGTATAACTATTTGGATTCTTCCATCCATGTGCAGTTCACCTATCCCAACCGTAAGTCCGATCGGGAGCAGCTTGCTCGGAGCTTTGAAATGCCGCCCTGCAATGACGGTTTAGACCCGATCCGGCAGGAGCAGACGGACATTCTCAAGCGGCAGCTTGCCCGCGGCAACAACGGCAGCGTGAAAACCAAATACATTACCTATACCATTGAAGCCGATAACCTCAAGGCGGCACGGGCAAGGCTGTCGCGTATCTCGCTGGATATTCAGGGCTACTTCAAAATCATGGGTGCGGTGTCCCGTGTGCTGGACGGCAAGGAGCGTTTAGAGGTGCTGCACGGCATCATGCACCCGGATGGAGAACGCTTCAACTTTGACTGGAAGTGGCTTGCCGCTGGCGGGCTTTCCACCAAGGACTTTATCGCGCCATCCTCCTTTGCGTTCAAGAATAGCCGTATGTTCCAGATGGGCGGCAAGCTCTGCGCTGCAAGTTTTTTGCAGATCATTACGCCGGAGCTGACCGACCGCATACTGACCGATTTTCTTGATACGGACAGTAGCCTTGTCGTCAATGTCCATATTCAGGCATTGGAGCAGACAGAAGCCGTAAAAATGGTGAAGCGGAAAATCACAGACCTTGACGCTATGAAAATTCAGGAGCAGAAAAAGGCTGTCCGGGACGGCTACGATATGGATATTCTGCCGTCCGACCTTGCCACCTACGGTGGTGCGGCGAAAAAGCTGCTGCAAGATCTCCAAAGCCGCAACGAGCGGTATTTTCTGCTGACGTTTCTTGTTCTGAACTACGGAGATACCAAACGCAAGCTGGAAAACGATGTGTTCCGTACAGCAGGCGTAGCGCAAAAGCACAACTGCACCCTGACGCGGCTGGACTTCCAGCAGGAGCGCGGTCTTGTGTCCTCGCTGCCGCTGGGGGAAAATCAAATCCATATCACGCGGGGCATGACGACCTCGGCCGTGGCGATCATCGTTCCCTTTGTGACGCAGGAGCTATTTCAAGGCGGCGATTCCCTCTACTACGGGCTAAACGCCAAGTCCGGCAACATGATTATGCTTGACCGCAAAAATGCGCGTTCGCCCAACGGCCTTGTATTCGGCACACCGGGCGGCGGCAAGTCATTCTCCTGCAAGCGGGAAATGATCGGTGTGCTGCTGAAAACCCACGATCATGTGCTGGTATGTGACCCGGAGGGCGAGTATGCGCCGCTGGTAAAGCTGCTGCATGGGCAGATTATCAAGCTCTCTCCCACCAGCCGCGATTACCTGAATCCGCTGGACATCAACCTGAACTATTCCGAGGACGAAAACCCGCTGGCGCTCAAATCCGATTTTGTGCTGTCCCTCTGTGAGCTGATTATGGGCGGCAAGACCGGGCTGGAAGCCATCGAACGCACCGTAATTGACCGCGCTGTGCAGCGTATCTATCAGCCCTACTTTGCAGACCCGCGCCCAGAGAATATGCCGATCCTCTCCGACCTCCATGCCGCGCTGACAGCGCAGCATTTGCCGGAAGCCGACCGTGTGGCACAGGCGCTTGATCTGTATGTGTCGGGATCGCTCAATTTCTTTAACAACCGAACGACGGTTGACATTGACAACCGCTTTGTCTGCTTTGACATCAAGGAGCTGCCGAAAAATCTGAAAAAGCCGGGGATGCTGGTCATTCAGGATCAGGTTTGGAATCGTGTCACCCGCAACCGCAACACAGGCGTATCGACGTGGTATTACGCAGACGAATTTCACTTGTTACTGAAAGAGCCGCAAACCGCAGCATACAGCGCGGAGATCTGGAAGCGATTCAGAAAATGGGGCGGTGTGCCAACAGGTGCGACGCAAAACGTCAAGGATCTGCTGTCCAGCCCGGAAATCGAAAATATTCTGGAAAATTCAGACTTCATCTGTATGCTCAACCAAGCGGCAGGCGACCGCAAAATTCTTGCTGAACGTCTGAATATCTCGCCGGAGCAGCTAAAGTTCGTCACCAACTCTCCACCCGGCGAAGGACTGCTGTTCTTTGAAAATGTGATCCTGCCCTTTGCAGATAAGTTCCCACGGGACACCGAGCTTTACCGCATCATGTCCACCAAGCCAAGCGAGGTGAACGGCGTATGACGATGGAGCTTGATACCATTCTCTGCGGCGACAGTCTGAATGTGCTGAAAGCCCTGCCGGAGAGCAGCGTTCATTGCTGTGTGACCTCGCCGCCCTACTACGGACTGCGGGATTACGGCATGGACGCGCAGATCGGGCGGGAAGCCACGCCGGAGGAATACATTTCGCGGCTGACAGCGGTATTCCGCGAGGTGCGCCGGGTGCTGCGCCCGGATGGAACTTTGTGGGTAAATATCGCGGACAGCTATTGCGGCACAGGCAGCAAAGGCGACACCCGCGACCCAAAATATCCGCAGGGGCGCAACGGGCATAACATTTCCCTCTGCCAAGCGGTGCGGGGCTGCAAGCAAAAGGACATGATCGGGATTCCGTGGATGCTGGCCTTTGCGCTCCGCGCCGACGGCTGGTATCTGCGCAATGACGTGATCTGGGCAAAGGGAAACCCTATGCCGGAGAGTACCAAAGACCGCTGCACCCGCAGCCATGAGCATATTTTCATGCTCACCAAGAGCAGGCGTTATTTCTATGACTGGCTTGCCATTGCCGAACCCATTGCCCCCACGACCGCCCTGCGCAAAAAGGCAGGGCGCGGCGTAGGCAAATATTCCGCTCCCGTGCCGGGACAGCCGCAGACGCAGAATATCAATAAGCCGAGGGAAAAAGGCAGCATCACCGACGACATGATCTCACCCGTCCGGGCAAAGCGCGATGTGTGGTTTATCAACACCGTGCCTTACAAGGGCGGGCATTTTGCCGCCTATCCGCCCCTGCTGGCAGAAACCTGTATTCTGGCGGGCTGTCCCAAGGGTGGCATTGTCCTTGACCCGTTTATGGGCAGCGGCACAACGGGGCTTGCGGCGAAGCGGCACGGCAGGCATTACATCGGCATTGAACTGAACACGGAGTTTTGTTCCCTTGCACGGGAACGGATCGGAGGTGATACCCATTGAAAGAATTTAAGCCCCGCGATAAGCTCACCCAGCGCATGACCCGCGACGGCGCGGTGCTGGACAATCAGACCACGGGTGAAGAAATCCATATTTCCGAGCGCGACGCGGAAAAACAGCTTTCCCCGAATGGGCAGCCTGTCCAGATGGGGAAACGCGATGCACCTATGAATCCGGCAGAGGATGTCCCCAAGCACGGGCGGCAGCTCCGCCCACAGGAGCAAAAAGAGCCGGAAAAGGAGCAGCCCAAACCGCAGCAGCCAAGCACCGAGCCGTTTCAGCCGCAGGGCGGCAGCCCCATTTCCCATATCCCGCAGGACATTCCAACGTCCGCTGCGCCGGGCGGCACAGCGGAAAAGCTCTTTGACCGTGCGGCCGCAGAGCATGATGCGCACAAGGCGCGGCAGGCAGCGCGGATGTCCCGCGACGCGGCGCAGCAGCGGTATTCTGCATCCCGTTTGCAGTTTTCCGAAGAAGAACGCGCCGTGCCGGAGCTGCACGAGCATATCCACCGTGCGGAAAAGGCCGCCGACAAACTGGATGCAGCGCAGGCAGCGATCCCCAAGAAACGGGTGCTGCGCAAGGAGCGTGTCTTTGATGAAGCCAGCGGCACAGCCAAGACCAAGCTGCGCTTTGATACCGTGGATAAGTCTCCGCCCAAGCTGAAACCGAATCCGTTAGGCCGTCCGCTGCGGGAGGTCGCAGTACAGGCGCACGGAAAAATCCATGAGGTCGAGCATGAAAACGTCGGCGTGGAAAGCGGGCATAAAGCCGAAGAACTTGCCGAGCATGGCGCAGGCGGTGCAATTCGCTGGGAGCGCCGTCACCGCAAGCTGAAACCCTACCGCGCTGCGGAAAAGGCCGAGCGCAGAGCGGTAAATGCCAATGCAGAATATCTCTACCCAAAGGCGCTGCATGATAACCCTGAAATGCTCTCCGGCAATCCGCTCAACCGCTTTTTCCAGAAGCAGCGTCTAAAGCGTGAGTATGCCAAGGCTGCAAGAACGGCAAAGGCTGCGGGCAGCACCGCGCAGGCAACCGCCAAAAGCGCCGAAAAAACCGCAGAAGCCACAGCGACGGCAGCGAAAAAAGCGGCAGAAAAGGCAAAGGAAGCAGCGGAGTTCGTTGCCCACCATTGGAAAGGTGTGCTGGTCGTTCTGGCTGGTTTTCTGCTGATTGTCATGCTGATCGGCGGGCTGCAATCCTGCTCTGCGCTGGTGGGTGCGGCTGGCGGCGGTGTGGCTGCATCCAGCTATCAGTCGGAGGACGCGGACATTCTTGCCGCCGAAGCCGCCTACTGCGCGTTGGAAGCCGAGCTGCAAGAATATCTCGACACCTATGAACGCACCCATGATTACGACGAGTACCATTATGACCTTGACGAGATCAAGCACGATCCCTATGTCCTGGCATCGATCCTCTCCGCGCTGCATGACGGCGCATGGACGGCAAGCGAGGTGCAAGGGACACTGCAAATGCTCTTTGAAAAACAACATATCCTCACGGAAACCGTCGTGACCGAGGTGCGCTACCGCACCGTTACCCGGACGGACAGCGAGGGCAATGAGTATGAGGTAGAAGTTCCGTATAACTACTACATCTGCACCGTAGAACTGGAAAACTTCGACCTCTCGCATATCCCCGTCTATATCATGGACGAAGAAACGCTGTCCAAATATGCGCTGTATATGTCGGTGCTGGGCAACAAGCCGGAGCTGTTCGGAGATAGCGAGTATATCCCCAAGTACATCACAAACCGCCCGGAGGGATATGAGATCCCGCCCTCTGCAATGGAGGACGAAACCTTTGCCGCCGTTATCACAGAAGCAGAAAAGTATTTGGGGTACCCCTATGTGTGGGGCGGCAGCAGCCCGTCCACCTCCTTTGACTGCTCCGGCTTCGTGAGCTGGGTGCTGACAAACAGCGGCGTGTGCAATACGGGCAGGCTGGGCGCACAGGGACTTTATAACATTTCTACCCCTGTTTCCAACCCGCAGCCGGGCGACCTCGTGTTTTTCGTCGGGACATACGATACTCCGGGCGTTAGCCATGTGGGAATCTACGTCGGCAATTCCATGATGATCCATTGCGGAGATCCGATCTCCTATTCCAACCTGAACAGCAGCTATTGGCAGGCGCATTTCTACGCCTACGCCAGACCGCCGTACAACTAAGGAGGTCGGCTATGCTGACGCTGATCCCTGTTTCTCTTGCGCAGGCGAACGAGTTTGTGCGGCAGCATCACCGCCACCACAAGCCCGTCGCCGGACACAAGTTTTCCATTGGTTGTGCTGAAAATGGGCGGCTTTGTGCCGTTGCCATTGTGGGACGGCCTGTGAGCCGCTATTTGGACGACGGCTTTACGTTGGAGGTCAACCGCCTGTGCAGCGATGGCACGAAGAACGCTTGCAGCATTCTCTATGCAGCAGCGGCACGGGCTGCGCGGGCGATGGGCTACCGCAAAATTATCACCTACACCTTAGACACCGAAAGCGGCGCGAGCCTACGCGCCGCAGGCTGGACGAACACCGGACTTGCGGGCGGCAAGGCATGGACAGGCAGCCGCCGTCCTGCCCAGCCTCTCTATCCGGCACAAATGAAATACCGCTACGAAAAGCGGCTGAATGGAGGTTGAGCTTATCAATATTGTTTCCTTTGGGGGCGGTACGAACAGCGCGGCAATGCTGGTCGGGCTGCATCAACATAGCATCCCCGTCGATTTGATTTTGTTTGCCGATACAGGCGCAGAGCAGCCGCACACCTATTGTTTCGTTGAAACGATGAACGAATGGCTTGCAGCACACAATATGCCCTCTATCATCACCGTAGAGAATGTAGACCGCTTTGGAAATCGGCTGTCCCTTGAAACAGAGTGCTTGCGCTCTCAAACGCTACCCTCGATTGCCTACGGGTATAAGAGATGTTCACAAAAGCACAAGATCGCACCGCAGGGAAAATTCTGCAATAACTATCCTCCGTGCCGTGCGGTGTGGGCATCCGGCGAGCGCGTGACCCGCTTCCTCGGCTACGATGCAGGCGAGATCAGACGGTACAATCATTCCAAGACATACGATGCGAAAGACAAAAAATATCATAATCGTTATCCTCTAATTGAATGGGGATGGAGCAGGACGGATTGCGTCCGGGCATTGGAAGCGGCAGGCTTGCCACAGCCCGGAAAATCTTCCTGCTTTTTTTGCCCCAGCATGAAGCGGGAGGAAATTATGCTGCTGAAAGAACAGCATCCAGATTTATATGCCCGTGCGATTGCCATTGAGGACAACGCCCGTCCTCGGCTGGAAAAAGTGAAAGGTTTGGGGCGCAATTACGCATGGAAAGACCGATTCGGAAAGGAGTAATCACCTATGGCTATGAGCAAAATTGACCGCATTGACCGTGAGATTGAAAAGACCCGCGGCAAAATCACCGAGTACCAAAACAGGCTGAAAGAGCTGGAAGCCCAGCGCACCGAGCAGGAGAACTTTGAAATCGTCAATCTTGTCCGCTCGATGTGCATGAGCCGCGACGAGCTGATGAACTTCCTGCGCGGCGGCGGCAACGACGCGCCGCCCGTGGAAACCGCCTATCACGAACAGGAGGACATGGCCGATGACGAGGAATAAGCATTTTCGCTCTGTATTCGCCGCGCTGCTCTGCGCGATGCTGTGCATGACGGCCTTTGCCACCGTCGCGTATGCAGACGGCGGCGACTACTACGATGACGAGCTGCCGCCTGAAACATGGCAGGAGGAAACGCAGCCGGAGGACACCACGATTGTCCCCGGCACTCCGTTCACCGAGGACGGCATCGCCGCGACCCGCGATCTTCTCTATGATAAACACACCAACAAGCAGTTTATCACCGTGGAAACCCGAAATGGGCATACGCTGTATATCGTCATTGACTACGATAAGCTGCTGGACGAGGAAGAAGAACGCTATCAGACATATTTCTTAAATCCCGTGGACGAAGCCGACCTGATGGCGCTGCTGGAGGACGACAGGCAGAATACGCCTGTTGTCTGCTCCTGCACCGAAAAATGCACCGCTGGCAAGGTCAATACGAACTGCGCCCTCTGCAAAACAGATATGACGAATTGTGCCGGAAAGGAAGCGACGCCGGAGGAAACAGAACAGCCCGACGAGCCGATGCCGGAGAAGAAAAACAATGTGGGTGGCATCCTAATCCTTGTACTGTTCCTTGCTGCGGGTGGCGGCGGTGCGCTGTGGTACTTCAAGCTGCGCAAGCCGAAATCCAGCGTCAAGGGCGGCGACGAGCTGGACGAGTTCGATTTTGACGAGGATGACGAAGCCGAAGAATACGGGGATTATGAGGACGCAGACAGCGCCAGCGATCCCGATAAACAGGAGAATGAAGAATGAGTGTTTTGATTATTTGTGAAAAGCCCTCTGTGGCAAAGACCGTTGCCCTTGCGCTGGGCGCTGCGGAGCAAAAAGACGGGTATCTTTCCGGCAACGGGCTGCTGGTGTCGTGGTGCATCGGGCATCTTATCAGCATGGCAGACGCGGGCAGCTATGACGAGCGATACAAAAAGTGGCGCTATGAGGATCTTCCTATTCTGCCGCAGACATGGAAATATGCCCCTACTCCCGGCAAGGAAAAGCAGCTTGCCATTCTGAAAGAGCTGCTGCACCGCAGCGACGTTTCCGAGGTGGTGAACGGCTGCGACGCCGGGCGCGAGGGTGAGCTGATTTTCCGCTTTGTCTACGAACAGGCCGGATGCACGAAGCCCTTTTCCCGCCTTTGGATTTCCTCAATGGAGGACAGTGCCATCCGCGAGGGCTTTGCCGGACGCAGAGCCGGAACGGAATACGATGCGCTGTATCAATCGGCGCTGTGCCGTGCGCGGGCGGACTGGCTTGTGGGCATCAATGCGACGCGGCTTTTCTCCGTGCTGTACCATAAGACCCTGAATGTGGGACGGGTGCTGTCGCCTACGCTGAATCTGCTGGTGGAGCGCGACGGAAAAATTACGATGTTCCACAAGGAGAAATACCACATCGTACATATCGGCTGCGGCGGCGTGGACGCAGAAAGTGAACGCATTTCCGACGCTTCCGCTGCGGATGCGCTGAAAACGGCTTGCGAAGCGTCGCAGGCCGTTTGCGTTTCTCTCAAAAAGGAGAAGAAAACCGCGCTGCCGCCGAAGCTCTTTGACCTTACCTTGTTGCAGCGGGAAGCCAACCGCGTTTATGGCTTTACCGCCAAGCAGACCCTTGACTATGCGCAAAGCCTGTATGAAAAGCGTTTTCTGACCTATCCCCGCACCGACAGCAATTATCTCACCGAGGATATGGCGCAGACGGCAACTGACCTTGCTGCGGCGCTGCTGCCTGTGCTTCCCTTTATGCAGGGCGCGGAGCTTATGCCGGAGATCGGGCGCGTCATCAACAGCGCCAAGGTTTCCGACCATCACGCGATTATCCCAACGACGGCCTTTGCTGGCAGCGGCTTTGATGGACTGCCGGAGAGCGAAAAGAAGCTGATGTCCCTTGTCTGCTGCAAGCTGCTGTGTGCCGTTGCCGCGCCGCAGGAGTATGAAACCGTTACGGCGGTTTTTGATTGCGGCGGCAAGCAATTCACCGCCAAGGGCAAAACGATCCTGATGGCAGGCTGGAAAGACATTGACGCCCGTTTCCGCGCCGCGCTCAAAGCAAAGCCGGACGAGGACGGCGCAGAGGATGCGGCGCTGCCGGAGCTTTCCGAGGGGCAGATTTTTGAAGCGGCCACGGCTTCTGTTTCCGAGCATTATACCACGCCGCCCAAGCCTTACACCGAGGATTCGCTTCTGTCCGCAATGGAGAACGCGGGCAAGGCAGATATGCCGGAGGATGCAGAGCGGCAAGGGCTGGGAACTCCGGCAACGCGGGCAGCGATGATTGAAAAGCTGCTCTCTGCCGGATTTGTCGAGCGCAAGGGCAAAAGTCTTGTGCCGACCAAGGACGGCATCAATCTCGCTGTCATCCTGCCGGATATGCTTAAATCGCCGCTGCTCACCGCTGAATGGGAAACCCGCCTGACGGAGATCGCCAAGGGCAGCGACGACCCGCAGAGCTTCATGCAGGGAATCGAGGATATGACGCGGGAGCTGGTGAAGCAGTATTCCCACATCACCGAGGACGGTAAAAAGCTGTTCGCACCGGAAAAGGAAGCAGTCGGCATCTGCCCACGCTGCAAAAGCCCTGTCTATGAGGGCAAGAAGAATTTCTACTGCTCTGACCGCTCCTGCCGCTTTGTCATGTGGAAGAATGACAAGTTCTTTGAAAGCCGGAGAACCGTCTTTTCCAAGAAAATCGCCGCCGCACTCCTAAAGGACGGCAAGGCGAAAGTCAAGGGGCTGTACTCTGAGCGCACGGGCAAGACCTATGACGGGACGGTGCTGCTGTGTGATACGGGAGAGAAGTATGTGAATTACCGTATCGAGCAGAGAAAATGATCCGGCTGAATGACGCGCAGCATCGCAGAGTGAAAAAGCTGATTCGCTGCCATTGCGCCAACAATATGCGCGGATGCTGTCTGCTGTTGGACGACGGCGAGCCGTGCGTCTGTGTGCAGGCCATCAGCTATTCGCTGCTCTGCCGATACTTCCGGGAAGCGGTGCTGCCCGCAGACCGGGAGCTATGCGCAGATCTTGCAGCCACGGCGGACACTCGCAAGAAATGCGAGCTGTGCGGCAAGCCCTTTCCCGCCCGCAGCAACCGTGCAAAATACTGTGACCGCTGTGCGCCCTATGCTGCCCGGCGCAATGCAGCCGAGCGCAAGCGCCGCCAGCGGGCAAAGGCGCGGTGTGTCACGGTTTAAGGGCTTCAAAAGCCTTGCGGCAAGCGGTTTTCCAGATGCGCTTTTGGAGTATGCAGGGTATTCCTATGGAAACTACGGAAAACGGCTTTGAAAGCGTGACAGAACGCATTTTACGGAGATAAAAGAACGATTCAGTAACGCAGCAAGCATAGGGAGTGTGGCTACAACTCCCGAAAATCGCCGTCCGGCACAGACCGGGCGGCGATTGCTTGTTGGGATAGTCCCAAACCCTTATGTCAGAAAGGAGCGCAGACGTGGACGAACACCTTTTGGAAGTATATCTTATCAACACCGCACGGCATACAGAGGAAACGCCTGTTGCGGAATGGGTATCGCTGCCTACCGACGCCGAAACGATGAAAGCCGTTTTTGAACGGCTGGGCGTAGACGGGAGCGACACGGAACAGTATCAGGTATCTGCCTTTCATTCCTCTCTGGACGGGTGGAGCGAAGCCTTGAAGCCCGGCGAAAGTCTGGACGATTTGAACTATCTTGCCGCGCTGCTCACCCAGCGCAGCAACGAGGAACGCGACAAGTTTGCCGCTGCCGCACAGTATGGCGACCATGCGGCAAGCGCGGCGGACTTAATCAACCTGACGCACAATCTGGACTGCTACTGGTTTTATCCCACCGTACACAATTCCGACGATTACGGGCATTACCTCATTGACGATCTGGACGAGCTGGAATTGCCGGACGCTGCCAAGAGGTTCTTTGATTACAAGAGCTATGGGCGCGAAGCGGTCAAAGAGGATCGCGGCATTTTTACCGATTATGGCTATGTCTACAATAACGGCAACGATTATGCGGAGTGGTACAAAGCCAACCAAGTGCCGCAGGAATATCGTCTGACTGCGCAGCCCAGCCCCCAGCGGGATATGGACGAGCTGCCGCAGGGCGCGGCGCTGCCCGCAGAGCCGATTCCCGTGCGTCCGTTGGTGCTGAACGCCACCGACACACAGGGCAGAATCAAGGAGATCACCGAGCATTTGGAACAGGGCGTACAGGAGGTTTTTGAAAGTGAGCGGTATCGGGATTATCTGAAAGCCATGTCCCGCTTCCACAATTACAGCCTGAACAATACGCTGCTGATCGTCATGCAGAAGCCGGACGCATCCCTTATCGCAGGCTACGGAAAGTGGCGTGACGAATTTGAACGCCATGTCAAATCCGGCGAAAAGGGCATCAAAATCCTTGCGCCCGCACCTTATAAAATCAAAAAGGATGTGGCGAAAACTGACCCGGACACCGGGCAGCCCGTGATCGGCGCAGACGGTAAGCCCGTCACGGAGCAGCAGGAGGTGACGATTCCGGCGTTCAAGGTGGTGTCGGTATTCGATGTAAGCCAGACCGAGGGCAAGGAGCTTCCCGACATTGCCGTGGACGCGCTCACGGGCAATGTGGAACAGTATGAAGATTTTTGGCGAGCCTTGAAGCTGACCTCTCCCGTTCCCGTGACGCTTGAAAAAATCGACGGCAGCGCACACGGCTATTATGACCTTGCAGAAAAACGCATTGCCATTGATGACGGCATGAGCGAGCTGCAAACTATCAAGACGGCGATCCACGAGATTGCCCATGCCAAGCTGCACGATATTGACCTGAACGCGCCGGAGCAGGCGGAGCGACCCGACCGCAGCACCCGCGAGGTGCAAGCGGAAAGCGTTGCCTATACGGTGTGCCAGCATTTCGGGCTGGACACGTCGGACTACTCCTTTGGCTACGTCGCCGGGTGGAGCAGCGGCCGCGATATTAAGGAGCTGAAAGCATCCCTTGAAACTATCCGCACCGCCGCCAGCGAGCTTATTTCCGAAATCGAGGGGCATTTTGCAGAGCTTCAGGCGCAGCACACCGCAGAGCAGGAACAGGCTGCTGCGCAGGATATTCCGGAGAACACCTTTTCCATTTATCAGCTTAAAGAGGGCGACGCAACGCGGGATCTCCGATTTGAGCCGCTGGAACAGGTAAAGGCCGCCGGGCTGCGTGTTGACCGCGAAAATTATGAGCTGGTCTATACCGCACCCCTCTCCGACACGGACACGCTGGAGGACATTTTCGTTCGCTTCAATATGGACAGGCCGCAAGATTTTACCGGGCATAGCCTTTCCATGTCCGATGTCATTGTGCTGCATCGCGGCGAGCAGGAAACGGCGCACTATTTGGATCGCGGCGGCTATACCGAAGTGCCGGAGTTTTTACAGCCGGAGCAGGCCGCAGAGCAGGAAGCACAGGCTGACGCCCCGCCAGCGGAACGACCGCTGACAGAGTTACAGAAGCAGGCTGTTGAAATTGCCAAGCGGTATGAAACGCTTTCCATGCAGGAAAAAATCGGCATAATTGCGCAGGCGTTCGGCTGCACGTCCGGCACGATTGAAACCTCGCCCTGCACGGGAAAATGGCGCGGCACAAGTGATATTTCCATTCGCTTTGATAACGGCAGCTCTCTGTTTTTGGGCAACCACATGACGCGAAAAGCCAAAACCAAAAAGGTACAGCAGGAGCTTGTCGATAGCGCGTTGGTGCGGTATAACCCTGAAATCATCCGTGTTGCAAAGGAAACTGCCTATACCGCCCTCAAAGAACGCGAGCTTCAGGACAATGCCATTGCCGCAGAAAAGGGCTTGAAGCCCTACACGCTGCTGAATGTGGAGTTCAACGACGGCGCAGATCAGCAAAGCAGCGGTTACATAGGCTGGTACTATGCGACGCTGGCGGTGGACGGAAAAATCTGTACGCATTTAGAAACAGGCTTGAATCACGACATTGCATCCGGCAGCGTAAGCCCGACGCCCACGCGGGAGAATTACTACGCAGCCGGAGCGCTGAAAGAAAGTGATGTGGACTATGTTTTCAACAACGTCGGCTTTTCCTCTGCTTCCGGCCTTTACTCTCTGCATCTCAGCGACGCCGCACGGGGGCGCGCTGAATTGGAGCTTGCGAAAAAGCTGATCGACGATTACTGCCGCGAAGAATTTCATTCCGGCGCGGATTTCAGCGACCTGTCCGCCGTTGGTATTGGACACACGACCGTTACGGATGATGAAATCCCCATTCAGGCATACGCAAACCTGACGGACTTCCGCATTGAAAAATATTTGGGTGATGTGCTGATTGAAAGCCGACAGTATGAATCGCTGGCTGCGCTGATCCAAGGCGAGCTGAACGATTTGGAGTTTGACGACTTGACCTATGCGAGCGACGAGCAGATTGCCATGTTCCACGACCAAGAGGAAGTGTCCGGCAAGGAAGCACCCTCCCTTGATCCTGCAGTACAGCCCGTCGTGACGATTCTTTGGAGCGAGAGCGATAAGCTGCAAGAGGGTGAACAGCTCCCGCTTGCCCGCGCCGACGCACTTTTTAAGGCGCTGGACGATGAGAAGCGTTCCGAGCGTGAGAAGCCGGGCTATACAGGCGGCTGGTACGATAAAACCAAATTCCGCATTGACTGCACATTCCACGGGGAACGTGACAGCTACGAGGGACGGCAGGACTTTGGCGACGGGGACGGCGCTCTGATCGACCATATCCAAGCCTATCACGAATACTATGCCAAGGACGAAAACTGGAAAAACTTTGTGCTGCACAACGAGGGTGCGGAAGCGTGGGAAAAGGACAAGGCCGAGCGTGAAACGCTTCTCTCCGAGTTTGTACCGTATATGCGCCTGCATTGCAACCTCTCCGAGCAGGAGCACACCGCTGCGGATATGCTGGAAAATGGAGAAGCCCTGACGCCGGAGCAGACAGCATATTTTCATGCGGTTCTTGCTCATGTGGACGCTTGCCGGGAAAAGCTGAACGCGGGCGATTATCACTTGCCCGACCCGCCGCAGCTTTCCGATTTTGATAAAGAGCTTCAGGAATACAAAGCCCATGTGGAAAGTGAGATTGCACAGGAAGCCGAAGCCGCAGGCATGACCGTGGAGGAATATGCCGCCAACGGCTACGAGCCGCAGGAGCAGCCCGCCGACGTACAGGAGCAGCCGGAGGAAGCGCCGCCCGCAGATGCCGTGCCGGAGCAAACCGCCGTCAGGTACTACACCATCAATGAGGGCGCTGCCCGCCGTGCCAACGATGCAAACAGCTACCGCGACTACGCCGCAGGCAGCGCCACCGCCGAATATCGGCAGATGGTGGATCAGGCAGCGGCGATTGCGCAGCGGCAGAAAGAGCGCGTCGATCCCATGTACCATGAGAAAATTGACGCGCTGCTGGACACCTACGCCCGCAAGCTGGCGGAAAATCTGAACGACCACTATGCCATTGAAGCCCGCGTTCCCTCTATCCTCGTTGCAGGCGGCAGCAATTTCCCTGTTCGCAAGAAAGAGAAGCAAAACGCCGCCCGTGACCGCAATATGCAGGAATGGCAGGATGTTCAGGGAATTTTGGATAAGATCCGCAGCACAGGCATGGGCGGTATCAGCATGGACGACCCGCAGGCAGCGGCAAAGCTGGAAGCCAAGCTCGTCAAGCTGGAATCGGCGCAGGAAACCATGAAAGCCGTCAACGCCTATTTCCGTAAGAATAAGACTTTGGAGGGCTGCCCCAGTCTGACGCCGGAGCAGATCACCAAATTGCAGCAGGAAATGGCGCAGTCCTGGCATCTGGATAAGAGCCGGCCGTACCCCGCCTATATGCTCTCCAACAACAACGCTGAGATCCGCCGCATCCGTGGACGCATTGAACAGGTGCGGCAGCATGAGGACACCAATTTTGCCGGATGGGAATTTGACGGCGGGCGCGTGGAAGCCAACAAAGCGGATAACCGTCTGCAAGTGTTCTTTGACGGCAAGCCGGATGAAGCAGCGCGGGACGAGCTGAAAGCAAACGGCTTCCGCTGGGCACCCAGCGTCGGCGCATGGCAGCGCCAGCTTAACAAAAACGCATACTACGCCGCAGGGTACATTTCCTGTATTCAGCCTATCTCCGGGGAAAAGCCCATTGACGTGCAGCGCAGCGCCCAGCAGCAGGAATCCGCTGCCCCTGACGCCCACCTGACCGGGGAGCGCGTTTCAACGCCGCGTGGCAGCTTCCACGTTGTCGATATGACCCGTGAGCAGATGGAAGCCGCAGGCTATGGGTATCACCACAGCACCGATGACGGCAAGTACCTTATCATGGGCAACGGCACACAGGCCTTTGCCATTGCCGCCGAGCAGCGGGAGCAGGAAAACTATATGCGCACGGCGGAGCTGTCCACCGAACAGAACTACAATATGATTGACGGGCAGATCAACAACACCCCGTCCGTGGACGAGCTGGAAGAAAAGGCAAAGCGCGGCGAGGTGATTTCGCTCTCTGCGCTTGCCGCAGCGGTCAAGGCCGAGGACGGCAGAACGCCGCAGCGCGACCCGGACGGTAAAAAGCCGTCTATCCGTGCGCAGCTCAAAGCGGATCGTGCGCAGTCCGGCAAGCCGCAGCAGCGGGAAAAGGAACAGGAAGCCAAGCGGAGCATCCGGCAGGCTTTGGAAATGGAGTGACCTATGAACAAGTTTGAAAATGTGGATGTGCTGGCATCCCTGCAACAAATCATGCAGCAGAACACAGCCGCCTTTCAGAACGATTTTGACATTGACAAGAAGATTCTGACACAGGCAGCAAAGAGTAAAAATGCCGAGGATAAGGTCTATCTATGGTTTTCCCGTCCCAACGGAACGCATTGTCTGCGGGAACGGGACGTGTTTCTGCGCGGAACGCGGGAGCATAATACGTTCCGCTTTTACCATGAGCAGACCAAGGAGCGTGTGCTTGCCTATGCCGTGGTGCTGTCCGGCATGGAAAGCGGCAAGGTAAAAGGCAGCATTTATGAGCTGGACTATGCAGCGAAAGCCGAGCTTGCAATCCAGACCGCCTTGCGGACAGACAATAACCGTCTAATCTATGAAAACGGCTCACGGGAGCTGCCCAAGGAATACCGCTTTGAAGCGACGCCGGATCGGGAGTACGGAAAGTTCGTGCGTTATGAGGCCGTGCCGCATGACCCGGACGCGCTGCGGGATCTGCTGCGCGACGAGAGCCGGAAGCGTGAACGGCTGAAACCCGGCAATTTCAAGGAGCATATCGGACGGCTTTCCGACGAAAAGGTGCTTGCCGAAGCACAGCGCCTTTCGGCGGCGTTCCAATCCCTGCAAGCGCCCAACAGCCCCAACGGAACGCATTTTGTAGTAGAAGTGTCGCCGTGGTTTGAGCGTATCGCATCCAGCAAGGAGCATGAGCGGCTATTTGCGCTGCTTCCGTATAAGACACTGTATCTTTCTTCGGTCAAGGACAGGCACGGCGTTTTCGCTTTTATCAGCAAGGACGAGCGGCGTGATCTTCCGCTGCGCAAGCAGCGTCCCTCTGTCCGGGCGCAGCTCAAAGAGGGGCAGTCAAAAAGGACCGCTGCACCCAAAAAGGCAGCGGCAAAGACAAAAGATAATGATTTGGAGGTATGAGCATGGACAATGTTTCGTTCACCATTGAGGAAGAAAACTTGATTTGCATTTACCACAAGCACGACCGCCGCAGAACGATTGCGGCGATTTCCGACGCGCTGCCGGATATGGACGCAGATATGCGCCCGCTGGCGGAGCAGATGATCCATAAGCTGCACAACATGACCGATGCAGCATTTGAGGAAGCGCAGTTCACCATGACGCTTTCCGACGCAGAATAAAAGATGACGCGGGGCGCGGCAGCCGATGATGGCTGCTGCGTCCCGCGTTTTTTATTTTAGGTATTGTCACCATTTGTTTTTATGGCTTCGCTGATAATCTCAGCAATACGAGTGTCTTTTTCAATAAGACAATTTTGAGCATAAATGAAATTATCCAATTCTTTTAGTATGTCGTGATATTCGTATTCTACCTCATCACTTATACCATCCGCTGCTCCCCCGTCTTCATCGAAATTCAAATAGCCAACAGTCAGTTTTATATATCCGCTGGTCGTATTTTCATCCCCGTTAGAAAAGCAAATATCAATAACTTCTTCGCTGCCCTCGTCAGGACTTATCTGATTATCACCTATGGACAATGATGCTTTACCGCCGTCTACGCCCTTAATTACAATCGTTTCCCCGAAAGATATTACATCTGGCAGTGTGTCTATATCCGCAATCTCAGATGCTCTTTCATATTGAGCACTTGCCCATGCTTGGATTTCTTCAATCTCGGAATCTGTGATGTTTTCTATATTGGCAATGTGCGGTATATCTGATACTTCCAACAATCTTTCGTATATCAGTTTGATGATCTCTTTGGGATTGGCAGTATTAAGTTCGGCCAACAAGTCATCAAAACTAATACAGCAGTCATCATACTTTCGGTATAAGCCATTTATTTCCTCAAACCTTGCGATTATATCTGCGTAAAAATGTGAATCAGGTAAATTATCCTCTAAGTATGATTCATAGCTTCCGAGCGCCTGAAATCCAAGTGCTTCTCTGTCCATATCCCGAATTTCTTCTTCATCATCTTCGACGGGGTGTTCCTCGACCTCATATCTGTTGCGTCTTGAATCGCCACCTAAAATAACTGTAAACGGAAACACTTTGAACGTCTTTTCTGCTCGGTCAATCTCAATTCTGCACCCAAACCGTGCTTTATGTTCCTCGCGCATTTTTATTGTATCAACAAATACATATTCTTTTTCTTCGGGGTCCCAAGGAGCATTGGCATAATCCTCATAATAGCAATCAGCGGAAATATCTGCTTTACATGAGAGCGTGACAATAGAAATATTGTCGGAAATTTCATCTACGGAGTGGACAGAAAATGTTACATCTGAAATACCATGCAGATAAAATTCATTGTAATCGTACCCAGATTCTATCCCGTCTTTGTCGTATGAAAGGCCATGAACATCTATATTTTCATTGTCTTTGATATACTCTTTCACAGCAGCGCTTATGCGTAATTGTAGGTCCTTGATAACGGCCATTGTTTCATCATACGCTGCATCTTCTTTACTTATTGCATTATATAGCTTGCCTAAGGAACTGAAGAAAAGATGATTTTCACTTTCTCCACAAGCCCTTATAAAACCTTTATCGTTACTGATAATTACAACTTCTTCTGTTTCGCCAAATCGTTTCCTGATCTGTTGAGCAATAAATGCATCTGGAAACTCACTTTTTTTCTTTTCGCTGTTTTCAAATGGTGGCTTAGTTTCAAAATAATCACCGAGTACCAAACCTACATCTATTAAATCTGCGCCAAGAATTTCGGTATTGATCGTTCGGAGAAAATCATCAAACATTTCCTCACCTTTTGATATGAGTTCATCTTTGTTTGTTAGGATTCTCAATATCTCGCCCAGTCCAATAGTTCTTATGAGATGTTCAGTAGATTCCTCCAAAGCGGCAGCTCTTGCCTTTCGCATAATCCCACATATTTTTTTGACCTGATCTGCAATATGTCTTTTTGATTCCCGTACAACAATATCACTTAAAACAACCTTGATTTTCCCATTTTTAACATAGTTTTCGAGTGTTTTGAGGGGACTGGTATCACATAGGTCGAATTTTGCTGCGTCAAATATGTTTGTATCAATCGTTACTGCCAAAGGATATTTGAACATATACAATCATTCCTTTCAATCTCATTTGTCACGCTTTCAAACTCGTTTTTCATAACTGGCAGGAAAACATACGACCTTTGCGTTTCCTGCGCTATAAAACCGCTCTCAGCAAGGCATACAGGCACTCTAAGCCGTGACTATGCACTTGCTTTCAGTTATCCCGTGCGCGTAGGTGCAGCACACCGACCACGAGGAACACCAGACCAAAAATCACCCAGCCCCAGATGGGATCATGCTCCGAAATGAAGTAGGCCAGCAGCCCGAACACCGCTGCATAGA
>OLNF01001151.1_pt1 | contig 22966 bp, 19 predicted proteins | sample 1673061 | NCBI WGS metagenome assembly OLNF01 (sample SAMEA3136751, study PRJEB25190) | human gut metagenome
GCCCTAGTCATCGCGCAAAGCCCCTTCGGCAGCACGCGGTGAAGCCAAGTCACCGCAGGCCGGGGCGGGAGGCGGACCTTTCTCTCGGAAAACTTCGCGAAGCCCAGTTTCCGAGAGAAAGTGTCCGGCTGCCGCCCCGGCCGACCAGGTCACATTACACCGTGTGCTGCGGCAGGTCCTGCAGGGCGATGACGTCCATGCCCATGTCGTTGGCGCTGCCGTGACCCTGCCGGTCCTCGCGCACGGCCTCGATGGCGCTCACGTAGGTGTTGGCGGCAGACATCGCCGTCACGCAGGTCACGCCGCGACGCACGGCCTCGGTACGTAGCAGGTAGCCATCGCCACGCGAGCCCGGACCGTACGGCGTGTTGATGATTACCGCAATCTTGCCATCGGCGATGAGGTCGCCGATGTTGGGGCACTCGCCGTCGTGCGGGCCGCTGATCTTCTCCACGACCTCACACGTCACGTTGCCGCCGCGCAGGACGCGCGCCGTACCCTCGGTGGAGCAGATATCAAAGCCCAGGTAGCGCAGGATACGGGCGACCGAAAGGATATGGCGCTTGTCGCGGTCGCACACGCTGATGAACACCTTGCCACAGCTCGGATCGGGCAGCTTGTAGTCGATCGCCAGCTGCGTCTTGGCATATGCCTCGGGATAGCTCTTGGCGATACCCATGACCTCGCCCGTCGACTTCATCTCGGGTCCCAGGATAACGTCGGCTCCCGGGAAACGGCCCCAGGGCATGACGGCTTCCTTCATGCAGAACCAATCGAGCTGACGCTCGTCGCTCGGCAGGCCCAGGCTCGCGATGGAATCGCCTGCCATGATACGCGCCGCGCACTTGGCCAGCGGCACGCCGGTGGCCTTGGAGATAAACGGCACGGTACGGCTGGCACGCGGGTTGGCCTCGATCACGTAGACGGTCTCGCCCTTGATGGCGTACTGTACGTTGACCAGGCCGCGCACGCCCAGCGCCATCGCGATGCGGCGCGTGGTCTCGCGGAGCTTTGCCTGCAGGCTCTCGCTAAAGCTGAACGGCGGGATGCAGGTCGCAGAGTCGCCGGAGTGAATACCGGCCTCCTCGATATGCTCCAGGATACCGCCGATGTAGACCTCCTCGCCGTCGCACAGGGCGTCGACGTCGGACTCGATCGCACCCTCCAAGAAGCGGTCCAGGTACACCGGGTAGTCGGGGCTAATGCGCGCAGCCTCGGCCATGTAATCGCGCAGATGCTCGGCATCATAGGCGATCATCATGCCGCGGCCGCCCAGCACGTAGCTCGGACGCACCAGCAGCGGGTAGCCGATGTGCGCGGCCACGGCCTCGGCCTCCTCAAACGAGGTGGCCTGGCCCGCCGGCGGGTACATAATGCCCAGCTTGTCGAGCAGGGCGGCAAAGCGCTCGCGGTCCTCGGCAAAGTCGATGGCATCGGGCTTGGTGCCCATGATGTTCACGCCGCTCTCCTCGAGCATGCGCGCCAGCTTAAGCGGAGTCTGGCCGCCGAGCGTCACCACAACGCCGTCGGGACGCTCAACATCGATGACATCCATGACGTCCTCGTAGGTGAGCGGCTCAAAGTACAAGCGGTCCGAGGTGTCGTAGTCAGTCGAGACGGTCTCGGGGTTGCAGTTGACCATGATGGTCTCGAAGCCGCGGGCCGCCAGCGCGTAGCTCGCGTGCACGCAGCAGTAATCGAACTCGATACCCTGGCCAATGCGGTTGGGGCCGGCGCCCAGGATCATCGCCTTGGGCTTGTCCGCCGGCGTGGTCTCGTCGGGAGCCACGCACTTCTTGGCATCCGGGCTCGTGCGGTAGATGTTCTCGTACGTCTTGTAGTGGTACTCCGTGGCGCTCGAGAACTCCGCAGCGCAGGTATCGACCGTCTTCATGCTGGGAACCACACCCAGACCCTTGCGGTAGGCGCGCACAAAGCGCTCATCGGAGCCGGTCAGCGCGGCAATCTCGGCGTCGCTCGTGCCGTACTGCTTGAGCAGGCGCATCGCGTCGGCGTCGATATCCTCCACACGCAGACCGCGGATGCTCTCCTGAACCTGCACCATATCGTTGATGCGGTTGAGGTACCACGGATCGATGCCGCAGATGGCATGGATGCGAGCGATGTCCCAGCCACGGCGCAGGGCCTCGACCACAAAGAAGATGCGGTGCTCGGTCGGCGTGGCCACGGCCTGAGCGAGATCATCGTCGCTCAGCTTGTCGGCACCTTCCTTGCCACCGGCACAAATGCCCTGATGCCCGTCCTCCAGCGAACGCATGGCCTTGCCGAAGGCCTCCTCAAAGGTGCGGCCGATCGCCATGATCTCGCCCACGGCCTTCATGCGCGTGGTAAGCGTGGGGTCGGTACCCTTGAACTTCTCGAAGGCAAAGCGCGGCACCTTGACCACGCAGTAGTCGATCGTGGGCTCAAAGCAGGCGGGCGTGGCCTTGGTGATGTCGTTGACGATCTCGTCGAGCGTATAGCCCACAGCCAGGCGCGCGGCGGCCTTGGCGATGGGGAAACCCGTGGCCTTGGAGGCTAGCGCGGACGAACGGCTCACGCGCGGGTTCATCTCGATGACGATCAAGCGACCGGTGTTGGGGTTCACGGCAAACTGCACGTTGGAGCCACCGGTCTCGACGCCGATCTTCTCCAGAATGGCGAGCGAGGCTACGCGCATGCGCTGATACTCAAGGTCGGAGAGCGTCTGCGCCGGCGCCACGGTGATGGAGTCACCGGTGTGTACGCCCATGGGGTCGAGATTCTCGATGGAGCACACGATGATGCCGTTGCCGGCGTGGTCACGCATGACCTCCATCTCATACTCTTTCCAGCCCTCGATGGATTCCTCGACCAGCACCTCGTGGGCGGGCGAAAGCTCCAAGCCCTGGCTCACGATGGAGACGAGCTCCTCGTGGGTGTGAGCGATGCCGCCGCCGGCGCCGCCGAGGGTAAAGCTCGGGCGCAGTACGCAGGGATAGCCCACGCGCTCGGCGATAGCCTCGGCGTCGGCCACGCTGTAGGCATAGCCCGAGCGCGCGACCTCCAGGCCAATCTCGGCCATGGCCTCGTTAAAGAGCTTGCGGTCCTCGCCGCGCTCGATAGCGGCCAGGTCGCAGCCAATCATCTCGACGCCATACTTGTCGAGCGTGCCGTCTTTCGCCAGCTCGACGGCGGCGTTCAGACCGGTCTGGCCGCCCAGCGTGGGCAGCAGCGCGTCCGGGCGCTCTTTCTTGATTACGCGCTCAATGAACTCGGCGGTGATGGGCTCGACATAGGTGCGGTCGGCAAGACCCGGGTCGGTCATGATGGTCGCCGGGTTGGAGTTGACCAGGATGACCTCAAAGCCATCCTCCTTGAGCACCTTGCAGGCCTGGGCGCCGGAGTAGTCGAACTCACAGGCCTGGCCAATAACGATGGGGCCCGAACCAATGACGAGGATGCGCTTGATGTCAGTACGTTTCGGCATGTTTAAAACCTCCTAGAGAGGCTGACTCAATGTTTTGGAAAAGTCAGCGAGGGTGCAGCTGGTGCATCAGGTTGCCGTGATGCGAGGGCGCGCTGGGCTTATGCCCGCGCGACCGAAGCAGAGCGGCAAGATGATGTGCCAGATGCAGCCGCAGCGTCGACCGGTCCGCCGTTCGGTAGAACGGCGGAACCATCGTCGGCAAAATTCCAGCCGGCAAGGCGGTCCTTCGCGGTGTCGATGTCCAGGTAGTTCTCCTCGCCGTCCATGAGTCGCGTAAAGGCGGTGAAGAGATAGTGGGCATCGGTGGGGCCGGGCGAGGCCTCGGGATGGTACTGAACCGAGAAGCACGGGGCGTCGAGCAGCTGGATGCCCTCGGCGGTGCCGTCGTTGAGGTTCACGTGCGTCAGGCGAATGCGGCCGAAGCGCTCGTTCATCACGACTGGCGCGATGCCGCGACGCACCCAGGCGCGCAGGTCGCCATCGGCCGCATGCTCGGCCTCGCCGCCGGAAAGCTCCGGGATCAGTTTGCCCAGACTGGGGAACAACAGGCCAAAGCCGTGGTTTTGCGCGGTGATCTCCACGCGACGGCTCACCAGGTTCATAACCGGCTGGTTACCGCCACGGTGACCGAATTTAAGCTTTTCCATTTGGGCACCGCACGCCAAGCTGATCATCTGGTGACCAAGGCAAATGCCAAAGATCGGCACCTTGCCGATCAGCCGCTGCACCTGCTCGTAGGTCTCCACCACGGCATCGGGGTCGCCGGGGCCGTTGGATAAAAAGACGCCGTCGGGATTCATGTCGAGCACCTCACCCGCGGGCGTATCCCACGGCACGACAGTAAGGTCGCAGCCGGCACGGACCAGACCCTCCAGGATGCCGCGCTTGACGCCGCAGTCGTAGGCGACCACGTTGTGGCGGGAAGGAGCGGCAGGGGCAAGCGCAAAGTCATGCGTAGCAGGCAGATCGCTCGCGGCAAAAGTGTGGGGCTCAGAGCAGCTCACGGTCTTGACCAGGTTCTCGCCCACCAGCGTCGGCGCGGTGGCCAGACGCTCGGCAAGCTCGTCGACGTCAAAGATTTCCGTCGAGATAATGCCCATCTTGGAGCCGTTGTCGCGCAGGTGGCGCACAAGAGCGCGGGTGTCGACGCCCTCGATAGCGACGATGCCGTGGGCACGCAGGTACTCCGGCACGCTGACGGCCGAGCGCCAGTTGGAAGGCGTGGCGCACATGTCGCGGACGATCATGCCACGCATGGCGGGAGCGCTCGCGGGGCGGGCGGTATCACCGGGGAAGGCCGACTGGACGTCGGTCTCGTCGATACCGTAGCTGCCGATCTGCGGATAGGTCATGGTTACGATTTGGCCGGCATAGCTCGGGTCGGTCATGACCTCAAAGTAGCCCTCAAGCGAGGTGTTGAAGCAGACCTCGCCGGTCGCGGTGCCCTCGGCACCGCATGCACGGCCATAAAAAATGGTCCCATCCTCAAGGTACAGGATGCAGGGACCGCAGGTGCCCTTGCTGGTTTTGGCCAGCATGCGCTGGCAAAGCTCGCTGGGCGCGAAGGTGCGGGCAGCAGTGCCCGCAGTATGGTTGTTCGCCATAATTCTCCTTCCCGGTCTCTCCGGACCGGCTTAAAGGTTGGTAGTTAGGCCTTGCGGTATTTTAACCGCAAGTATGCGCCATGGCGTTAATTTCATTGAAATGTTTACGAAATGATAATTATGACTTTCTATGCATATTGATTTTTCTGGGACGGGGATTTAAAAATCATTCTGCCATGTATGCAGTTGGCACCAAAGCCCCGTTCTCAAAATGATTATTTAATCCCCGTCCCAGAAAAATCATCCCGCGCGGGCATTTGGCTCACGCGGGATGATGGCGTCTTATTTGTCCTGCTCCAGCAGATCGGACGGCGTGCGGTCGGGCTTGCCACCGCGGAAGATCTCGCGACCGTGCAGGCGATGCTCCAGGTCACGTTCGGCCTTTTCCTCGTCAATCTTGGTCTGGCTCACCGACGGGTCCTCAATCAGCGACGACACCGAGTTCACCTGCTTTTGAATGCGCTCGGAAATCGTGTCATCCATACTCACGATATGCATCTTCCAGTCGATGTTCGTAGCGGTCGATGAGCTCTTGGTCCACACGAACGTCAGAATGGCGCTCTGGTGGCCCTGTGCGGGGAACATGCCAAAGAAAGAGTCGTGCTGGATCTTGCTGTCCTCGTCGATATAGGCATGCACGTTATACACCACGCGGTCGATCTTATCGTTGAGCAACGCGTTGGTCGCAAGCGCCGCAGCCTGAATCTGCCCGTTGGACAGCAGCTCGAGCTCGTTGGCAGACGACGTGTCCAACACCGTCACCTCTACCGTACCCGTGCGCTCGTCCGCCTCGTCGACGCTAAAGTCGAGCGGGAACTGCGTAAAGCCGTTGCCCCACTCAAGGCCGCCCTTGAGCGCGGTCGAAACGGTATCGACCGAAACGCTCTCGGACAGATTGGCGGTATTCAGACGGCGCATCACGCCGTAGCCAATCTGCATGCCCACGATCAGCACCAAGATGCCGATAACCACGACCATGGCAGTCTTCGTAATGGTATGGCTCACCTGCGAGCCCGAAGGATCGTCCTCGGACAGCGGGTCGATATGTTTTGCCTGGCTCGCGCGATCCTCGCTGCGCAGCCGCGCCAGCGTCGCCTTGTCACCGCGCTTGACGGCAGCCTCTTTCTCGCGCATGCGCTCGGTACGCTTTTTGGCGAGCGTCGGATCCAAGACGCCGGATGCATCGATTTCGGAGAATAACTCCGTCACTTCTTCCGGAGTCAAAGGGTTCTTGTCAGCCATAAACTTCCTGTCGTATCAATCAGTCGAGCTCGTGCGCACGCGCACCTTCGAACTGCATTCGATAGTAACGGGCATAAGTGCCGCCACGGGCGAGAAGCTCCTCGTGCGTGCCACGTTCCACAACGCGACCATGCTCAACAGTCGCAATCTCGTCAGCATGCTTAATAGTCGAGAGACGGTGGGCGATGATAATCGTGGTGCGGCCGCGCGCCAGCTCTTCGAGCGACTCCTGCACCGCTTCCTCGCTCTCGTTATCCAGAGCACTCGTCGCCTCATCCAAAATAAGGATCTTGGGATTCTTGAGAAACACGCGCGCAATGGCTACGCGCTGCTTCTGGCCGCCCGAAAGACGGCTGCCGCGCTCGCCCACCACGGTGTCGTAGCCTTGCGGAAGCGACTCGATAAAGGTATCGATATTGGCGCGGCGGGCCGCCTCGGCGATCTCTTCTGCCGTGGCGCCCGACTTGCCGTAGGCGATGTTCTCGCCAATCGTACCGTCAAACAGATAGACATCCTGCTGCACCAGGCCAATGGCGCGGCGCAGACTCTGTTGCGTCACGTCGCGCACGTCCTGGCCGTCGATGCTGATGGATCCGTCCGCCACGTCGTAAAAGCGCGGCAGCAGCGAACAAGTCGTAGACTTGCCGCCGCCCGAGGGGCCAACCAGGGCAATGGTCTGTCCGGGCTTGATGGACAGATTCATATGGTCGATAACAGGGCGTCCGTCGGCGCCGCCCTCGCCCAACTCAACATCCTCGTAGCTAAAGCACACGTCGCGATATTCAACCGCGCCTGCCGTCACCTGCAGGTCCGCGGCATCCGGCTTATCCTGGATATCCGGGGCGGTCGAAAGCACCTCGTCCATGCGCTTAAAGCCGGCGATGGCCTTCTGATACGTTTCGGCCGAATTGACGAGCGTCTCGAGCGGCGTGCAGAACAGTGAAATGTAGAGCGCGAAGGTCGCCATATCGACCGCCTGCAGTTGGCCTTGCGCCACCAGCCAACCACCCAGCAGCACCACGATCACGTACAACACGCCCGAGAGCAGGCCATACGTCGCAGTGTAAACGCCCATGGCGTGATACATATTCTCTTTGGACGAAAGATAGCGGTCGTTGGAGGCGCGGAACTTGGAGCGTTCAGCCTCCTCGTTCGCAAAACTCTTGACCACGCGCATGCCGGCCAGCGAATCCTGCAGCTGAGCATTAATACCGCTGATCTTTTTGCGGTTGTCGCTAAAGACCTCGCGCATGCGCATGTTCTGCCAAAACATGATGGCCGCAAACACCGCCGTCACCACGGCCATAGCAAGCGCCAGCACCGGGGCAATAGCAAAGAGGATCACAAACGAGCCGACGATCTCGATGCCGCAGATGATAATCCACTCGGGCACGTGGTGTGCCGCCTCGCAGATATCGAACAGGTCGTTGACCACGCGGCTCATCATGTCACCCGAGCTGTTGCGATCGAAGTACGCAAAGCTAAAGCGCTCGTACTGATCGAACAGGTCCTCGCGCATCTTGGACTCCATGCGCGCGCCCATCACGTGGCCCCAGTAACTCACAAAGTAGCGACAGGCGCAACGGATGGCATACATCAGCACCAGACCAACCGCGATCATACCGAGCGCCTGCATAATAGCAGCCTGACCCTGGGTAAAGAGCCCACCAGTCAGATTGCGCAGAATAATAGGAAACGCCAGGTCGATGGCGGCAAGCACCAGGGCGCAAACAGTATCGGCAACAAAAAGCCCCATCTGGGGCTTGTAATAAGACAAAAACCTTCTAAACATGCAGTCCTCGGAGAGAAATAAATAGCGTGAGAAATCCGGTTGAACCGGTCGGGTTGAAAACAAAGCATCCCAACAAACATAACACCGATGTTCTGGCAGCGTCAGCGAAAACGTCCCTAAGCGAGCAAGGTGCCTTGAAAGAGGAGCGACGCGTACTTCGGTACGCGAGCGACGATTGAAAGGCAGATTGCCGCTTAGGGGCGTTTGCAGCGTCGACTCGTTACGCGGTTTGGTAAAACCGCGTAACCTAGAGCTCGGCTCCGCCCAACCTATGCGCGATGCTATCGCAGGCCAAGGCGCCCACGACGGTCTTAGCATCTTCGATCTTGCCGTCGAGCACGGCGTCGATCAGCTCGTGCAGCGGAACGAGGTCCACGTTGACGAACTCGTCATCATCGGGGTTGGGCGCATCAAACTCGAGCTTGGTAGCCAAGTAGATGTGAATGATCTCGTCGCAAAAACCGCAGGACGTGACAATCGACGTCAAAAAGCGAATGCGACCAGCCCTAAAGCCCGTCTCCTCATGCAGCTCGCGCTTGGCGCAATCGAGCGGGTCCTCGCCTGGGTCGAGCTTGCCGGCGGGAACCTCGACCGTCACGCGGTCGATGGCGGTGCGGTACTGACGCACCAGTACGATCTTGCCGCTCTCGGTCAGTGCCACAACGGCCGCCGCACCCGGATGGCGAACGATATCGCGGGCGCTACGGCGACCGTTGGGCAGTTCAACCTCAAGACGGTGGACGTCGAGGATCTTGCCCTTCCAGGCGCACTCCTCCGAAAGAATCTTCTCGTGCAGCTCGGCATCGTGCGGGTCGTCGTCGCCCAGCACCAGCGCCGGCTCGTCAGCGACCTCGCCACCAGGCTCGCCCTCGGCGTGCCCATACACGCGGCTGTCCTCTTCGACGATCTGCGCGTCCACGAGCTCTTCGTTCTTCTCGTCCATCCGTCTCATCCCTCTCGGACTTTAGGCATCCCAGGCGTCGCGGCCACGCAGCGCGCGCAGGCCGATGTCATGACGCAGGGTCTTGCCCTCAAAATCAATCTTCTCGCAGGCCTCGTAGGCAAGGTTGCGAGCGTTCTCGAACGTGTCGCCCAGCGCGGTCACGGCAAGCACTCGGCCGCCGTTGGTCACGAGCTGACCGTCCACCACGGCGGTGCCGGCATGGTACACGGTCACGTTCTCCATGGACTCGGCGTCGGCGATGCCGGTGATGACTTTGCCCTTCTCGTAGCTGCCGGGATAGCCCGCGCTCGTCAGAACAACAGCCACGGCCCACTCGTCACGCCAATCGAGCTCAATCTGATCAAGCTCGCAGTTGGCGCAGGCGAGCATAACCTCGACCAGGTCGTTCTTGAGGCGCGGCAGCACGACCTGCGTCTCGGGGTCGCCAAAGCGGGCGTTGAACTCCAGAACCTTGGGGCCGGCGGGGGTGAGCATAAAGCCGCCGTACAGGCAGCCGCGGTAGTCGATGCCCTCGGCAGCGAGCTCGGCCACGGTCTGCTCCATGACCTCCACCATGGTGGCGTGCTCCTCGTCGGTCACGATGGGTACCGGGCTGTAAACGCCCATGCCACCGGTGTTGGGGCCAAGGTCGCCCTCGAGCGCACGCTTGTGGTCCTGCGAAGTGGCCATGGGGCGCACGGTCTTGCCGTCGGTAAAGGCCAGCAGCGAGCACTCGGGGCCAACCAGCATCTCCTCAATGACAACGGTATTGCCGGCATCACCAAAGGCTCCGCCAAAGCACTCGCGCACGGCCTCTTCGGCCTGCTCGAGCTCAGTCGCCACGATAACGCCCTTGCCTGCGGCCAGGCCGTCTGCCTTCACGACCAGCGGGGCGCCCTGCTCGCGCACGTAGGCGAGAGCTGAAGCCTCGTCGGTGAACGAGCCATAGGCGGCCGTCGGAATGCCGGCACGCTCCATGAGCTGCTTGGAGAACAGCTTGGAGCCCTCCATCTGGGCGCCCTCGGCACCCGGGCCAAAGCAGGGAATACCCGCCGCGCGCACGGCGTCGGCCACGCCCGCCACGAGCGGAGCCTCGGGGCCAATTACCACGAGTCCGCATCCGTGGCTCTGGGCAAACGCCGCCACGGCCGCAGGATCGCAATCGTCGAGAACAACGTTCTCGCCGCAGCTCGCGGTGCCGCCGTTACCCGGCGCGATGTAGAGCTTGCCGGCGCGCGGTGATGCTGCGAGCTTTGCTGCCAGAGCATGCTCGCGGCCGCCGCTGCCCAACAACAGGATGTCGATGGTTTGAGTGTCCGCCTTCAAGGGTGCCTCCTCTATGGATGAACGGCCCGCTCCGCGCGAGCCCTTTGCAAGCAAATATACCCCTCGGCCGCCCGTCCGGGCTGCAAAGGGGTATATCGCAATAACCGAATAGTGCCGATTACTTCCAGAATCGGTTGATGATCTGCTCGCGACCAGCGCCGACGCCAATAAACGTCACGCGGGTGTGTGCCAGATCCTCGATAAACGCCACGTAGTCCTGAGCCTCCTGCGGCAGCTCCTCAAAGCTGCGGCAACCGGTGATGTCGCACTTCCAGCCCGGGAGCTCCTCGTAGATGGGCTTGGCGTGCTCAAAACGAACCTGATGCTCGGGCACGCTCGTGTAACGCTCGCCGTCGACGTCGTAGGCAACGCACACCTTAATGGTATCGAAGGCCGAAAGCACGTCGAGCTTGGTCATGGCGATATCGGTGAGGCCGTTAACACGCGAGGCGTAGTTGGCGATGGGGCCATCGAACCAACCGCAGCGACGGCGACGGCCGGTGGTCACGCCGTACTCATAGCCTTCCTCGGTCAGCGTATGGCCGGCCTCGGACTCATAGGAAAGCTCGGTGGGCATGGGGCCCGAACCGACGCGGGTGATATAGGCCTTCATGACGCCCAGCACGCGGTCGACATTCTTCATACCGACGCCGGAGCCGGTGATGGCGCCGCCGGCGGTGCAGTTGGAAGACGTCACGTACGGATAGGTGCCGTGGTCAATGTCGAGCAGCGTTGCCTGAGCGCCCTCGAACAGCAGGTCCTTGCCCTCGTCGATCATGTTGTTGAGCAGCAGGCTCGTCTCGGTGATGTAGGGGCGCAGGCGCTCGGCCATGGGCAGGTACTCGTCGCAGATCTGGTCCACGGTGTAGGTGGGCAGGTGGTAGATGAGCTCCAGCTCGGGATTCACGCGGGCAAGAGCGGTCTCCAGCTTGTCGCGGAACAGCGCCTCGTCCAGCATGTCCTGCATGCGCAGGCCGATGCGGGCCATCTTGTCCTGGTAGCACGGACCGATGCCGCGCTTGGTGGTACCAATGTTCTTCTTGCCGAGCTTCTGCTCAAAAGCACCGTCCAGATCGATGTGGTACGGCATGATGATGTGCGCGTTGCCACTGATCTTGAGGTTCTTGGTGGTGATACCGTCGGCCTCGAACATGTCGATCTCCTCAAGGACAACCTTGGGGTTGACGACGCAGCCGTTACCGATCACCGACATATGGTCGGAATACATGATGCCGGAGGGCACCTGGTGCAGGCCGTACTTCTTGCCGTTGACGACGATGGTGTGGCCGGCGTTGTTACCGCCCGAATAGCGCACGACGGCATCGAAGTCGCCGGCGACCAGGTCGCAGATCTTACCCTTGCCCTCATCGCCCCACTGGGCACCGACCAAAACGGTTGACGGCATGTTTACTCCTTACATTCATGGACTGTCTACGCGCCACGCCGGCACGCAGAAGCACAAAACATTCCCAGTATACCCGTGCAACGGGCGCCTGTCCTACTCCTCGGTATGCGCCCCATCAAGCTCATAGAACTTGGTGGATGCCGGCAGGAACATCAGGTCGACGTCACCGATCGGGCCCGAACGGTTCTTGGCCACGACGATACGCGTAACGCCCTCGTCGGGTCGATCGTCACGCGAGGCCTCGGCCTCATCAGCGGAGCGGTCCAAGAACATAACGATGTCGGCGTCCTGCTCGATGGAGCCCGATTCACGCAGGTCGGACAGCTGCGGGCGCTTGCCGGTACGGGACTCAACCTGACGCGACAGCTGCGACAGCGCGATCAACGGAATCTTGAGCTCCTTGGCCATGATCTTTAAACCACGCGACATCTCGGAGACCTCGACGGTACGGCTCTCGGAGCGACGTCCCGGCGGAGGACTCACCAGCTGCAGGTAGTCCAGGATAATGATGGCCTTCTCCTTGTTGTGGAGCATGCGGCGGCTCTTGGCGCGAATCTCGGTCACCGTGGTGCCGGGCGTATCGTCAATCAGAATGTCGAGCTTAGACAAGGTCTGCGTGGCCTCGTTGATATTGGCCCACTGTTCGGGACTAATGCGGCCCGTACGGAAGTCGCTGATTGAAATCATGGCGTAGGCGCAAATCAGGCGCTGGGCAATTTCCTTGCCCGACATCTCCAGCGAAAAGAAGCCGACGGTATAGCCCGCAGCGGCGGCGTTGAGCGCTAGGTTCAGAGCGAACGACGTCTTACCCACGGCAGGGCGGGCGCCGATAATGATGAGCTGGCCCTCGCGGAAACCCATAAGCATGCGGTCGAGCGACGGGAAGCCGGTGGGCACGCCCGCGGCCTGTCCGCCGGCCTTACACACTTCCTCGGCCTCGTTATAGGCCTCGACCATAAACTCGGTCAGTGTCTTATAGCTCGACTTGACCTCGCGCGCCGTGACCTTGAGCAGCTTGCTCTCGGCCAGCTCCACGACCTCTTTGGTGTCGGTAGGGGCGTTATAGGCCAGTGCGTTAATCTCGTTGGTGGCACCGATCAGCTCGCGCAGCATCGAGTCGCGACGGACGATGGCGGCATGGTGCTGCCAGTTCACGAGCGACAGGGTCTGACCCATCAGCTCCAATATGTAGGCCTCGCCGCCCACGGCATCAAGCTTGTTGATGCTGCGCAGGTAATCGATCAGCGAGATAGAGTCGATGGGAATGCGACTGTTGTACATATCGACCATCGCGGTGTAGATGGTCTTATGAATGGGCCGGTAGAAGTCATCGGGCTGCAGCTCGACCTGGGCTTCCTCGACCACCTCGGGCGACAGCAGCATGGCGGCCAGTACATTGGCCTCTGCATCTTGGTTTTGAGGGAGACCCAACTTGGAGCCACGGTCCTCGACCGTCAGCCCCATCTCCCTTTCGTCATATGCCATGAGCATCCTCATTCATATCGCTTGCGAGCATCCATAGTATCAGCCACAGTCCCAAAACGGGCCGCGCCCCGGCAATCATCACCGAACGAAACGGATGAACGGTCCCGTGTATAGGACTTCGACGCAACGCCTGCCATGACGCTCGCTGAGCGTAGAAAACAAAAGGGCGCCCTGGTCTCCCAGAGCGCCCTTCTTAGAACAAGATTGTTGCGTTGCAGCAAATGCTACTCGGCAGCAGCCTCAGTCTCGACCTCGGCGGTCTCGGCCTCGGCGACCTCAGCGGTCTCCTCAGCCTCAGCCTCGGCAGCGAGCTCCTCGGCGGTAACGCCAACGAGAACGACAACCTCGGCCTTGATCTCGCGGTACAGCGAGATGGCAACGGTGTGGGCACCGGCAACCTTGATGGGCTTACCGAGCTCGACGCGCTTGCGGTCGATGTCCATACCGAGCTGAGCCTTGATGGCGTCAGCGATCATAGCGGCGGTAACGGAGCCAAAGAGGATGCCCTCGTCGCCGACCTTGACGTCAACGGTGACCGTCTTGCCCTCGAAGGCAGCCTTGGTCTCGTTGGCGGTAGCCAGACGGACGGCCTCGCGCTTGGCGATGTTGTTGCGACGCTCGTCAAGTTGCTTGAGGTTGCCCTTGGTGGCGGCAACAGCGAGCTTCTTGGGGAACAGGAAGTTCTCAGCGTAACCCTGAGCGACCTCTACGACGTCACCCTCGCCGCCCTTGCCCTTGATCTCATCGAGAAGAATAACCTTCATGATGCGTCTCCCTTCTTAGCCGCGGTCGCGGTTGCCACGAGAGGAAACCACGGGGACGGTGTACGGCAGGAGAGCCATCTCGCGGGCGCGCTTGATGGCGTTGGCGATGTCATGCTGATGCTGCGTGCAAGCGCCAGTGACGCGACGGGGCTTGATCTTGCCACGGTCGGTCATGTACTTACGGAGAAGCTGAGTGTCCTTATAGTCGATGAACTCAGTGTTCTCCTTGCAGAACTGGCAGTACTTACGACGCGGCTGACGTGCAGAAAAATCATTAGCCATGTCAAAATACCTTTCGTTTGGCAACTTCGGCGAACCAAAGCCGCCTCTCACTCAAAAATAGGTGAACAGCCCTTAAAACGGGATGTCCTCATCGTAGACGTCGACCGCGGGCGGCGTAGCCACCGGTGCGGCAGGACGTGCTGCGGGCGCGGGGGCTGCGGGGGCGTAACCGCCCTGATCGTAGCCACCCTGGCCACCACGGGAGCTCATAAACTCGATCTCATCGACGATGACCTCAAGCTTGCTCCGGCGCTGGCCGTCGCGCTCCCAAGAGCTGTAGCGCAGCTTGCCCTCGATCGCGACCTTGTTTCCCTTTGCCAGGAAACGGCTCACGGCCTCGGCGCGGGTGCCGAACATGGTGCAGTCGACAAAGTTGGGATAGTCCTCCCACTCGCCAGTCTGCGCGTTGCGGCGACGATCGTTCACGGCGACGCCAAAGGACAGAACCTGGGTTCCGCCGGCGGTGGCGCGCAGCTCGGGATCACGCGTGAGGTTACCGGTGATGTTCACTCGATTGATGCTCATAACTCACTACTTCCTCTTGGGGCACAAGCCCGGTCCAAAACGACAGTCTTACTCCTGGTCGTCGCGACGGACGATCATGTGGCGGACCACAGCGTCGGTGATGCGCAGGACGCGATCAAGCTCGGCGATCTGGGTAGGATCTGCGTGGAAGTTGATGAGGGTGTAGTCACCATCGGTGAGGTCGTTGATCTCGTAGGCGAGCTTGCGCTTGCCCCACTCGTCAACGGAGTCGACCTTGCCAGCGCCCTCAGCGATCGTGGTATCGATACGCTTCATAACAGCGAGACGAGTCTCGGGGTCGAGCGACGGGTCAACAAAGAACAGCAGTTCATAAGCCTTCATATTGTCACCTCCTCTGGGCAAATGTGGCTTCAGGTCGTGAAGGTGCGCCTGAAGCAGGAAAAGACTTGGTAATAATATCTTTCAACCTCCCAGGCCGCAAGAATATGCAGCTACAACCTCATGACCTCCACATATGTCCATACTTACACGGTACTTCATGCGTCTTCCAACCAAATGCTGACCAAATGCTTGACGGATCTGTGGACAAGATACGGTGCTGCGGGGACAAGGCAAATCAACCCGCAGGTCAGCAATTGCAAGGCTGTGGTCGCGAAATGCATACCAGTGGTTCGCAACACCGTTCAAAGATTTTTAAAATTGCTGCCACGTCGTTTATAAATACTCATTTTGAACAATTTGCTGTATGCAGCCATGCTGGTCAGAGCCCGTTTTTGGCCTCCTAGATCCCGTCACGAAGCCAAGCGTTTCAAAAAATGCCAACTTTTCTGTTTGCACTTTGCGATTCCTCGTGTATACTGACTTTCGCATTTAACGGAGAGTTGTCCGAGTGGCCGAAGGAGCACGATTGGAAATCGTGTAGGCGTCAAAAGCGTCTCCAGGGTTCAAATCCCTGACTCTCCGCCAGTTAATTCCAAAGCAGGCCTTCGAGCCTGCTTTGTTTTTACCCCACGCGGAGGGGTGGCAGAGTGGTTGAATGCGGCGGTCTCGAAAACCGTTTGGCCTGTATAAGGTCACGAGGGTTCGAATCCCTCCTCCTCCGCCATTTTTGTTGAGAAAGCTCCCAATATTGGGGGCTTTTTTGTTATCGAAATACGACTCGATCCCACGCTTCCCCAAACATGTACGTCACCCTCCAAAACCGACATCTTTCGACATCTTTGAAGGCTGACGTACACGTTTGGATTGAGCTCACGGGAGTGGCACTATTCGGAAGGCGCCTCCTCGTCTCGCATGCCTTTCCAGTTGCGGATAAGCGCCTTGCGTAGTTCGTTTTGCCCTCGCTGGTACCCGGTGTCGGTACAGCGAGGCATGCCGAGTGCTTCGCGAATGTTGTTCATGGCGCGGTGAAAGGCGAGCTGGCTACCGAACTGAGCCGAAGTGAGCGTAACGATTCGATATCCCATTTGGGAGAGAACGGCCTCTCGCTCCGCATCTGCCCCCTTGCGCTCGAACTCATCGTGAAAGCCGCCCTTATATTCGATACCGAGCTCCCTGCGCTTGTAGGTAACGAGCGCATCGATTTTGAGTGTTCGAGCTTTGGCGCAATGCCAGAGACGTTGAGGGATCTCGAGCGGTTTGTTGAGTTCGATACCTCGGATGCCAACCCCGCCTTCGCTTGTTGGGAGCGAGAGGGCGATTGCCGAAGCGAGGTCTCCATAGGCGAGGCCGAGTGATCGTAGATGTGCCTGAGCGCGAGCCGTGCACGTGTGGCACCGGGTTTGCCGGGGTGCCGATCGAGCAGTTCGGTTATTTCATCCTTGGAGGTGGTGGCTGGTTGCTCGGTATAATGGTCGGCGGGATTGAGCCTCATGCGATAATCGCCGCAAACTTCATAGCCATATTCGAGATATTCGATCCTATCCATCCACTCGGCAGCGAGCACGAAGGTGAAGGCTTCGTCGGTGATGAAGATTCCGGGCGTCAACTCGTCAATATGCTCGTAGGGAAGATTTTGTCCAAGAATGTGGCAAATGACGCCTTTGGTGCGAATTCGCTCGAATTCGAATACAACCGAGATATCGATAGTTTTGAGCATATCGGACGGAATGCCGCAGTCGGTAAGGGCCTGTCGTATGCGCGCAACGCGTTGCTGGGTGGAGATGCCTCGTACGCCTATCTGGTAGTCGTGCCGCGCAAGAGACTGAACCAAATTCTGGGGCGCATGATGGACAAGCCATGCGGTTTTATGCGAAATGAGAACAGGAGTATCCATTGAGGGCCTCTCGCTCTGAGCCGGTATCCAACTCTTATGTCCGTTGAAGTGGGGGAATATACCGGATGTGAGTAAATTAACTCACTCATGCTGTGAGCTCAATCCAAACATGTACGTCAGCCTCCAAAGATGTCGAAAAATGTCGTTTTTGGAGGGTGACGTACATGTTTTGGATCCCTGGCATTCCAGCAACGCCACGCCCGCATCCGCTGCTAACCGTTTGCCGAGCAATGGGGTCGCAATCGGCGCCGAACATGTACTATGTACGGGCATTGTCCAAACCCGTAACTCAAAGGAACCCATCTTGCCCGTCGTCGCCGCTATAACCGTTACCTCACATGCCTCGGATGCCATGGTCGCTATTCCCTTTTGGCTCGAGATGTTCGCTGTTGTCGCGGCATCGATCTCGGGCGTGCTGGTCGCGCGCGAGCACAAGCTTGACCTGGTGGGCGCGGTCGCACTCGCCGTGGTCTGCGGTCTGGGCGGCGGTCTTTTGCGCGATACGACACTCCAGGTCGGCAACGTCTACATCCTCAACCAGCCGATGGCACTCCCGCTTTCCATTGCCACGGCGGCCATCATCTACATCTTCCCGGCAATCGTCGATAAACCCGAGAAACTCATCCCATTGCTCGACATCATCTCGGTCGGCATCTACGCCGCCACCGGAGCGGACAAAGCACTGGTTTATGGCTTTGCGCCGGCCGTATGCATCATGATGGGCTTTTTCACCGCGGTGGGTGGCGGCATGCTGCGCGACAGCTTTATGGGTGTGGTGCCGGGCATTTTCCAGCGCACCAATTTCTACGCCATCGCCGCCATCGCCGGCTCGGCAAGCTATGTGTGTCTCGTTATGAGCGGCATCATGAGCAATGTCGCCGCACTAGTCGTATGTGTCGCGGTGACCATGGGTCTGCGCTGGCTCTCGCTGCGCTTTGACATCAAAAGCCCCACCGAAGAAGACATCGCGCGCTTCTTGCATCGCAAAAAATAGCTAGCGCGGACTCGTCCCCGAAATGCAACTGAGAGGTTCTTTTAGAGCGCCCGCGCGTTGGGTACCCTGTTAGATACATGTCGAGTATCTAACGAAGGATTCACTATGCCTTGCAACCTAAAACCGTCGTCCCGATGCCGCAAAACGCGTGTCCGCATCGCCCTCCTATTCGCACTGATTTCACTTGCGCTGACCGCGCTTCCCACGACGTCGTTCGCCGGTACAGACACCGCGGGCAACGTGCTCGCAACCGAAGTTGACTCAAATCCGTCTGGCGTCGAGAGCGACCTGTACTGGGCCGGCCAAAGCCTTAACCTAGACGACGCTTCCATCGGCCGCGATATTATCGCGGCAGGCGAGAGCTTGTCGATTCGCGACTGCACTGTAGGCGGAGCCGTTCGCCTGGCGGCGCGTACCATCGATATCTCCAAAACCGCAATCGATGGCAGCGTGACGGTAGCCGGTCAGCATGTCGTGCTCAACACCGGTAGCGCCGCCAACTGTTTTTACGCGATGGGCGAGACGGTTGCCCTGCGCGGCTCTGCCAAGTCGGCAGCACTCGCGGGCAGTACGGTAACCATCGACGGCATCGTCGACGGCGATGTCGAGGTCTGGGCCGACAAACTCATCCTGGGCAAAAACGCTCACATCACCGGCACGGTGAACGCCCATGTTTCCGAGGACCCCGAGCGCGCCGCAGGAGCCGAGGTCGGCGCGCTCAAGATCGACCGCACCGAGAACGAAGATACTTCCACCATTAACGATGTCATCGGCGGCATCGTCGCCGCGGCGCTCTCGACCTGCTTTGTCGCTCTGCTGCTCGAGCTCGTCTTTCCGCGTGCGACCGCCAGTGCCGCCGGTATGCTCCACCAGCGCCCCACGCCCCTGTGGGTGAGCGGTCTTTTGGGCACGATCGCTATCGTCCCCGCCGTCCTACTGCTGATTATCTCTATCGCTGGCCTGTCGCTTGCCGGAACCCTCTTGTGCGGCGTTATCGGCATCGCGCTGGTCTCCACCGCCTTTGCGGGGTGCGCGATCGCCCGCATGGTCGGACACAACCAGAACCGTTACGCCATGGCCGCCGTGGGCGGTATCGCCGCAGGTGCCCTCACGGGACTTCCCCTCATCGGCGACTTCGTCAGCGGCGTGGCCTTTGTCTTTATGCTCGGCTACGTTATCCAAATCATCTGGCGCAACGCCCGCCTCAAGCCGCAGCAGGCCGCCAACACCCCGGGCCTTCCCTCCGCCTAGCCGTCGACCCCTGCAAAGGGGCAGGCACCTTTGCAGGGGTGCAGACCGGCTCAATCCCTGTACACCAAAAAGGGCACCGACCATTGCGGTCGGCGCCCTTTCTTGTTAATCGCTATAAAGCTCAGTGCTTATTTGTTGACCTGGCCGGCGCGGACGGCAGCCTTCTTGCGGTCGGTGGCGTTGAGCAGACGCTTGCGCAGGCGGATGTTCTTGGGAGTAATCTCGACCAGCTCGTCGTCGGCGATGTACTCCAGCGCCTCCTCGAGCGAGAAGGTGCGGGGCGGCACCAGTTGGACGGAGATATCGGAGGTCGAGGAACGCTGGTTGCCCAGGTTCTTGGTACGGGCGATGTTGACGACCATGTCGCCGGCCTTGCTGCGCTCGCCCACGATCATGCCCTCGTAGCACTCGGTGCCCGGCTCAACAAACAGCTGGCCGCGCTCCTGCAGCGTGCCCAGAGCGTAGGCGACGGCCTTCTCGGTGGTCATGGAGATCATGGCACCATTCTGGCGGTTGCCGATCTCGCCGGCGTAAGGACCATACTCCAGGAAGGTGTGGTAGAACACGCCCTCGCCGTGAGTGACGTTCATAATGCGGTTCTTAAGACCCATGATGCCACGCGTCGGGATCTTAAACTCAAGGTGCGTCACGATGCCCGAGGTGTCCATGCTCGTCATGATGCCACCGGAGGTACCGAAGACCTCGACGACCTTGCCCGAGTACTCGTCCGGGCACTCGACGACGGCCTGCTCGACGGGCTCTAGCTTGTTACCGTTCTCGTCCTTCTTAAACAGAACGCGGGGACGACCGACCTGGAACTCAAAGCCCTCGCGGCGCATGGACTCCATTAGGACGGACAGGTGCAGAATGCCGCGGCCAGAGACCTCGACGCCGCTCTTGTCCTCGAGCTCCTCGATCTTCATGGTCACGTTGTTCTCGGCCTCGTTGAACAGGCGCTCCTTAAGCTGACGGGCGCCCACGATGTCGCCGTCACGGCCGACGAGCGGGGAGGTCGAAGCCTCAAAGACGATGGACAGGGTCGGCGGGTCGATCTCGATGGGCTCGAGCTCGACGGGGTTCTCGGGGTCGGTGTAGACATCGCCGATATCGGTGCGTTCAATACCCACGACAGCGGCGATATCGCCGGCGCCGACTTCCTGGCACTCGGTGCGGCCCAGGTAGTCGAAGGTAAAGAGCTGCTTGACGGCAGCGGTGGCGCTAGAACCGTCGTTCTTCACGACCAGGATCTGATCGCCCTGGTGAATGGCGCCGGAGTACACGCGACCGATACCGATGCGGCCGACGAAGTTGGAGTGGTCGATGGTCACGCACTGCATGGCCAGCGGGGCGTTCTCGTCAACCTCGGGCGCGGGCATGTCGTCGATGATCATATCGAGCAGCGGATACATGTCCATGTTGCCGTCGTTGGGGTCAAGGCGGGCAAAGCCATTCATGGCGCTGGCATAGACCACGTGCTCCATGGCGAACTCAAGCTGGTCGTCGGTGGCGCCCAGGTCGGCCATAAGGTCCAGGCAGTCGTTGTAGGCCTTCTCGGGGTTGGCACCTGGACGATCGATCTTGTTGATGACGATCATGATCTTGAGGCCGGTGTCGATAGCGTGACGCAGCACGAAGCGGGTCTGGGGCATGGGACCCTCAAAGGCATCGACCAGCAGCAGGGCGCCGTCGGCCATACGCAGCACGCGCTCGACCTCGCCGCCAAAGTCGGCGTGGCCCGGGGTGTCGATGACGTTGATCTTGACGTCCTTGTACTCGATAGAGATGTTCTTGGCGAGAATCGTGATGCCGCGCTCGCGCTCCTGGTCGTTAGAATCCAGGACGCGGTCCTCGACCTGCTGGTTGGCACGGAAGGCGTCCGTGGCACGCAGGAGCTTATCGACCATCGTCGTCTTGCCGTGGTCGACGTGGGCGATGATGGCGATGTTCCTCAGATTGTCTACGCGCATGTAGTTCCCCTATCTTCTATCCATATACAAACGGCACGCGTATGCGACCCGCCCAGCGATACAACGCTCAGCGGGAATATTGAGCCTTTTACCGAAAACTCGTTTATTTTAGCGATTTTAGATGAGAGGGGTTTCCTCACCTGCAGGTTCAGGGTCGCTCCACATAAAACCATCGCCGGCGCCCATGCCCTCATACAGCACATATGCCGAAAAGCCGCTCTCGAGCGTCGTCTCAAAGAAGCTCACGAGCAGAGCGTCGTGATAGCCACCGTCAACCTCGACACAGCCGGTGTAGCCGATGGCATAGCGGGCGATGCGGCCCAGGCCCTCGTCCTTAAGACCCATCTTGTGCTCGGAGATAAAGTTGGTGGCGGCCTCGAGGCACGCCTCTTCGCCGTCCTCGTCGAGCGCCGCCAGATATCGGTTGGAAGCAGCGTCCTCGATCGCCACGACTACGCCCGGATTCTCGCCGGCGGCAAGGTCGTCCAAGAACGCGCCAATCAGGTCACACACCATGGCGTCGAGCTCGGCGGAGACGTTACCGGCGTCCTGCATATCCTGTGCCATCTCTAGACCTTCCCATCGAATCCGGCGTCGTTACAGTTCTTGTGCCTCGGCAGCGATCTTGGCGGTAGCGTCGCGGGCGCGCGCCATATCCATCGCGCGCTTGTCGAGTACCTTGATCTGGTTGGTCAGCATTACCGCATCGACCACACCCCAGATTACCAAGCCTGTTGAAATCGAAAACCCAAGCGCACCAACTGTACCACGAAGACGAGAACAGATTACCGCGACAAGGGCAGAGATGATAACCATCTTGATATAGGAGCCGCGGCGCTCGCGAAGCGTGCGGCCCTGCGTCACATAGGCGATGCGAGCCGCCTCGGATGCCTCCGAGCGCATCTGGGCTTCACGCGCGATGGCGGCCGCTTCAGCCGATACGCGGGTACCCATCAGCGACCTCTCCGCTCGCGTGCCAGACATTTAGAAATCATCGGGGGAGAGCGTATGGACGAACTCGTCGAACTTCTCGAACTCCTGCTCGTCGTCAACTTCCTCGGCATGGGCAGAAACGGTACCCAGACGATTCATGATGTCGTCCTCCACGAACATGGGGGCATTACTGCGCACAGCAAGGGCAATGGCGTCACTGGGGCGGGCGTCAATCTTGCGCTCGTCACCATCGACCAGCACGACAATCGTCGCGTAGAACACCGGCGGCTCGGCACGAACGATCTCGATGCGCTCGAGCTTGGCGCCCAGGGCATCGACGGTGTCAAGCAGCAGGTCATGCGTAATCGGGCGCTCGGCGCGACCACTATCGATGCCACGGCTAATGGCCGCGGCCTCAAACGAGCCGGTCTGAATGGAAAGCGAACGCAGGGGTGCCGGCGAATCCGACTTGCCGCAGCGCTCACGAAGCACGATAAGCGATGGCACGGGACCGGCGGCCATGACGATGGTCTCTATGTCGACACGAACCATGGAACACCTCCGGTACGTAGCGGTTAACACACGGCAGGGTCGCCGCATTGAATAGCTATACTACCCAATCTTTCGCCCAGCACACAAAATCAAAGTAGTTAATTTGGGACAGGGCTATTTTGACTACTTTTGTTGGATAAGAATCAGAACCACCCTTAAAAAGGGTGGTTTGCTCTTAGGGTATAACCCACGGGCC